>Ga0075017_100000210_pt1 | contig 28885 bp, 26 predicted proteins | sample AleBraG_ABR_2012_FD_71475 | JGI IMG/M metagenome (GOLD analysis project Ga0075017, IMG submission 71475) | Freshwater sediment microbial communities in response to fracking from Pennsylvania, USA - Alex Branch Run_MetaG_ABR_2012 | ecosystem: Environmental > Aquatic > Freshwater > Creek >... | reverse complement strand
CTATCGAATTTCAGTGCGAATTTCCAAGGTCGCGGCGGCACATTGGCAAGCCATTTTACGCGACTGTGCCCGGTCCATCGACTCGCTGGTCGAGCTGTTGCAGGGGCAGTTGTCGACGGCCGTGATGGAGCGGATCACGCGTCCTGGAACCGGTCTATTCCCGTCGCCCAAGGATATTTCCTTCAGCTGCAGCTGCCCGGACTCGGCCTCGATGTGCAAGCACGTCGCGGCGACGCTCTATGGAATAGGTGCCCGACTCGATGCGACGCCGCATCTGCTGTTTGGTTTACGAGGGGTCGATGCGAAGGAGCTGATCGCCCGCGCAGGGGACGGCGCTGCGCCGGTACACAAGGCGCCGGGCGTCGGGCGCATTCTGGACTCCTCGAAGCTGGCGGATGTGTTCGGCATCGATCTGGCGGGTGCGAACCCGGCACCGGTAGGCAAGAGCGCTGCCGTCAGTAGCAAAGCGCCGGCCCGCCGGAAGGCCAAGGCCGCGACCCGTGTCGGTGCGCGGCCAGTGAGCAAGAAATTGAGCAAGGCACGATGAGCCAGCGTGCGAGTCTTTCAGATTTCCATCGTGGGAGCATGAATGGCGCGTCACGGTTTTAGAAATCAATTAGCGCGCGATTGCCTGGAAGATAGCCGACAGCACGTCGATCCAACCGAGAGCAACGTTTGATGATGACGTAAGCGGCGACGGGATTCGTCGTTCGACAGATGTCGAACTCATGTGCAGGAACGCCGACACCTCACTCCATTGGGTGTGGGTCCCGTATGTGGCTAGGGAACGCTAGCTGGCAATTCGAATCCCGGGTAATTGAAAGCGGGTGCAAGCCGTGCGCAGTCGGATTCGCCAACGCCAGTCGCCCGCATGACCGGATGCCAGCGCGTGCTGATCACGGCCTGAATCCTGTCGATGATGACGCCCGCGTCCTGGCGTGAAAGCAGGAAGCGGGCGCACTCGGAAAGTAGGTTGTCGCGGTTGGCGTAGCGGTTGTAGCGGCCGACGATCATCGCAAGGTCCCGTCTGTCAAGGCTTGTCAGCGGACTTGGAGTCAGGTCGTAGGCGGGAGCCAGTTCCCAGTCCGCACCCGGGGCGATCAGGCCGTGGTTGCGCGGATGATCGTCAATGTTGGAGATGAGCGCATTGAACACCATGCGCTGGAAGAGCTCGAGCAGGTCGACCGGCGGACGGTGGCTGCGTCGACGTAGTTCGTCGGCCAGTAACAGGTAGCTCCACCTGATGTGGTCCTCAGAGGTGTCGCCAGCGTCGAGCACGGTCAGAGCGCTCACGAAGCGATGCCGGTAGTAACCGCCAGGAACTTTTGCACGGTCGAAGCGACGAACGAGGACCACGTCCCGGTCTCCGACAGTCACAACCTTGGCATCCGACGCGCGAAGGCCACATTCTCCCGCAAGTTCCAACATCGAAGCCTCTACGCGCGCGTTGTTCCAGCGGTCGGAGCGGTCCGGAAACTTGGCGATCCACAGACCCTCATCATCTTCGACGACATTCTTGGGGCGGGCACCGCCGATCGAAGTACCCGGGTTGACGAGTTCGGCCATCTGCGCAGGGGGCGGGGAGTTGTCTTTCTCGCCGGGATTGTCGCGCGTCATGGCGTCAGCGAAGTCAAGCAAGGTCTGAAGGTGGACGACGCGGTTGAACGTCGCGGCGGGTGGCGGAGGGGTCTTACCGCGCCCGAAAGAGAGCGCGCCCACCCGGTCCTCGGGCGAATGCAGCAAATAGTCGACTTCACTCAGGTCCAGGCGTCCAAGATGACGCTCAATGATTCGCCGACCCCAGGAATCCGGGGACGCATCGCGTAAGCAACCGAAGATGCCGCGCAATTTGACGGTCTCGGCGCGGCCTGGCCTCATCGGTAGCTCGAAAGGTTCGAGGGCCACTGCGTCGCGATGCTCGAGGTACCGCGGGCTGTACACGAAGATGCCCAGGTCGACGCCGGAGCGGCTTTCCTGTTCGTAGTAGCCGGCGGTCACAGTCTCAAGAGAATCCGGCAACTGCAGGTAGACGTAGGCTCGGCTTCTAGAAGTCGCCATCGCGCGCTCCCTTCGGCGCATGGGCGCGCTGAGGCACGCGCGTGAGCTCGAACTGCTTGCCGATCTGATCGCGGTCGGGGTCGAGGAACGTTGCCAGCTCGCGCTCCAGGCCAAGCGCCCAGATGAGGGCGAGGTAGGCCCCCAATCCCGTCATGAGGTTGCCAGTCTCCACCGCGCGGGCCGTGTCATAGGCGACGCCGGCTTTGGCCGCCAGCTGGCGGAGCGTGAGGCGGCGACGGACGCGCGCGAGCCGCACGCGGGTACCGATCGTGCGGGCAGCATCCACGACGGCGGCTGGTGCAGAGGCATTGAACATCAGGGGGCGCGGCATGGTGAAACCATCTCCAAGCACATTTAAAACGGTTTCAGTATGCAACTATAGGGGCATGGATGTCAATAATGGGACGACTGAAAAAAACTGTATCCAAATTAGGAACGGTTTCAGCCAACAGGATAGAACAAGGCGAGCCCGTAAACCGGCGTTGCAGATTGACCAGATTTCTACTCAACCGGCACCGAAGACTGACCGAGGTGTCACAGAGCATTTCTCGATGAGAATGGTGAGGTTGATTCTGAGCATGGCCAATGTCGGACGCCAGACACTGCTCAGCGGGCGGCGCCGGCTAACACCTTCAGCACTAAAGTGTTGGCCCTGTCTCCGGTATAAACCGTTATCGATGTGCTCGGTTAGGACCCGGGCCAGAGAGCCCTCCATACGTCGGCGAGCGCAACGGTTGGTAACCGACGTCCGGGCGGCATATACTTGTGTATATGCCATGCCCCCAGGAGGCAACCCGTGCAGCGCACAGCCAAGATATTCATGAATAACCGGAGCCAGGCGGTTCGGCTTCCGAAGGAGTTTCAGTTCAATACCCCAGAGGTGTTTATTCGCAAGCAAGGCGAGGACGTGATTCTTTCCGCCCGTCCGATGGATTGGTCTGGCTAACTCGCCTCGGGATCTGTCGCCTCGAAGGAATTCATGGAAGGGGTTGACGATTTGCCGGCCCAGGAGCGCGAACCCTGATGGCGGAGTACATGCTCGACATGGATATCTCGTCCTACATCATGAAGCGCTCCCATGGCTCCGTGCTGAGAAAGCTGCAGAAGGTGCCAATCGGTGTCGTCTGCGTCTCCGTCATCAACAACTCGGAGCTGCTGTACGGGGTTGCAGCGTCTCCCCGTCAACGGCAGGATCATGCTGCTCTCGAGGAGTATCTGCGGCACGTCGAGGTTTTGGACTTCCCTGACGAAGCGGCCCTCCACTATGCCCAGATCCGCGCTGCGCTCAAAGCGCGTGGAACGATGATCGGCGCGAATGATCTGTTCATCGCGGCGCACGCTCGCTCTCTCGAGATCACACTCGTGACCAACAATACCGGAGAGTTCGGTCGCGTTCAGGATCTCAAAATCGAAAACTGGGCCGAGTAGATCGAGCGCGTGAGCGCGGCGCGAGTTCCGGCGCTTATTCACCTCAAGGTGCACTTGGTGCTCGCCCCAGCGTCCGCGACAGATGCGTATGTGCTGCCGCGCGATCTGCAGGCGCGCTTTGAGGTTGCGTTCGCGCGTGGAGTCGAGCACGCGCTTCTCGAACTTGGGGGCTCGGGGTCCAAGAGATCGGAACGGCGTTGCCGTCAGATTTTGCGCACTGGCATGATGTTGCCGCGCAATTCGTCACGACCGTTTTCACTACGGTGGAGCCGATCGCAGTCGAGACCGGCAATGACATAAGCGTTGCCACTGTACCTACGTCGACGGCGCTGGCTGACCTGGTGAACGCCCCCCCGCTTATGCTGGGTGGGGACCTGATAGCGCGCGTACAACCTCGCGTGGTCTGTGCAGCAGACGGGTCGTAAGCCGGAGATTTGTGGACTCCCGGTTGGGCGGAGACTAGGACCCTAAGATCATTGGTCGGGGTGACAGGATTTGAACCTGCGACCTATACGTCCCGAACGGGCCATGCAGCGTTCATAAAGGTGTCCTTGCAATAAGTCTCGATAATATATAATGTGTCCTTACTGAAAGGACACATATCCGGTGGTAAGACATGACGCTGCACCCCGTTTTGGAGGAAAAGCTGAACGCGGCGTTTGCTCCGACAACCGTCCAGACGCTCACCCGCCGCGACGCCGCGCTCCCGAATCTACCCAACAAGGCGCACGCTGTGACAGGGATGCGCCGCGCAGGCAAAACCACCTTTCTAAAGCAACTCGTCGCGGAACGACAGTCTGCGGCCTCGGCCGAACAGGCCGTGTACATCAGTTTCGATGACGATAGGTTGGCCGAGATCAAGGCCGACCAGCTCAGTGCGCTGCTGGAAGCCTATTACCGTCGGTATCCACAGCTTAGGCGACGGGCGACCGTGTCATGGTTCCTTGATGAGATCCAGCTTGTTCATGGCTGGGAGCGCTTTATCCGCCGCGTTCTCGATACGGAACAGGTCGAATTGGTGGTGTCCGGATCTTCCGCGCGCATGCTCTCGCGAGAAGTCCACAGTTCCTTGCGGGGCCGAGGCATCGAGACCGTGATCCGGCCATTCAGCTTCCGGGAGTTCTTGCGACATCGGGGCGAGGAGCCATCAACAGAACCGCGGCGCTGGACTGCGGACCAGCGCTCATTCGTTGAGAAGCGCTTCGGAGAGTACCTGCTCGAAGGAGGCTTTCCCGAAGCCCAGGGTCTTTCACCGGCACTACGAATTGAATTACTACAGGGCTATGTCGATACCGTGCTCTTTCGCGATGTGGTCGAGCGCTATGCAGTTTCGCAAGTCAGCGCGCTGCGCTGGATAGTGCGGCACTGCCTACGGAATCCGGCTGCAAGCACCAGTGTTCACCGACTATTTCTCGACCTGAAGGCTCAGGGTCATGCCGTCAGCAAAGATTCTGTGCATGCATTGCTGGCCCATCTGGTCGATTCGTACCTTATCTCTACTGTGTCCCTGCACACCGCTTCCGAGCGGCAACGCAATTCCAATCCCCGAAAGGTCTATCCATCCGATCCTGGACTTATTCACGCCTTTGATCTGCAGGGTCGGACGAACCTCGGGCACGCACTGGAAACAGTTGTGTTCAATGAACTGCAGCGGCGCGGAGCGGATGTGGAGTACATCAAGACCGCAGACGGATTTGAAGTAGATTTCCACGTGCGCCATCGTGCCGGTGGCCGAGCACTGCTGCAGGTGTGCGCCGATCCGGCGTCTGAGCAGACGCGCACACGTGAATTGCGAGCACTGGGCTCGGCGGTGAAGGAGAGCCCGAAGTTGCCAGCGGCGCTTCTTGTCCTCACGCAGGAACAGGCTGTGGCGCTGTCAGCTGAGCCGTTCCGAATTGTGCCTGCCTATGAATGGATGTTGGAGCAATAGGGTCACCATTCGGAAGTCACTGTTAGACTCCCATTTCGTTACGCTATTTGAGTTCTATACTATGTACATCTGCGCGGCCGGCGATATACACGGCGCCATGAACAAACTTTACGACGAAGTGCAGGATTTCGAGGCGTCGCTCGGGATTCGCTTTGACTTCGTGCTGCATGTGGGCGACTTCGGCATCTGGCCCGACCCCACCAAAATCGACAAAGGCACGCGCAACCATGAAGGCGCGGGGGATTTTCCTGCTTGGCTCGAAACTGGGCGAGCAGCGCCGCGCCAGACCGTATTCATCAAAGGCAATCATGAGGACTTCCAGTGGCTCGACGCGCTGCCTACGGCGGACGTGTTACCGAATCTCACCTATCTGCCGAACGGTAAGACAATCGACCTGACGGTCGGCGGCGCAGAGTCGATTCGTGTGGGCGGCATTGGGGGCTGTTACGGCCCCTCCGACTACGAGCGGCAATCGGCTCAACTTCAGGGTTACGCGCGGCGACATTTCACGCACGACGAAGTGGAGCGTCTAACGCACCAAGCCCAACAGGGCTCCATAGACATTATTCTGACGCACGACGCGCCTGCAGGGGTGCGATACACGCGGCACCGGGGCGGTGAATTCGTGAGTGAGGCAGTCGGGCTTGCAGACCTACTAGCGCGCGTTCAACCCCGCGTGTGTTTCTTTGGGCATCACCACACGCGAGTGGACGGTGAAGTAGCGGGGGTTCGATGTATCGGTCTGAACAAGATTCCACATCCTGGCAATCTCTACGCCATTGAGATGATGCAGCGCGAACGACGCTGGACAGCGTTGGGCGAGTGGCCCGCGCGTCAGGTCGCTTGAGCATGCGATCTAAAACGACTGGCGAGCTTCAAATATTTCACTCATCGCAGCGACGCCACCGTCGCGGTCATCAAGACTTGTGGCCAGCGGGGTTGGACCCTAAATGGCCCCTATTTGCGAGTTCAAATGGACCCTATGGGATTCACGTGCGAAAAATATCTTTGTAATTCAATGGTCGGGGTGACAGGATTTGAACCTGCGACCTATACGTCCCGAACGTGCTCAAGAAAAATGATAAGAAAAACAAAGCGGTACGAAGTAACGCACTCTGGAGAAATGTTGAAGTCATTGAGATCATTGAGTACAATGACTTCACTTAGTCGGAGGTTGCCATGGCAAGCATGACCATTCGCGATATTGATGATCGCCTCAAAGCGAGATTGCGCCTGCGGGCTGCGCACCATGGCCACTCGATGGAGGAGGAGGCACGCGAGATCTTGCGGACGGCGTTATCAACACCGCGATCGCAGAATGGATCTTTGGTGGATTGCATCCGCGCTCGAATAGAGCCGCTAGGCGGATTCGAGTTGAAGACTGCGCCTCGTGAACCCATCCGCGAGCCGGCCAACCTGGACACATGATTGTTCTCGATACCAACGTTCTTTCAGAAGCACTGCGCCCGCTGCCAGAACCGACCGTCCTGGATTGGCTGGCGAAACAACCTCGTGCCTCTTTGTTCACGACCACCGTAACTCAGGGCGAGGTTCTCTACGGGATTCGTCTGCTCGCCGACGGCAAGCGTCGACGCGCATTGTGGGATGCCGCGAAGAAGATTTTTTCTGAAGAATTCGCCGGTCAAGTACTGAGTTTCGACAGTGACGCCGCGGACATGTACGCCGAAATCGCGGCGTCGCGACGCATGGTGGGCAAGCCGATCAGCCAATTCGACGCCATGATTGCCGCCATGGCTCGTTCGAGAGGGGCAAACCTCGCCACACGCAATGCGAAAGATTTCGACGATTGCGGCATTGAGATCGTAGATCCGTGGACGGCATAGACTCTCTGCTCCAGCTTGGCAATTGGCGCGGTGTGCGAACGGCGAACGGCAGCTTCCGGGACGATCATCCGGCGCATTACATCGGCCCGAAACTGTAAACCGGCGTCCGCTTAGAACGCCGCCCGGCGCCGCAACGTGTTGATTCGCCTCGCACGACACGCGACGTTCCTGGTCAATCTTCCGCGCCGGTTAACACGTTCAGCCTCGGCGCGTCCAATGTTCTAATGCACGTCAGCCCGCATTCCGCGACACGTTTGCCGCTAGTTCCGCGCTGCCAGCCGCTATTTGGTCCGCCAGATATTTGGCATCATGCCAGACGCCCCAGATGAACGGGGAAGCCCTTCGCGACAGCCAAGGTAACCCAAGGAAGTAAAGTCCTGGTACAACCGAGACGCCATATTGATGCAAGGGACGGCCTTTGTCATCGAAGGCGTTGACCTTAAGCCAACCGAAGTCAAGCGCGTATCCCGTCGCCCATATGATCGACGTGATTTCAGCGCCAGACAGATCTAACTGAGTAAGGGGATTGGTCACGCATCGCGGATCGGGAGCAATCTCGCGGGCATCAGGCTCTTCGGGAAAGTCGAGGCCCTCTTGGGCGACGTAGGCGTCAGCCGCGTCTAGCACCGACAAGTAGTTGGCGTCGCCCTGGGCAATATTCGTTGCAAGATCAGGCATGAAGTGCATGACACCATCGCGGCAACTCCTCGCGCTGCCCAACAACGTTACGCCTCGTGCGGCGAGCTTCCGGAAATCTATGGTGTGCCCTCCGTTGGCACCGCTCACGGCGATCGTTACGTGCTCCGTGCCGGGAGTGACGGCCTTGGCATCCCACTCACCCAACACTCCCAGCCACCAAACGAAGTCTCTTTCCCGATAGCGCCGCGGAGGCCGGCTGTGCGGACCGACCGAAAGGTAGACGCGCCTTCCTGCGCCCGCAAGTTCGTCAGCAATTTGCACACCCGAGGATCCGGCCCCTATCACTAGAACCGATCCACTGTGCAATTGGGCGGGATTTCGGTAGGCGGAGGAATGAATCTCGGCAATACCTGCATCGGCCGGAACCATGGCGGGGACAACCGCTCGCTGAAACGGCCCAGTGGCAACGACGACGTTCGTGGCTTCGATGGCACCCTCAGAGGTTTCTGCACGAAATCCAGAGCCGTCGCCATTCTTGTGCAGCGCCTTCACCTCCGTTCCACAGCGGATAGGGGCCGCGATCTGCTTTGCATAGGCGACAAAATAGTCGACGATTTGATCCTTGGAAGCAAAGTCGTTCGGTTCTACGCCGGAAAACGTCATGTTTGGAAATCGATCGTGCCAAGCAGGGCCGTTGGCGACGAGAGAATCCCATCTCTCTGAGCGCCAGCGTTCAGCTATCCGACATCGCTCGACTACAAGGTGCGGCGCGCCGCGTTTAGTTAGGTGCTCGCTCATCGCTAGACCTGCTTGACCGCCGCCGACTATTAGCGTTTCCACTCTTGTAACCAACATGTTGTGCGCCTTTGTGACAGCTCAGGAGGTGAAGCCGACCAAGCTTGGCTTGCCCTTTTCCAGTATCGCTGCCGCGGCCGGCCTTAGAAAATACTATTTCATTGGGTGTCGATTCCGTTTTTCCGTGGTAGAGCTACTAAGCGCCTATTTCTTCGGCGCCGGTTTTTGTTCTTGGCCTCATCCCACTCCGGATCCAGTGCTTCCGATCTAATTTCTTGAAGACCTGAGCTGTACTATTTAGGAGTTCTACGAACTCGGGTCACTCCGGGAGATGAGCTTGTCGGCTGCGTAATGCGGTTTGGGACCTGACGTAGGCCGCGGGGTGCGGTACATGGCATGCGCGAAACAACATCTCGGCGTATTCTGCGGGCTCCACACTCACCTTGGCCGCACAAATGGACACGCTGCAGATACTCGAACATTTGGTTGCAATCCCGACGGTTAGCCGAGATTCAAATCTTCAACTGATCGAGTTTGTGCGCCAGTTTCTGGAGGCGCGTCGAATAGACTCAAGACTTTACATGGATGCGTCCGGAACCAAAGCGAATCTATATGCCAGCCTGGGTCCAGTCGACCGCGGTGGGGTGCTGCTTTCGGGTCACACCGACGTTGTGCCGGTGGATGGGCAGGAATGGACGTCGGATCCATTTCGGCTACGTGAGTATGGTGGGCGTTTGTTTGGTCGCGGCGCCGCCGACATGAAGGGATTCATTGCCTGTGCCTTGCGTGCCGCTGATCTGGCCAGTCAGCGCCAGCTGCGCATTCCATTGCAACTGGCCTTCTCCTATGACGAGGAGGTCGGCTGTCTTGGCGTACGCTCGCTCATAGAGGATATGACGGGTTGGTCGCACAAGCCGAGCTTTTGCATTGTTGGGGAGCCCACTCTGCTGCAGATCGCCATTGGTCATAAGGGCAAGGCGGCGATCAAGGCGACCTGCAGAGGTCTTGTGGCTCACTCGGCGCGCCCGGACGAGGGGCTGAATGCAATTTACCTGGCCTCTGACCTTATTGGAGGTCTCCGAAATCGCCAAAAGACCATCGAAAGAGACGGTCCCCGCGACTTGGGGTATGAGGTTCCATATACGACATTGCACGTGGGAACCATTCGTGGGGGTACCGCCCTCAATATTGTGCCCGGGCACTGTGAAATAGATTTGGAAATTCGCAATGTTGTTGCCGACGACCCAGCGCGGTATGTGCAGGGGATCCGGCAAGATGCCGCGGAGATTCTCGCCACGGCGCAACGGGGCCGCGCCATTGGGGACATCAGGATCGAAATAGTGAATGAATATCCCGGCCTAGATACGGCGGAGAATGCCGAGGTAGTGGGTCTAGTGGCTGCACTGACGGGTAACCGCAAGTGTGTCAAAGTTGATTTCGGGAGCGAGGGCGGCCTCTATAGCGGGCGAGTCGGTATACCGACCGTCGTGTGCGGACCGGGCTCTATCAATCAGGCTCACAAGCCAGACGAATTCATTGCCATGGAGCAGTTGGATCGTTGCGACGCAATGATGGCCGCACTCGTCGATCGACTGACCTAACTCGCATCCCAGGTCCGTGCCGCAGGGGCGATCTTTCTGAACGCCCAGGCGCTCGGAGAGCCCCTGTCTCCAGGCCCTTGGTCTAAACCCTAATTTCGCTCATTTTGGCGGCGCGGCGGGTGTGCTTTTGAAATTCTGAATCAGAGAGCAAGTTTTCTGCGGTTTCGCGTAGGATCAGTGTCAGCCATCATGGTCGCGCATGGTTCGCCCCGGGGGCTCTTGCAGCATTTAGTCACGCCTATCTTGAGGTTTAGGATCGTCTTCATGGAGAACCCCGTGCACACGAGAATTCGCAAATTCAACACGCGCGACACCTATCCGGAGCAGAAGCTGGACAACGACTTATGCCAGACCGTAGTGGCTCGTGGACGATTGGTGTTCGTACGAGGACAGGTGGGGCAGGATCTTGAAAGTGCCGCGAATGTGGGCGTAGGGGACGCGGCAAAGCAGACAGAACGGGCCATGCATAACATCGCTCAATTGCTAGGCGAAGCCGGAGCAAAGCTCGAACACATTTGCAAGATCACGATTTTCCTAACGGACCCGAGATTTCGAGAGTCGGTATATCAGGTTGTCGGACGCTGGTTGAAGGGTGTGTATCCCGTGTCGACGGGCATCGTGGTTTCCGCGCTGGCGCGCCCCGAATGGCTTGTCGAATTGGATGTCATTGCCGTCATACCCGATGGGGATTAGCGGTGACGTTCTCGATAGTTGTGCGGTCAGCGGACACTACAATGTTCGGGGTGGCGATCGTTTCCTCCTCGCCCGCCGTCGCCTCCAGGTGCGCACGGGCAAGGGCCGGTATCGGAGCGGTTGCGTCTCAGAACATTACTGATCCCGCGCTTGGTGATGAGACTCTGGTGGCCCTGGCCCATGGCCAGTCCGCGCAGTCGGCCATCTTGCGCGTGCTAGCTGGAACAGCTCATGGCGCCTATCGGCAGCTTCTGGCCATTGGGGCTAACGGCGCGCCGGCGATCCATTCGGGCAGCCAGGCTTTGGGCGTCGTGGGATCCGCCGTAAGTGACGACGCGGCGGCAGCGGGAAATTTGCTGGCAAGGGCTGATGTACCGGCGGCGATGGTGGAGGCTTTTGCTTTCAGCACGGGCCATCTGGGCGAGCGGCTCCTTCGCGCGCTTCAAGCAGGATTGGAGCGCGGGGGTGAAGCTGGACCCATCAGGTCTGCCGGGTTGCTGGTAGTACGTGAACTGGGCTGGCCCATCGTAGATCTGCGGGTTGACTGGTCTCTGTCTGATCCCATCGCCGAGCTCAGAGCGATCTGGGAAGTCTACTGTCCGCAGATCGATGACTATGTGCAACGGGCGGTCGATCCCACGCGGGCACCCCGGTTCGGCGTGCCGGGCGACAGCTGAGGATGTGAACTGGCCGTGGTTACCCTTCAAGACTGGCAGCGACGCGCCGCGAATATCGAGTTTCGCACCAAGGCGTTCATCGACGGACGCCATGTCGGCGCGGCGTCAGGCCATACATTTGAGGCCATCAATCCGGCGACGGGGCTGCTACTTGCTCAAATCAGTGCTTGCGCGGACGAGGATATCAACCGCGCCGTGAAAGCCGCGCGCAGGAGCTTCGAAGCCGGCGTTTGGTCACGGACTGAACCAGCTCATCGGAAGAGGGTCCTGCTTCGATTGTCCACGCTTATTTTGGAGCACCGGGAGGAATTTGCCCTTTTGGAAAGCCTAAATATGGGCAAGCTGGTCAAGGACGCCATGGCGATCGACCTGCCGGGCGCTGCTGGGGTATTTCAGTGGTACGCGGAGACCATCGACAAGCGCTACGATGAGATCGCGCCGACTGCTCCTGGCAATGTGGCAATGATTCGGCGGGAGCCGTTGGGTGTTGTCGGCGCCGTCGTGCCCTGGAATTTTCCATTGGACATGGCCGCCTGGAAATGCGCTCCAGCGCTGGCATCGGGCAATAGCGTCGTACTGAAACCAGCAGAACAGTCGCCCCTGTCTGCCCTGCGACTGGCGGAGCTCGCACTGGAGGCAGGGTTGCCACCAGGCGTTCTCAACGTGGTCCCGGGCCTCGGTGATGCCGCCGGGCGCGCGCTCGGCCTGCATATGGACGTGGATTGCATCGCGTTTACCGGATCGACTGAAGTGGGAAAGCTGTTTCTTGGCTATGCCGCTCAGTCCAATATGAAACAGGTGTGGCTCGAGTGTGGCGGCAAGAGCCCGAACCTAGTGTTTGGCGACTGCAGTAATTTGGACATAGCCGCAGGGCTAGCCGCCAGTGGCATATTCTTCAACCAAGGCGAGGTCTGCTCAGCCAACTCACGCCTACTTGTTCAACGCACTGTCTATGAGGAGTTTGTCGACAAACTCCTCGGCTGTGCTGCGAAATATGCTCCAGGAGATCCCCTCGACCCGAACTCGACGATGGGAGCACTGGTGGACGAGCGCCACACCGAGCGCGTGATGGGATTCATCGAAAAAGGTCGACGGCACTCCCGCCTCCGCCACGGTGGTCGGCGTACGCTGATCAACGGCACTGGGTGCTTCGTCGAGCCAACTGTATTCACGGACGTACCGTTAGAGGATCCGTTGGCCCGTGAAGAGATCTTTGGGCCCGTGCTCGCCCTGATGGTCTTCGATGAGGAAGAAGAGGCAATTAGAATTGCCAACGACTCCATCTACGGTCTGGCCGCCTCCCTGTGGACTGGGAATCTGGCCCGAGCTCATAGGGTTGCAGAACGCCTCCGTGCTGGCACCGTCTCGGTCAATACTGTGGATGCGCTGAGCCCGCAGACACCTTTCGGTGGCATTAAGCAGTCCGGCAATGGCCGCGACCTCTCGTTGCACTCCCTTGATAAATTCACGGCACTAAAGACGACCTGGATAAAGTACTAGGGCATGAAGTTTACCCTTCGACAGCTTTCCTATTTTATTGCCGCGGGAGAAACGGGCAGCATCACCTTGGCGTCGAAGCAAGCCAATATTTCGCAGCCTGCAATTTCCACGGCCATCGCCCATATCGAACGCGAACTCGGTGTCCAACTATTCCTGAGGCACCATGCGCAAGGTCTCTCGCTCACGCCTGCTGGTCGGGCTCTGATGAGCGAAGCGAAGCAGGTCGTAAGACAGGCGGAGGCTTTGTATTCGGCGGCTTCGGAGGTTAGCCATCAAATTCGCGGCGGACTGTCGGTTGGGTGGTTTCTGACGCTCGCACCCATTGTTATGCCGGAGCTGGTGCAGTCATTTCTTAAGAGTTTCCCGGAGGTTCAGATTCGCGCGCGCGAAGGCCACCAGGAAGCGCTTATGGAAAGTCTAAGGCACGGCATTGTCGATGTGGCCATTACGTATGATTTGCAGATCAGTGATGATATTCAGTTTGTACCACTGGCTAGTTTGCCACCGCATGCTTTGTTTGGCGCCAGCCATCCGCTAGCTCGCGCGGCAAGTGTCACGCTCGCCCAGCTGGCACCGCTGCCCTTAGTACTCCTCGATCTGCCCCAGAGCCGAGACTACTTGCTCTCGCTGTTTGCGAGGGCTCGATTGCGGCCCAATGTCGCTTGGAGTTCCGCTTATCAAGAGGTCGTGCGGACGATGGTCGCAAACGGTTTTGGCTACGCCCTGGCCAATGTCCGCCCACGCAGCGATATTGCGCTTGACGGCCGCCGACTCTACCGCGTGCCTGTCGCTGGCGAGGCACCCCCTATGACCATAGGTATCGCGACACTCAAGCGCCTTAAAAGAACGCGCTTGGTTGAAGCATTTCATCAGCACTGCCAGGCATGCATCGTTGCGACAACAATTCCGGGCATGGCGCCTCTGGCGCGACCGCGACGCCGACCTCAACGCTGACACACGGCACAAAGGATCGCGCATGTCCACGCAACCGGTTGGCCCCGCACGGCACTCAGCTCGCGATGCCCGTTACGATATTTTGTTCGAGTCTGTGCCTATCGGTCCAGTCACCGCGCGAAATCGCTTTTTCCAGGTGCCTCATTGTAACGGCATGGGCTACCGCGACCCTACAGCACTTGCCACGATGAGAGGGGTTAAGGCGGAGGGTGGCTGGGCAGTGGTCTGCACCGAGCAAGTCGAGATTCACTACAGCTCGGAGATCACGCCCTTCATCGAATTACGCCTTTGGGATGACCGAGATCTGCCGGCTCTCGCGCGAATGGCAGATGCCATCCACCAGCACGGCAGCCTTGCTGGCATAGAACTCGCCTATAACGGGATGAATGGGCCCAACCTATACAGTCGCGAAGTGCCTATGGGCCCAGCGCACCTGCCCATTGCGACTTTTACGGTCGAGCCGCTTCAGGCGCGGCGCATGGATAAGGCGGATATCAAAAATGTCCGGCGATGGCACACGCAGGCTGTGCGACGGGCAAAGACGGCGGGATTCGATCTGATCTACGTGTACGCCGCACACGGAATGGGATTCTTGCACCACTTTTTATCCCGCAGCTACAACGATCGCACTGATGAGTATGGGGGTTCACTGGAGAATCGAATCCGACTGCTGCGGGAAGTCACCGAGGATGCCAAGGAGGCAGTGGGAGGCACCTGCGCTATTCCCATTCGCATCTCAATGGATGAATTGCGAGGCAATGCCGGTCTAACGCGCGCAGAAGTCGAGGACATGATTGGGCTCATGGCCAATATGCCGGACCTTTGGGACGTGACCCTGGCAGGTTGGGAAAACGATTCGCGGACATCGCGTTTTGCGGACGAGGGTCACGAAGAAGAATTCATACGAGGCGTGAAGCGGCTGACCTCTCGTCCGGTTGTTGGCGTTGGCCGATACACTTCCATTGATCGAATGGTCAGCCTCGTGCGAGGTGGCGTGCTCGACTTTATTGGCGCCGCCCGACCGTCAATCGCTGATCCTTTCCTTCCAAAGAAGGTCGAGGAGGGTCGGATAGAGGACATCCGCGAGTGCATCGGATGCAATATCTGCGTCTCCGGCGATTTCACGCAATCGCCGATCCGTTGTACTCAAAATCCGACGATGGCCGAGGAGTGGCGCAAGGGGTGGCATCCAGAGCGAGTCCAGAAGCGGCGCACTGAGCGATCGATTCTGATCGTAGGAGCCGGCCCTGCAGGGCTGGAGGCCACGCAGGTCCTCGGCAAGCGCGGCTACGATGTAACTTTGGCGGAAGCTAATAAGGAGCTGGGCGGGCGCGTGGTGCCCGAGTCCCGACTGCCGGGGCTCGCTGCTTGGATTCGGGTGCGCGATTATCGCAAAGGCCAGATTGATCGATTGACCAACGTACAGACCTTTCTCGACAACCGGCTAACGGCCGACGATGTACTGGGACTTCGGCACGCCAGCGTGCTCATCGCCACCGGGGCGCAATGGAGAGTCGATGGAGTTGGACGATATCACACTCGTCCCATCTGCGTTGCTGCTGACGCTGAGGTGTTATCCCCTACAGAGATCATGAGCGGTCAAATGCCAAACGGACGGCGGGTGGTGGTCTGGGATGACGATCATTACTACATGGGCGGTGTACTCGCGGAGCTCTTGGCGGATAGAGGCTATGAAACCGTGTATATGACGCCTGCGCCCGAGGCATCTACGTGGACACGTGCGACGATGGAACAGCACTTTATTCAAGCCCGATTGCTCAACAAGGGAGTTCGCATTCAAGTGTCGCGAGCGATTCACTCGGTGGCGCGGGGTCAGGTGCAAAGCGCGTGTGTGTTTACGGGGAATCTGGAATCCATAGGTGCGGACGCTGTGGTGCTGGTGACCGCCCGATTGCCCATCGACTCGATAGCGCAGGAGCTCAAGCAACGCCACGCAGAGTGGGCAGACAGCGGTATTGAGTCTGTTGACGTCATTGGCGACGCATTGGCGCCGGCGACAATCGCGCATGCCACCTACGCGGGGCGGCGGTATGCTGAAGAGTTTGATTCGGTGCCGAAAGGGATTGACGAAGTGCCCTTTCGCCGCGAGATAGTGGCTCTTGCGCCAACCAACACCAAATAAGGAGCATTAATGATCCCAATGTTACTTTCCATGGGCCGCGTGACCCTCGATTCCTGGGGTCGACCGGAGGATATCGGTGCCCACACTGTGGAGGGCCCCATCACGGTGTCCGGAAAAATCCTATTCGGGTCACTGGAGCAAACCGTGTCAGGTGGACTGTATGCAGCTACCCATGGGAAGTATAGGGTGGTTTACGCGTTTGACGAGCACGCGACCCTCGTGGACGGCGAACTGGCACTGACGGATGTGATTGCAGGTCGAACAGTCGTGTATGGGCCGGGAGACTCTTGGATCATCGCGCAAGGCACAGATATTCTTTGGGACATTCGATCTCAATCAATTCTGAAGAGTTACCTGGCAGTCACCCGTGCAACCTAGTCGCATGGGCGCCGGTGATACCTTCGAATAATTAATAGTAGTCATCGACAGCGAGGAATCTTTGAGAAACCGTGAAGACGTGGCTTATCTGGAGCTGTGGACAGAACTCTGGATAATGCCGCGCAAATCGTGCAGCGTGTGCATGTTCACCGCCGCCTTGGTGGCGCGAAGCGGCGCCCGCGGAAACAGCGAGAGCGACAAACCGATCGTGGTCGAATCCAGGGCGTATGCCGATAGTGGACCTACGCCGAGAAATGCGCCGCACTTTCGGAGGCGAACGGATCAGCGCACTGCGCCGCGAGTTCGAGCGCGCTACTACACCCGCGTTCTTCCATGGCACGCACAGATCCGCGCCTGGCAAATGCTGTCACGTTGGGATTTGTTGGCGACCAATCGTCCGCCTGTGCAGCCGCTCGGCCAGCGCAATTTAGAAGGAACGCATCTATGAAAACCATTTTCTCGGAAGACCATCTGTTGCGTAACTCCAAGACGGAGCTATTCGGCGGGCAGTTGGTTAGGCCGCACGAGTGCCCGGAGCGGGCGCAATTCGTGATTGAACGCGTTCGGACTGTTGGACTTGGCGAAGTATTGCCACCAAAGCGCTTCGGTCTGGATCCGGTGCGACGCGTTCACGATGAAGGGTTCTTAGACTTCCTCGGTACGGCCTGGCCCGAGTGGGTTGCTGCCGGAAACAAAGGGGAGGCCATACCTGATGTTTGGCCCGCGAGGCGCATGGCACAGCGCCGCCCCAATGGAATCTCCGGGAAGCTCGGCTACTATGCGATGGCAGGCGAGACGTCGATTAGCGACGGTACTTGGGAGGCTGCACAAGCGGCGGCGGACGTTGCTCTCACCGCCGCCGGCCTTCTGCAGGGTGGTGCGCGCTCGGCTTTCGCGCTGTGCCGCCCGCCAGGGCACCATGCGGCGCGCGATCTTTTCGGTGGCTACTGCTTCCTCAACAATGCAGCAATAGCGGCTCAGTATTTGCGCGATCAAGGTGCTACGCGTGTAGCTATCCTTGATGTCGACTTTCACCACGGCAATGGGACGCAGGATATTTTTTACGATCGTGCCGATATTTTTTATCTCTCCTTGCACTGCGATCCAAGGGAGGCGTTCCCGTATTTTTCCGGTTTCGCAGACGAGACGGGCATAGGTTCGGGGTCGGGATTCAACCTTAATATTCCGTTGCCCCTCGGCACTGAATTTGAAACGTGGCGCGGCGCGCTTTCGCTAACCTTGGGTCGCATACAAAACTATCGGCCAGAGGCGCTGGTCGTGTCACTGGGAGTCGATACCTTCGCGGGAGATCCGATCAGTTTTTTCAAGCTGCAATCAGCGGATTTTCTGACCTACGGCCGGATGATAGGAGCCTGCCGGATTCCAACACTATTCGTGTTTGAGGGAGGCTATGCGGTCGCCGAGGTTGGACTCAATACCGTAAACGTCCTTTCCGGTTTTGAGGACAGTTAGTACTGTGGTCGCGATCGTGCCAGAGCGGACCCCTGATAGCCCCGTCACGGTGGTCGCGGCGATCTGGCTGTGTTCGATCGGTACGGTCGCGACCTACATCATGCCGCTGCTGACCGACGGCGCCATAAATGATCTGCATTTTTCGGAACGAAGCGCTGGTATGCTTGCTTCCGCAATTCTCGCGGGCGCTGTCGTTAGCGCGTTGCTGTCTAGCCTTTGGGTGCGCCGGATTCGATGGCGGACGGCTGCGCGCCTGGCGGTATGCGGGCAGTTGACGGCAACTGTTCTATCGCTGATTTTTCATACCAGCGCATCGTTCATTTTTCTACAAGGCCTGGCGGGGTTTTTTGGCGGTGCCAACTACTCATTGGCGATGACGGTGCTTTCCGACGGAAAGCGCCCAGCGCGAACCTTCGGGCTTCTGGTTGCCACGCAGGCGACTTTGTCAGCCGTTGAACTTATCGCTGGCCCCTATCTGCTTCGAACTGGTGGAATGAACGCTGTATTGTGGACCCTGGTGATTTTGTCAATTGCCGGTTTGCCGTTCTGCGCCTTGCTTCCCGTCTGCAGTCGAGTAACGAGCGCGCCATCTGGTTGGCGGGGAGCCGTTGGCGCTCCAATCGTGTTCGCGCTCGCCGCTTGTTTTTTATTCTATACCTGCGTTGGTTCCTATTGGACCTATATTGGCCTGGTCGGTGCCACTGCCAACCTCACGGACCAAGGAGTGGCCAATGATTTGGCGGCGGCCACAGTCATCGGCGTTAGCGGCGCGCTATTGCCCACTTGGTTGGGCGATCGTCACGGTCATCGGCTTCCCATGTGGATCGGCGCGCTATTAATTGCTGCAGCAGCGTTGCTGATTGTCCCGCCGGTATCGGCGCTGCGGTTCATGGTCTCAGCCACGATATTTAATCTTGGGTGGAATTATTGGGTGACCTACCAATTAGCGACAGTCGCGTTGGTGGACCGCAGTGGCCGCGGCGTGGCTGTGACTCCAGCGTTCTTTGCCGGTGGTGGTGCAGTCGGCGCTGCTGTGGCTGCGCAGCACGTTACCGTGCAAAGCCAGGGCAGTCTCGCATGGATGGTATTGGCCGCAACTGGCGGCACATTGCTCTTGTTCCATAGAGCGCTGAGCGCTGGCCGGGTTGGTGGAAATGAATGAGGCTACCACGCGGTGTGGTGGAGTCTGGACAACAGCGGGAGGAAGTCGCAATGACCGATATGGCTGTAGGGCACGACATTACGGTGGAAGATCTAGAGCGCGATCCTTTTCCAATTTATGCGCACTTGCGTAGCGAAGCGCCAGTTTGTTACATACCCGCCGTAGATCTGTGGTTCATCACTCGTTGGTCCGACGTGAGGAATGCCGGGCAGGATGCGCTGCACTTTCCTGCCGCAATGCTCAATTCACCGCTTGACCGGACTCTCGGAGGATGCAGCGTGCTCACGGTCGATGGTGCTGACCACCAAAAGTTACGCGCACCGATGGACGGAGAACTTCGTCCACGCCAATTGGAAATGCATGCGCACGCCACTGTTACACGCATTGCCAATGAACTCCTCGACAACCTGGCGCGGGTAGGATGCGCGGACTTGATGTCAACCTATTGTGAACCGCTGGCGGTACTCTCGCTGGCGGAGGTCATTGGGTTACGCGGCCTCGATGTAGACACGCTGCGCCGCTGGTTTCACGATATTGCAGGAGGAACCTCTAACTACGAGGGCGATATTGTCAAGCAGCGGCTAGCCGATGCGACTTCCGCAGAGGTTGATAGAAGGCTGGTGGCGCAGTTCGAAGAGCTTCTTGCCAATCCCGATGGAAGCATGGTCTCGGATATGTTGCACGCCGGTACCGGTGACCTTTCCTCCCGAATGCAATCCTTCATGCCAACGCTCAAGCTTGCGCTTATCGGGGGCCTGCAGGAACCGGGCCATGGGTTGGCCACTACCCTCTTCGGTCTGCTATCGCATCCACAGCAGCTTGCCGCCGTGCGCGCCGACCCAGACAACTTAATTCGCAGAGCAATTGATGAGGGCATTCGCTGGGTGTCTCCGATCGGTACGCAGGGCAGGGCAGCCGCATCGGGTGCCCAAATGCGCGGCGTGGAGATTCCAGAGGGTGCTAATGTCGGACTCATAGTGCAATCGGCCAACCGGGACGAGGAGGTTTGGGGACCATCGGCAGGGGAATTTGATATTTCTCGACCGGCACACGCCAGTGCTGTGTTTGGATTTGGGGCACACAACTGCGTAGGCCAGCATCTGGCGCGAATTCAAATGCGTGTGGGCCTGCGGCTTGTGCTTGAACGATTGCCGAACCTGCGTCTCGACGCCAGCCGTCCAGTTCGTTACTCGGGGTGGGAGTATCGAGGACCCGTGCACATGCACGTGCGCTGGGACGCGGGACAAAGTCTGTAGCGGTAACGCGGGATGGCTGCTACGCGGTGTGTGATTGTTCCGATGTACTCTATGTTTCGCCACACGGGGATCCTGCAGTGGCATTCCCGTACTTCCCAGGGTATGCCGACGAGACGGGTGTTCGAGGGCGGCTACGCCGTGGCAGAGGTCGGCTTGAACGCTGTACACGTTCTGGCCGGATTCGAAGACGGCTAATGAATCCAATCGGGCAGCGGTCGTCTACGCGGGGCGAGTCGAAGCTGCGCGTCTGCAAACGGCTAACGCATACATCCGTTTATCAGAAGCAGAAGGCCAAAAAACACCACTTTACCGAAGGCCGGTCGCGTGTTTCCATGACTATTAAGGGGGATTGCTTTGCGCAATTGGCGTGAGGGGTTGCCACCCTGAACGACCTGGCCGGGAGATATGCCAATGATGAGCGCTCGATGGATCTCAGACATTACGGATGAGATGGATGTCCGGTGGCCTAGCGCCGAGAGCGACCGCTTCATCTACGGGCAGGACGAAGGCGCGAAGCCTGTACGAGCGCTTTGCTGCCTCCTTCTTGCTGCGGCCGGGCTAATGTGTCTGCCAGCCATATCTCAAGCGCAAGGGGTCGCGGGATCGACCGGCGCGGATCAGTCAGCGGTGGCGAAGCCGAGCGGCGGCGGTCTTGAGGAAATAGTAGTGACGGCGCAGCGCCACGAGGAGAGACTGACTGACGTTCCGATGAGCATTACGGCTTTCAGTCAGGAGCAACTGGATACCCAAGGGTTGAAGAACATTGATGACCTTTCACGCCTCAGCCCGGGCTTGACGTTTATCCGTAATGGGTTTGTCGACGCATTCAACGATGAGCAGTCCGATATTTCTATCCGCGGCGTCGATTCCAATGCCGGCGCTGCCACAACCGGTATCTACATTGACGATGCGCCCATCCAGACGAGACATTTGAATTTTGGCAGTGTCAGTCCCTACCCTGCGCTCTTTGATCTGGATCGCGTTGAGGTGCTGCGTGGTCCGCAGGGCACACTCTTTGGGGCAGGCTCTGAGGGGGGGACGGTGCGATTCATTACGCCATCTCCGAGCCTGACGACCTATCAGGGGTACGCCCGCACAGAGGTTGCACAGATTCAAAATGGTGGGCTGAACTATGAAGCGGGTGCCGCATTCGGCGGCCCAATCATAGACCACGTTCTTGGCTTTCGTATTAGCGCCTCCTTTCGCGAGGATGGGGGCTGGGTGGATCGGGTGAATTACACCACCGTGCCTACGGCGACCAATCCACTGCCCGTTAGCACTGGCATCACCGAGAAGAACGCGAATTGGAAGGATACGACGACCTTGCGCGCCGCCCTAAAATGGATGCCCAATGAAAGCCTGACCATTGAACCGAGCGTGTTTGTGCAGACCTTGCACCTCAATGACACTTCGGTCTATTGGTTGTCGCTGTCAAACCCATCCCGCAATGTCTACAACAATGGCAATGCCCAGCGCGACTCGAGTACCGACCCGTGGTATTTGCCGTCTCTTAAAGTGACTTGGGCTTTGCCGTTTGGGCAGCTCGTCTCCAATACATCGTACCTCCATCGTAAGCAACACGGTGTGTCGGACTATTCGGAATTCGTGAATGCCGCGTTCTTTGGCAATCCATTTCCTCAAGCCGCGGACAACGCGACCGCTTTCTTCCAGGACAACCAGAATAATTTTACGGAGGAGTTGCGCTTAAGTTCACTCGATCTGCAGGCGAGAGTGCAATGGAGTGCGGGCCTCTTTTATTCTCACGCGTTCGAGAATACAACGGAAACAATATTGGATCCGAGCTTCGGAGCCCTGGAAGGCTTTACGCCGCCCTATCGTCCCGATGGGCTTATTTACTCGCAGCCGGTGTTTAGCATGCTCGACAAACAGATCGCCGCATTCGGCGAAGTGACGTTCAAATTTACGAATACATTCAAGGCCACGGCCGGTCTGCGCGTTGCGAAGGTTGATTACACCGGTGTGGCGCAAGAGAGTGGCCTATTCTTGTTTGGCGCCAATGTCAGCGGATCAAATTCTGGCAGCGAAACACCGGTCACACCGAGGTTCGTCCTCAATTATCAGCCGGACAAGGACAGCCTCTACTACCTGAGCGCGGCCAAGGGCTATCGACCGGGTGGCGCAAATCCGGCGCTACCACCGGTATGTACGGCGAGCCTTCCCACGCAGGTACCGTCAACCTTTAAGTCCGATTCGCTGTGGCAGTACGAGATCGGCTCTAAGAACACATTGCTGGATCGACGGCTGCAGGTAAATGCCTCGGTCTACTATTTTCGGTGGAATAGTATTCAGCAATTTGAGTACCTGCTGTGCGGCCTGGGGTTTACGCCGAACCAAGGCGATGTCGTGGGTCGCGGAGGCGACGTTGAGGTTCAATGGCGCGCTAGTGACGGCCTGACCATGGGACTGACTGCGGCGTACACCGACTCCTACTACACCTCGACGGTATCGTTAACCGGGATTGGTCAGCCGGTAAATCTAGTGACCAAGGGCGATCATCTTGCCGCGTCTCCATGGAACATAAATACGAGCGCGGAGTATATTTTCAAGGGTAGTACGCGCTTGCCGTATCTGCGTCTGGATTATCAGTACACGACTGCACAGAACAGTCTAATTCCGTACCAGGACGCGGCCAACCTGCCGAACGCGGATCCGACACTACCGGGCCTGCCCAACATCCGGGTACTGGGTATTCGGGCAGGAATGCGCTTTAGCGGTTTTGACGTCTCGGCTTTCATGCAAAATGCTCTCAATTATCACACGCCGACCTACGAGAACCGGGACTATCCGGCCAGCTTCGATACCAACTATTACGGGCGCGGTCTCGCTCCTCGGACCATTGGATTAACAGCCACATACCGATACTGAACGGCGGCAACTGGCGGGAGCGAGGATGGCAAAGCGAGAGACGAGTGTCACCGCAGGGGCTGTCGCACCCATCCTCTATGCACTGCTTTGCGTGGCACCCTATTGCCAGTGAGGGAGCCGCGACAAGTCTGTCTCGATGGCTCGACACGCTATACGGATAGCCAAGCGCAGTGAACTGTGACGGTCCGAATACCCCTACTGAGAGCATTTCAGGCCGTCAAAATAACTCAGCAAAACTGACACCTAATCTGACACCAAGCCCGAATTGAGAGTGACACCTAAAGTGCGATACGGGAAATAAATCGTAGGAAAATCAATGGTCGGGGTGACAGGATTTGAACCTGCGACCTATACGTCCCGAACGTAGCGCTCTACCAGGCTGAGCTACACCCCGAAATTCAATGCTGGCGTTCGACGGCGAAGCGGGCCAGGGACGCCAGGCCGGCTCGATATGGCGTCTCAGGGAGCGGCTGCAGGGCGGCAACTGCCTGATCGGCCTCGGCTTGCGCGAGCCGGGCAGTGTACTGAAGGCCCCCCGTGGATTCAATCGCCGCGAGGATGTCGCTCAAAGCCTCGCGCCCGCCACTGGCGGCCCCACTGCCGTTTTCGCCGCCGCTATCGCCGGCGATGGCGCGGCGTATCAGAGCACGGATCCGCTCATCCCCGGTGCGCAGCGCATGAATCAGGGGCAGGGTGGGCTTGCCCTCGGCCAGGTCGTCCCCCAGGTTCTTGCCCCGGGCGTCCGGATCCGACTGATAGTCGAGTACATCGTCAATGAGTTGGTAGGCAATCCCAAGATGTCTTCCATAATCAGCCAGCGCCCTCTGCACCGCCCCCGGTGCGCCGGCCACCACCGCGGCGACTTCGGCGCCGGCCTGGAACAGGCGGGCGGTCTTGCGCTCGATGACCTCGAGGTAACGCTGCTCGGTGGTGTCCGGATCGCGGGCATTCATGAGCTGCAGCACCTCGCCCTCGGCAATCACGTTGGTGGCCTCGGACATGATTTCGATGACGCGCTGCGAGCGCACGGCGGCCATCATCTGGAAGGCGCGTGAATAGACGAAATCCCCCACCAAAACGCTGGCCTGGTTGCCGAACACTTCGTTGGCCGTGTCACGCCCGCGACGCAGCGCGGACATATCCACCACGTCATCATGCAGGAGGGTGGCGGTGTGGATGAACTCAATGAACGCCGCCGCCTGAATGGGGTCGCCACCATCACCATTGGCGCCGCAAGCCCGACCGGCCAGCACCACCAGGAGGGGTCGCAGGCGCTTGCCGCCGCCCCCGATGATGTGTTCGGCGACCTGGTCGACCAACGGCACGATGCTCTTCAATCCAGCACGAATGGCGGCGTCGACCGCTTCGAGATCTGGGCGTACCAGGGCGCGAATTTCCTCCAGTGCGGAGGGTGAGCCAGGCAGGGGGCGGCCCGGCGGCGGGCTCTGAGGCTTTAGGACACTGTTCAACTGCCTGATTCTCCAACGAAAACGCGGTTTGACCGGTGTGGTTGCGCTTGAGTAGAATGCGCGGCCATTTGTCACCACCTGCCGGGTCCGGCGGGCGGCGAATCACACGGAGCCGGAGAGAGTAATGTACGCGGTCATCGCCACGGGCGGCAAACAGTATCGAGTCGAGAAGGGTGGCGTGCTCCGCGTGGAGTTGCTCAAGGCTGAACCGGGCGCCACGGTCGAGTTTGATCAGGTGCTCTTGATCGCCGACGGCGACAAAATAAGCGTGGGCACGCCCCGTTTGAAGGGCAGCAAAGTCACCGCGACGGTCGAAGCGCACGGCAAGGGCGATAAAGTGACCATCGTGAAGTTCCGGCGCCGCAAGCATTACCTGCGCATGAAAGGGCATCGGCAGAATTACACTCAAGTGCGCATCAACGAAATCAGCGCGGCCTGAATTTGAACTTTTGGAGCGAATTAAATGGCACATAAGAAGGCAGGCGGCAGTACCCGCAACGGGCGTGACTCCCACAGCAAACGGCTGGGCGTCAAGATTTTCGGCGGCGAGACGGCGGTGGCCGGCAACATCATCATCCGCCAGCGCGGCACCAAGGTGCGCGCCGGGGAGAATGTGGGCGTGGGCACCGATCACACGCTGTTCGCGCTCAAGACCGGTCACGTGAAATTCACCCGCAAGGGTGCTGAGCAGCGTCTGTACGTCAACGTACAATCGACGGACGGCGCCAAACCTGCGGATGGTGCCGTTACGCATTGATGTGGCGCCGGACAGGGCCGCTGTGCGGCCATTCATCGACATCAAACCCCGGCCCGTGCCGGGGTTTTGTTTTATGAGTGATGGACGGTGGATACGCGTAAGCTGGTGGCATGAAATTTGTAGATGAAGCCACGCTCAGGGTGCAGGCCGGTAACGGTGGCCGCGGCTGCTTGAGTTTCCGGCGGGAAAAATCCATGCCCTTCGGGGGTCCCGACGGGGGCGATGGCGGCAATGGCGGCAGCGTGTGGCTGCGAGCGGCCGAAGGCATCAACACGTTGGCCGATTTTCGTATCGAACGACTTCACAAGGCGAAGTCGGGCGAGGGCGGCTCCGGCAACGATTGTTTCGGCAAGGGCGGGGACGATCTTTATATCGTGGTACCGGTGGGCACAGTAGTGCGCGACGTCGCCACGGGCGAGGAATTGGGCGACATGAAGATCGCCGGCCAGGAGTTCAAGGTCGCTCAGGGTGGCAAGGGCGGCTGGGGCAATACGCGCTTCAAGAGCAGCACCAACCGCGCACCACGGCAATTTGGCCCAGGTTTGCCCGGCGAGAAGCGCACGCTGTCGCTGGAACTGAAAGTAATCGCGGACGTGGGACTGCTCGGCCTGCCCAACGCGGGCAAGTCGACGCTGATTCGCGCGCTCTCGGCGGCGCGACCCAAAGTGGCGGACTATCCTTTTACGACCTTGTATCCGAATCTTGGCGTGGTCTATTGCGGCGAGCACCGCAGTTTTGTGATGGCGGATATCCCCGGTCTCATTGAGGGCGCGGCCGAGGGGGCGGGGCTGGGACACCGGTTTTTAAAGCACCTGCAGCGCACCCGTGTGCTGCTTCATCTGATTGACATGGCCCCTCCAGACCCTGCTGCAGATCCGGTGCACGATGCGCGCGCCATTGTGCAGGAGTTGAAGAATTTCAACAAAGCGCTGGGCACCAAGCCGCGCTGGCTGGTGATCAATAAGCGGGATTTGTTGACTGACGACGAGGCCGAAGCTCGGGCCAAGGATATTGTCCGTCGCCTGCGGTATACCGGGCCGGTGCATCTGATTTCGGCGGCTACCGGGCGGGGCACGCGCGAGCTGGCCGATGCGCTGATGCGCTTTCTGGAGCAGCAACCGGCCGAGGAGCCGGAGCCAGGAATAATGCGACCCAAACGCGTGCGGCGCGCCAAGCCGGCGGTGGGTGGCGCCAAATCTGCGAGTCGTGCCAAGCCTGTTGGCCGCGCCAGGCCGGCCACGCGCGCCACTACGCCTGCGCGAGGCCGCGCGAAACGCGTAGTTCGCCAGAACCGCGATGCGAAATAGCAAAGTTCGCCAGCGCATCGCCGCCGGCAAGCTAAAGCTGCGGATCCGCGATTTACGCAATCTGGGCATCAAGTCCGAGCAGCAGCTGGCGCTCATTGGCGTGTACAGTGCTGACGCACTGCGCAAGCGCGGCGCGGTGCCGGCTTACGCGCAGCTCAAAGCGGCCGGGGTAAGTTCGTCATTAAATCTGCTTTGGGCGCTGGCCGGCGCACTCGAGCCCTGGCCCGAGGGCACACATTGGCGCGAGATTGCCCGCGGCGAGACAAGGTTGTCACTGCTGTTGGCGGTGGAGGACCAGGAGAAGAGCACCGCCGGGAAAGCGAGCGCGAGCGCGGCCGCCGATGCAGCCGCCAAAGCCGGAGTGGCTACGTAAAGGCGTGGCTACGTAACAGGGTGGCTACGTAACGGGGCGGCTACGTAACAGGCGGCCACCTAACAGGGCCGTTACGTGTCAGCGCGGCTGACTAGCCGCGCGGTGAGTTGACTTAAACCAGTGCCCGAACGCGCACGGCCAGCCGGCTCTTGTGCCGATCAGCCTGATTGCGGTGGATGATGTTCTTGTTGACCAGGGTGTCGATGAGCGGCACAGCGGCTTTGTAATTGGCCTCGGCTTCGGCTTTCTTGCCGGCAGCGGCCGAATCAATCACCTTGCGGATGGCGGTGCGCATGCGCGAGCGCAGGGCCACATTCCGTTCCCGATGTGCTACGGCCTGACGAGCCGCTTTTTCCGCCGATTTTGTGTTCGCCACGCGTCTGACTCCTTGGGGCCGCGTAGTGTGCGTACCGAACCTCTCCTTGTCAATCGGCCTCCGGTATAGTCGGCGGCTGTCCCATGAGCCGCCCTATCCTTAAAAGCACGGCCGTCACCGGCGTGACGACCTTCCTGTCGCGCCTGACCGGTATGGGCCGGGATATGGCCGTTACCGCTGCCATGGGCGTCGGGGCGGTCTCGGACACGTTTTTTGCCGTCTACGCCATCCCGAACTTCCTGCGGCGCCTGTTTGCCGAGGGCGCCTTTTCGCAGTCTTTCGTGCCCGTGCTGTCGGAATATCGCCAGAAGTACCCCGAGGCGGAGGTTCGCGAGCTCGTGGCCGATACCGCCGGTACGCTGGGCGCGGTACTGCTCCTGGTGACGCTGGTGGGCGTGGTGGCGGCGCCAGTGATTGTTTACCTGTTCTTGCCGGGCTTCGCACACGCCGGGGGCGATCGGCTGGCGATGGCGGTGGAGCTGTTCCGCTGGGTATTCCCCTATTTACTGTTCATTTCGCTCACGTCGCTGTATGCGGGCGTGCTCAACAGCTATCAGCGTTTCGCGCTGCCGGCGTTCACGCAGGTGATCCAGAACCTGGTGATGATCTTTGCCGCGGTGTGGCTGGCGGCAGGGAGCGATAAACCCGGCCTGGTGTTGGCCATCGGCGTCTTCATTTCCGGGCTACTGCAGGTGCTGACGCTTCTGCCCTCGGTGGCGCGCTTAAAGCTCCTGGCTTGGCCGCGCTGGCGACCGGCGGCGATCGGGGTGCGGCGCATCATTCGACTGATGGGACCTGGCATCGTCGGCTCATCGATGTCGCAGGTGAGTCTGCTGATCAATTCGGCCATCGCCACCTTCCTGGCGGTGGGCAGCATCAGCGCCCTGTACCTGGCCGATCGATTGATGGAGTTTCCCCTCGGCGTGTTCAGCATTGCGCTGGGCACGGTGATACTGCCGAGCTTGTCGGCGCAGCATGCCAAGCAGGCGGGCGCAGAATTCTCGGCCACGCTCGACTGGGCGCTGCGCATCACCGTGCTGCTGGTGGCCCCGGCCATGATGGGCATGATGTTCTTCTCGGGCCCGATCGTTACGGCGGTATTCGGCTTCAGGAAAGTGTCGGCCACGGGCATGGAGATGGCGAGCCTGGCCCTGATCGCCTATTCCTGGGGCGTGGTGACCTTCAG
>Ga0075017_100000209_pt1 | contig 28982 bp, 28 predicted proteins | sample AleBraG_ABR_2012_FD_71475 | JGI IMG/M metagenome (GOLD analysis project Ga0075017, IMG submission 71475) | Freshwater sediment microbial communities in response to fracking from Pennsylvania, USA - Alex Branch Run_MetaG_ABR_2012 | ecosystem: Environmental > Aquatic > Freshwater > Creek >... | reverse complement strand
CGCTGGAGGCGGGCTGCGATGGGGTGGTGTCGTCGGGGCTGGAGGCGGAATTGCTGCGCAGCTACATCGATGCCAGGCTGCTGGTGGTCACACCGGGAATACGTCCGGTCGAGAATCGTCCCTGCGACGACCAGAAGCGCGTGGTATCGGTGCAGCAGGCCTTCCAGTACGGCGCCGACTACATTGTGGTGGGCCGGCCGATTCGCGATGCCACGGACCCCAAAGCGGCGGCGGAGCGGATTCAGGAGCAGATTACTGCGACGTTGGGGTGAAGCGGGGAGCCGGCGCCGCCCGTCTAGACGCGGTTGGTTCGATTTTGAACTGGATGCATATCCAGCCCTAATTTGGCCTTCTGGCCACCCACGGGCCGCGGCCAGATAGCGCTGCCCTGGGTTCTCAAGGCCACAGTGCCGGTGGCCAGCGGCATCCAGCCGGCCAAAATGCGGCAAATCTCCAGGGTCCGCACCACTTCCAAAATATTGATGCTGCGCTGCGCGCAAATGGTTGACATAAGAGGAGGCAGGTAGTTAATGTAAAACACTGATTTACATTATGTTCAGGGAAGTCGTCGCCAGTGCCCACCTCGGTCTCCACTGAAGAAGAACGCACCGCCTGCCTCGAAGCCATCGAGGAAGCGCTCCGTCCCCTCATGCGTGTCGTGTTCGAGTACGGGTGCAGCTACCAAAATTTAGCCGACGTCATGCGTGGCGTGTACATCAGCGAGTTGCAGGCGCGGCTTGAAGCGCACGGGCGAGCGGTAACCGAGGCGCGACTGGGCCTGATGGCCGGGGTGACGCGGGGCGAAGTCGCGACCCTGCTGTCCAACCGGGAGAAGCGCGCGCAGCAACGAGCCGTTGATGCGAAGCGGACTGCGGAACTGGGTCAGCTGTTGTCGCTTTGGCACGACGACTCACGATTCTCGACGCCGTACGGAGCGCCACTGGATTTGTCGCTGCAGCCGGGCGGGACGTTTAGGACGCTGGATGAGTTGATTAAGGAGTCTGGGATTACGTTGGAAAAAGATTCCGTTATTCAGCACTTGGTGAAGGTGGGTTGTATAGAGGTTCACGGACGTGAATTTATTCGATGCGTCAGCCGAAGCATACTTTCGGCAAATGCTGACGTCACTCAGATTGCGCACCTTGGCAAGTCTTCGGCATCGCTGAATGCCACGCTCGTGCATAACTTACTTTGCGAAGATCCTGCCGACACATTTTTCGAGCGAAATTTTTTGACGGATTTCCCCCTGTCTGACGGAGGGAAATCCTGGTTGCAGTCGCAATTGAAAGTTGAGGGTACAGATTTCATTACCCAATTGGATCGATGGGTATCTGGCAAGGGCGACGAATACGCTGTCCAAAGTGGACGAAGATATGGCGTAACAATGTTTTTTTTCGATGACGGCCCAATGCAGAAGCAAGTTGCCTAGCTAGCTAGTGAGTCGGTTGGGATAGTTAGTTAGGGTTAGTTGGAAGACGGTCTTTATTTAGTATTGCCAAGGATTCCTTGGCGCGCAGGGGAGAGATAATGAAAACCAGAGTACTGATGGTTGCTAGTGCGATTACATTCTCAGTAATGTTGGAACAGTCGCTTGGTGCTCAGGAAATTTCTGCGCTAGTGTTAAGGGGACCAATCGAAGCAATAAACCAGGCCGCCGGTACCGTCACGGTTCTAGGCCAACAGGTCTCGGTCAGTGGTGCAATGGATTTTCGCGTTGGCAATATTGCAAACGTGTTTGGCAGGGTCGGCGCTTCGGGAATCATCGAAAGCCCCCGCCTTCTGTCTTTGGCGCAATTGGCTACTGGGTCTGAGCAACTGTTCATTAGAGGCAAGGTTGGCACTGTATCTCTACAACTCGGACGACTGACTATTGGATCCACTCAAATTGATTACACGTCCCTGTTGTCTCGGCCGAATTTCTTGATTCCATCCGCGGGCGAGGTCGCGGAATTTGTAGGAACTCAGCCGTCAGCTCATGGAATATTTCTTGCGTCCGGTTCTATCGATGGGGCGCAACTGGTGACGGGCAGCGGACTGAGCGCCAATCTCGTCACCGGCAGTGGGTTGAAGAACAATCTCGTGACGGGCAGCGGACTGAGCGCCAATCTCGTCACTGGCAGTGGGCTGAAGAATAATCTCGTGACGGGCAGTGGACTGAGCGCCAATCTCGTCACCGGTAGTGGGTTGAAGAACAATCTCGTGACGGGCAGTGGACTGAGCGCCAATCTCGTCACTGGCAGTGGGCTGAAGAACAATCTCGTGACGGGCAGTGGACTGAGCGCCAATCTCGTCACCGGCAGTGGGTTGAAGAACAATCTCGTGACGGGCAGTGGACTGAACACCAATCTCGTCACTGGCAGTGGGCTGAAGAACAATCTCGTGACGGGCAGTGGACTGAGCGCCAATCTTGTCACCGGCAGTGGACTGAGCACCAATCTTGTCACCGGCAGTGGGCTGAAGAGCAATCTCGTGACGGGTAGCGGACTGAGCGCCAATCTTGTGACCGGCAGTGGGCTGAAGAGCAATCTCGTGACGGGTAGCGGACTGAGCGCCAATCTTGTGACCGGCAGTGGACTGAAGAGCAATCTCGTCAGGGGCAGTGGACTGAGCACCAATCTCGTCACCGGCAGTGGGCTGAAGAGCAATCTCGTGACGGGTAGCGGGCTGAGCACCAATCTTGTGACGGGCAGTGGTGCTTCTGCCCATTGAGACCACGTCTGCACTTCCGGCAACGCCGACAGTAATTTGGGTGTACAGCGTGACGCGGCTGACCAGGCCGCCCTGCAATTTCGGGGCAGTTCATTGGCGAAGGGCATTGGCGCAGACCTGACCGAATAGTCGGTCGCTGCGATCGGCTTTCAGCGTTCCAACGAGTGCAATGCCCTCCAAATCCAAGCCTAAGCTATAGGCTTGCCGACTGCGTTTCTTGGCGTTGCCCAAAGTAAGACGCCCGGTATGCACATTTCGGTGCGCCTCGTCGGGTTAACCCAAAGCGGCTACTATTGGTCTACGATCTGCCAAAAATCCCGCTGGAGTACAGTTACTTTGGTCTCGACGCGAAGCCCTCCGACACCTATTGGGAAAACCCAACAGCGGCAGATCGAACTTGTCTTAGTGCCGATAATGGCATTTTTACTTCATTCCGGACTCAATGAATCGATGGTCAGATTGGCGTGTGATCTCGCAATTCAAAAGGCGAAGCGCATGAAGTCCGGCCCAAAGGTAATACATGTCGGTCAGACACTGGGTTGCTCAGAAGTAGTAGCGCGCTGGCTACGCGATCCTACCTATCTAAACGACGCCGGTCAGCCGCGTAGCTTGCCGCTTCAAGGACCGCAAAGCATTGCGTCATTGACCAAAGAATGCGAATTGCAAGTCTCGCCAAGCGCAATGCTGAATTTGCTCCTAAAGTTTAGAACCGTGCAGCGGCTCGCTGGCCGGAAATATATCTTAGTGAAGAAGTATCTGAGTTTAGCAGGTGCAAACGCACTGTCATTTGAATCAAGCATGCTCTCAATGAGCGACGCCGTAAAGGCCGCAACCCGGGGAATGGGCCTTGATCCTAAGCACCGCCGTTGCTTCTTTAAGCGAGCAGATAACTGGAATATCCCGAAGAAGTATGAGCGAGAGTTCTCGAGATTTGCAGAGCAGCGCACCATGACGTTCTTACATGAAATAGACGACTGGCTCGAGCAACACAGTCAATTGTCTTCTCCGAGAACCTCAGTCGTCAAACCGAGGTCCACCGCGCGCCTTGGTCTCGCGATTTTCGAAATTTCCTCCAGGCAAGAGTAACTTTGTGGTTACTTTGATCAACGACAAGTGAAAAGACTACCGCGCTCATTGGCGCCTGCGCATGCCAAAGAGCTGAGTCCAATTGTAGAAGCACTGCTGCCGCTCGCTCGCATTTGTTTGCAGAGCGGCAAGGGCGCAGGAGACTTGGCACTCGCCGCAAAAATCGCGTGTGTCAAAGTAGCATCCAAGGACGCCATACTGGCGCATCGCCTCAATCACTCCCAGATCTCTGCGGTGACTGGCCTTACGAGGAAGGAGGTTAGAACTCTAGCCGGAATCCCTGGACCGCAAACAAAGCATTTTGCACCTCGCGCCTCCAAGCAGCGAACTGACAGAGTTCTAATTGGATGGCGCACGGATCCAGAGTTTCTGGATCGCACTGGTCGGCCAATGGCATTGCAAATGAGGGATGGTGACGCCAGCTTTCATGTGCTTGTGCGAAAATATGGTGGCGATGTAACTCCAGTTTCAGTGCTAAAGGAGCTGCAGAGAATTGGAGTCGTATCAAAAATCTCCGGTAATAGAGTCCACCTGAAAAAGACCCATGTTCGAACAAAAGGATTTACGCAAGATACTGTGTTGGAGCTTGCGAATCGGCTAAGTGACTACGGTACCACTCTTGTCGACAATGTGTCCGGTAGTGAGAGACCAATATTTACCGGAGTCTTTGACGCACAAAACTTGCCCAGCGAAAAGGCCGCACTGTTTCTCGCCACTTTTGCCGAGCGAGCCGCGGCCCTGCTTAGCAGCGCAAAAGTCTGGGAGAATAGCCAAACTAGACTCAAGCAGAAGCCGGAGGCCGACACTGCGAATAATCGAGCCGACATTGGGATCGGCATCTATCTTGTGCGCAAGCGTTCGAAGCCGGCGCGCGACACAAAGAGGAATTAGATCGGCCAACTAGCCGGCAGTCCAACGCACTACCCCCCTGCTCCCCCCTCCCTCAACGCCCGTCGCAATATCTTCCCGACATTGGTCTTCGGTAGTTCGGTTCTAAAATGAATTTGACGCGGTAATTTGTATCCGGTCAGAGTTTTCTTGCAATGCTCCAGAATCGCCTCTGCAGTCAGGGTCGGATCCTTCTTCACCACGTAAAGTGCAACTACTTCCCCTGAGCGTTCATCGGGGGCGGCTACTGCGGCCACTTCTGCGACACCGGGAAGCTGGGCGACGACATCTTCCACTTCGTTGGGGAAGACCTTGAACCCGGAGACAATGATCATGTCTTTCTTCCGGTCCTCGATGTATACGTAGCCGCGCTCATCCATGCGGCCGACATCGCCGGTGCGCAGCCAGCCGTCGGGGAGCATTACCTTGGCGGTTTCATCGGGGCGCTGCCAGTAGCCGCGCATCACCTGTGGCCCGCGCAGGCACAGCTCCCCCACCTGATTGAGTGCCAGCTCCACGCCGGCGTCGTCGCGCACGGAAATCTCGGTGGAGGAGAGGGGTAAGCCGACGGAGCCGGTGAATTCCACGCCCACCAACGGGTTCACGCACCCAGCCGGCGAGGCTTCAGTGAGTCCCCAACCCTGCGAGACCACACAGCCGGTGGCTTTCTTCCATCGCTCGGCTACAGCGCGCTGTACCGCCATGCCACCGCCCACCGTGGCCACCAGGCCGGAGAAATCGATGGTGCCAAACCCCGGGGTGTTCATCAGGGCATTGAACAGCGTATTCACGCCCATGAAGAACATCGGCGGGTGACGGCGTAGCTCCTTGACGAAGGCGGGGAAGTCGCGAGGATTGGTGATCAGTTGGCCGGTGCCGCCCACCGATGTGAACAGCAGGCAGTTCGCCGTCAACGAAAAGATATGGTACAGCGGCAGTGCACACACATAGGTGGTGTTGTCGATCTGCACCTGGCGGAACCAGGCGCGGGCTTGCAGAATATTAGCAATCATATTGCCGTGAGTCAGCATGGCGCCCTTGGAAACGCCGGTGGTACCGCCGGTGTACTGGAGGTAGGCGATATCGTCGTGACTCACCTCGACCGGTTCAGGCTTGTCGGGCGCGGTCTTGAGCAGCTCGGCGAAGGCGTAGGCGCCGGCGATCTTCCAGACGGGTACTTTGTGCTGCACCGAGCGCAATACAAAGTTCACCAGTGCCCCCTTGGGGAAACCCAGCAAGTCGCCCACTGCGGTGACGATCACATGTCGCACTGAAGTGCCGGGAACGGCCACTTGGGCGATAGAGGCGAAATTCTCCAGCACTACCAGAGCGGCTGCGCCGGAGTCACGGAGCTGGTGTTCGAGCTCGGTGGCCGTATACAGCGGGTTGGTATTGACCACTACCAGCCCGGCACGTAGCGCTCCGAACATGGCAATGGGGTACTGCAGAACATTGGGCAGCATGATGGCGATGCGATCGCCCTTCTTGAGTCCGCGTTGCTGGAGCCAGGCGGCAAAGCGACCCGAGAGCTGATCGACCTCCGCGTAGCTCATGCGCTGTTCCATCTGCATGAACGCGTCGCGCGTGGCAAATTGCTCGCAGCTGCTCTCGATGAGCGCTTTGAGCGATGCGTATTCCGCGATATTGATTTCGGCGGGCGTGACGGGTGGATATTGGGCCAGCCAAGGTTTGTTCATTCCCCTACCCTCCGGTGGTCGAGCTTCCGCAGCAGGGGCTGCAGGCCCGCCCATACATTATCCAGCACCAGTGGCTGTCCGCGCTCGTTCGGATGCAGGCCGTCCGGCTGCATCAGGTCCGGGTTGCCGGCTACCCCGGTCAATAGAAACGGCACCAGGGCCGCGCGATGCCGGCGGGCCGCGGCTGGAAACAGGGCCGCGAACTCGTCGTTATAGCGTGCGCCATAGTTAGGCGGCATGCGAATGCCAAGTACCAGTATGCCGCGCCCCGGGGCCGAGATCAGCTTCAGCATGCCCTCCAGGTTCGCACGCGTCGTGGCCAGCGGCAGCCCACGCAAGCCGTCATTGGCGCCCAGTTCAAGCACCACAATGCGGGGCACATGCGCCTGCAGGGCCCGCGGGAGACGCGCCAGTCCGCCGGTGGTGGTCTCGCCGCTAACGCTGGCATTCACCACCTGGAATCCGTACCCTTCCCCGTGGAGCTTCAGCGCCAGCCGCTTGACCCAGCCGTGTTCGACGTCAATGCCGTAGCCCGCGCTCAGGCTGTCGCCGTAAACCAGGATGACAGGCGCTGCGGTTGGCGCCGGTGCCGCCGCGGCCGCGGTCACGGCCGCGAAGAACCATCCACACAGCAGGATTCCAACGATGCGCAACATGGTGCTCCAGGCACAACAACTCACCCGGCAGGTTAGCAGTCCCGAGGGTCTGCTGACCATTGTGAGGGACGTAAGCTTTGAAATCAGGGCGCGCGAGACCGTGGCCATCGTCGGCCCTTCCGGCGCGGGTAAATCCACGCTGCTGGCGCTGTTGGCCGGTCTCGATACGCCCACTTCGGGCCAGGTATGGCTGGCCGGCCAGGAGTTGACCGCCCTGGACGAAGACGGTCGCGCGGGTCTGCGGGCCGCGCATGTGGGCTTCGTCTTTCAATCCTTCCACCTCATCCCGGCGCTCACAGCACTCGAGAACGTGATGCTGCCGTTGGAGCTCGCTGGCAAGCCGGATGCTGCCTCACACGCTGCGGTGATGCTCGAGCGCGTCGGTCTTCGTGCGCGCGGCGGCCACTATCCGCGCCAGCTCTCGGGGGGTGAACAACAACGCGTCGCCATGGCCCGCGCTTCGGTGGCGGCACCCAAGGTGCTGTTCGCCGACGAGCCCACCGGGAATCTGGATGCCGTCACCGGCGAGCGCATCATTCAGTTGTTCTTTGATCTGAATGCCAACGCTGAGACCACCTTGGTACTCGTCACGCACGATCACGCATTAGCGGGGCGTTGCCAGCGGGTGCTGAGCATGGATGGCGGCGCGCTGATCGATGGTGCACCCGCCACCGGCGCCGGGGCCAACGCCGGCGCCAGCCCTGGCGCGTGAACATGCGCGTGCTCGTCATGGCCTGGCGCACTCTGCGCCGCGAGTGGCGCTCGGGTGAGCTGGCCGTACTGCTGATCTCGTTGATCGTAGCCGTCGCCGCGCTCACGGGCGTGGGCTTTCTGGTGGATCGCATCGGGCGTGCCGTGCAGGCCCAGGCCAGCGAAGTGTTGGCGGCCGATGCCCGGGTGGAGTCGGCCGAAGCGCTTGACCCACGCTGGGAACGTGAGGCGCAGTCACAGGGTCTGCGCACCGCGCAACTGACCACGCTGCTGTCCGTGGTGTTTCGCGCCGATGTCAGCCACCTGGCCAATGTCCGTGCCGTAACCACCCTCTATCCATTGCGCGGCAGTTTGAAGGTGGCCGCGCAGCCCTTTGCAGTGGGCGCCATCGTGCACGCCATTCCGGGCCGCGGCGAATGCTGGCCGGATTCCCGCCTGGCAGCGGCACTGGGTGCGCAAGTGGGCTCGCAGCTGAGCGTCGGGGCGCGGACGCTCCGGGTCGGCCGTATCCTGATAGCTCGGCCCGATCAGGGCTCGACCTTTGTGGAGTTTGCTCCGGCGCTGCTGATCAACGCTGCTGATCTGGCGGACACGCAGTTGCTGCAGCCGGCCAGTCGCGTGGAGTACGCGCTGCTGCTGGCGGGCGAGCGCGAGGCCTTATCCAAGCTGCGCCAGACCTTTGAAGCACAGCGGCGGCCGGCCGAGCGCTGGGCTGAGATCGGCGATGCGAGCCCGCAGATTGGCGATGCGGCTGGCCGAGCCGGCCGATTTTTGTCGCTGGCCAGTTTGGTCGCGGTACTGTTGTGTGCCGTGGCGGTGGCCATGAGTGCGCGCGGTTACGTGGCGCGTCACCTGGACGTCGTGGCCCTGATGAAGACTTTGGGGGCGCCGCGGCGCTTTGTGCTGGGCGTGATCCTGGTGCAGCTCGTGCTGCTGGCGCTTATCGCCAGCGTGCTGGGCGCGCTGGCGGGGTGGATCACACAGGCGTGGCTGCTGCACGCGCTGGCGGGATTCCTGCGCACCGATCTGCCAGCGGCAGGGTGGACTCCCGTGTGGATGGGACTGGTGGTGGCATTGAGCATGCTGGCCGGCTTCGCACTGCCCTCACTCCTGCAACTCACCCGTGTGCCCGCCCTGCGGGTACTGAGGCGTGACGCCGGGCCGCCGCCGGCCACGCTCTGGGTGGCCTTGACGCCGGCGCTGCTCGCCATTGCGGCCGTAGTTTACGGCACGCTCGATGACTTCACGTTGAGTTTGTGGTTCATCGCCGGACTTGCGGGCGTGGTACTGGTGCTCGCTCTCGGTGGACTGCTGCTGGTGCAGGGGGCCGGTCGCGCGCGGCGCAGTGCGCGTTTGACCCTGCGCCACGGACTGGCCAATCTTGCGCGCCGCCGCAGCGGGAGCGTGGCGCAGATCGTGGCCTTTGGTCTGGGTGTGCTGCTGCTCCTGGTGCTGACGATACTGCGACGCGACCTGATCAGTGATTGGCGCACCAGTCTGCCGGCGGGCGCGCCCAATTATTTCTTCGTGAATATTCCCGCTGATCAGCACGAGTCCTTCCGCACCGCGCTGCTGGCAGCGGGCGCACGGCCGGAGCGCATGTTGCCGATGGTGCGCGCGCGGCTCACGGCCATCAACGGGGTGGCGGTCAGTGCGGGCGACCCGCACCGGCAGGCGGGGGCGACGCGCCCGGAAGGGGAGCCGCGTCGCGGTGAGTCGCCGCGTGCGGGCGGCGGGCGAGGCGGCCTGCGATTGGGTCCGCGCGGCGGGAATCTGGCCGAACGCGAGCAAAATCTCACCTGGTCGAGCGAGTTGGGCGATGACAATCGGATCATTGCCGGGCACTGGTGGACGGCGGCGGATACGGCTAAGCCCCTGGTGTCCCTGGCCAGCGAGTATCAGGATTCGCTGCACCTGAAGCTGGGCGATAAGCTCCGCTTCGATATCGCCGGGGAGACCCTGGAGGTGAGAGTTGCCAGTTTCCGCAAGGTGAAGTGGGATAGCTTCAGGCCGAATTTCTTCGTGGTGTTTCCGCCGGGATTGCTGGAGGGGGCGGCGGGCACCTACATGACCAGCGCGCGCTACGAACCGCGCAGTGCCGGCGATCTGTCGGCGCTGGTGCAACGTTTTCCCAGCGTGTCCATTTTCAATATCGGCGACCTGTTGAACCAGGTGCGCGCGGTGATCGACAAGGCGGTGATCGCGGTGCAGAGCGTGTTCCTGTTTACGGTACTGGCGGGACTGACCGTGCTGCTGGCCGCCGTGCAAACCAGCCGCGATGAACGCCGCTACGAGACCGCCATATTGCGGGTGCTGGGCGCGAGCCGTGGGATGCTGGTGCGCAGCGCGTTGGCGGAATTCGCGGCGTTGGGGTGTTTGGCCGGGCTTCTGGCGGCGAGCGGGGCGGCGTTGTGCGGATACACGGTGGCGAGGCAGCTGGACTTGAACTATCGCTTCAATGCGTGGATCTGGCTGGTGGGGGTGTTGGGAACGGTGGTGGTGGTGAGCGTCAGCGGGTACCTGGCGACGCGACCGGTGCTCAATCAGTCGCCGCGGTCGGTGTTGAATTGACGTTAACCGGGCTATGACCCTGCAGGTCGATTGGCCGATCAGACGGTGACCATCCCCTCGGGTGGCACGTACGCCTACGATTCAACCTACAATGTGGCCGGGCTGCAGAGCACTTTATCGTATCCGACCAGCACCTCCGGCTATCGACCTAAGCTGCAGTACGGCTATTCGGCCGGCATCCTACAGTCGATCGCCGATGCGAACGCTTTGACCACGGTGTTCTGGCAAGCCAACACGATGAACCCGGCAGGTCAGGTGACCAAGGAGACCTTAGGGAACGGAGTGGTGACCAGCCGAATCTTTGACCCGGTGAATGGAGCGCTCAGTTCACTCACCTCGGGGCTTGCCGCCACGCCTACCGCACTTCAGAACGAATCGTACCTCTATGATGTGGCCGGCAATACGTCGCTCCGCCAGAACAACAACGTCGGGTTGAATGAAAATTTCTACTATGACGGGATTAATCGGCTGGATCACTCCACGCTGAATGGCACGGCGAATTTGCAGATGCATTATGACGCTGCCGGTATGGGTAACATTGTCTCCAAGAGTGATGTGGCAGCGGGGGTCACGTGGACGTACGATCCCACGCGCATTCATGCCGTCACCCAGGCCGGGACGGGCGGCCCTTCGTACACCTACGATGCGAACGGGAATGCGATGACCCGCAACGGCTCGACTATCACATGGACCAGCTATAACCACCCCCTACAGATTAACAGTGGGAGCGAGTCGGTGAGCTTTGCCTACACTCAAGATCACACGCGATGGAGTGCCCGTGTACAGCGGTCCCGCCGGGGTGGAGACCACGTACTTTGCGGGACCCGCCATGGAGGTGGTCTCTAGCGCCGGGCTCGTTGACTACCGTCACTTCATCTTTGCCAATGGAATCAAGGTTGCGAGCTACAGCCGCACTTCGGCCAGCGTCAACACACTTTATTACTTGCGCCAAGACCTGCTGGGTGGTGTGTCAGGCATTATTTCTGCTGACGGAACAAGCTTCGTGAAGGAAAGCTTCAGCGCCTTTGGGGCGCGGCGCAGTGCGTGCGATTGGAAGAGCGCCATCACGGCGGGGGATCAGGCCCTCATGAACGCGGTGACCCGTCATGGATACACGTGGCAGACTGCACTCGGCAATATGGGGCTCAACGATATGAATGGGCGAGTGCAGGATGCGGTGACAGGCAGGTTTTTATCTGCCGACCCATACATCACTCAGCCGGAAAATACCCAGAATTTCAATCGCTACAGCTACGTGCTTAACAATCCGCTGAGGTATGTGGATCCTTCCGACCTTTTTTTTGGTTTGCATTACTACCTACACGCCAAGACACGATGTCTATTCAAATGGATTGGGAAGTGACTTTGATGCAGTCAGCGGGAGCGCTGCTGTGACCTGCTTTGACGATGGGACAACGCCCGGACCAAATCCCGAGATACTGCCCATACCAATGGTATCGTTGCCGCCGATTCCGCCGTTGCCTGGGTCTGCCTTTGCCCTGTCGACTCCGGTAGATTACTTTGCGTGCATGGCAAGTAGCGGTAGCGCAAGCAAAGGTGATGTCGCGGCAAATTCTGGTACCGCCTCCAGTTTAGTGGCTGATGATCAAGCGAAGGCGGCGGCTGCGGCCATCAGTAGTGAACGTGGATCTGCGTTTTTGGACCCATTAACTAGGCCCGGAATACAGACGCTGACTGGGAACGCATTCCGGGGCGCTCAAGGTATCTACATGTATGGTTTTATGACTACTGGATGGATAGTGGGAGGCGCGAGTACGGCCTTTGACGCATACAGTGCCATTAGCGATCTTAAAAATGGTAACAATTTCAGCGGGTACTTGAATTCGGTCTCTGCGGGCGCTGGCTTCGCGCTTGTTTTTAATTTGGCGGCGCCGGAGGGCGCCGTACCAGCCCTCCTAGCTGCCAAGGCGACACCATGTTTACTAAAGGATGCTGCCTGTAGAGCGGCGGCGGGAATTCCACAGCCATTTACCCCAATTCAATAGCGCTATGGCAAACGACGAATACGCGCGTGGCTTTCGATCGAAGGGGAGAAGGATTGGCTTCAGTGTCATGCTGCGGCCTCTTCGTTCAATTTTTTACAGCATTCTTTGCCGAATGGAAGCGACACAAGCGGTGCTGCCAATATTTAGGGCCATATCAGCTCTGGCGCTCTCAGTTTGTTTAAATTCATGCTGTGTGGCTGCCATTATAATGTCAGCACGCGGTATCCCTCTCAATCGGCTGGCGCTAACTAGAATGGAAGCAGTCCCGCTATTCCTAGCTTATTTCCTTGTGCTTTGCAGGGTGGTTGAGCGGTCCTGGATCTCACATGGCAGGCTTGCGCAATTGCGGGAGGAATTTTCGAACCTACCTGTTGTTCAGAAACGCAGGCACGCGCTGCTTTTTTGGAGTTATGTCGTTTTGTCGGTTCTTTCTCCCCCATTAGTTGGGCTTGGATTGCATGCACTAAGCTAGCGGCGAGGTAGATGCTCATTCAATAGCTCACCTTAAACGTCGGCGAGTCTTCCGGCTTTGTCTTGCGATGATCGTAGACCCGGGTCGTGCTGACGTTGGCATGACCTAGCCACTCTTGCACCTTGGCAATGTCGGCGCCTTGATCGAGAGCATTGGTCGCGGCGGTGGCGCGGGCGGCGTGCGGGCCGAAACGGTCCACCGAAATTCCCACCTGTTTGCCGTAGCGCTTCACCATGCGGTAAACGCCGGAAGGCATGAGGGCCGCCTCCATGCTGGAACCCGGGGCATTGGCGCGGACGGGTCTAAAGAGCGGGGCGTTGCCGTTGAGGCCGTGGCCGGCGGCGTCCAGGTATTCGGCGATGGCGCCCAGGGCGCCGGTGTGGACGGGGATGTAGCGCAGTTTCTCGCCCTTGCCGCGGATCCGGAAATGCTTCACACCGCGGCGTTCGTGCAGGTCCTTCACTTTCAGCGTGCACAACTCCTGGCGGCGGAGCGCGTGGTAGAAGAGGGCGCTTAGGATCGCTCGGTCGCGTTTGGCTTTGAGGCCGTTGCCTTTCGGCGCAGTAAGGAGAGCCCGGACCTGGGCGTCTGAAATCGCCGGGGTCTTGCCCTCGTAACTGTCGATCTTGGGGCGGCTCACGCCCTTGACCGGATTGAACGGGACAGCGTGCTTGTCGCACAGGTACTGGTACAAAGAGGAGAGGGCGGCGAGCTTGGCGCGGATGGTGGCGCCGGCGAGGTTCTTGGTGGTCAGGGTCTTGCGCCAGGCGATCACGTGGCCGCGGGTGATTTGGCGAAACTCTTCCGGGCGAACAATCCCGGTGAAGCGCATGAACTCACGGATGGAGATTTGGTACATCCGGCGGGTGCCGGGGCTGGACAGATTCGCGAACCATTCGGATTCGGGCGGCACATCCTTCAGGTGTTGGAACTCGGCGGCTGTCAGCAACCGGGAATCCGGGCGGCGAGCGGCGGGGAGGGCAGATTTCATCGCCAATAGCGCGCTCATCAGGTCTGACAGTGGTCGCAGTTTACATCTATACGTTTCTTGCGTATAGTTCTGATATGAAAGGCGTGTTTATCGAGCTGCCGGCCTTCGAGCGCCATCGCGAACGCTACCTCGATGATGAAGGCTTCCGGCTCCTGCAGGACACCCTGATGGCCAACCCGCAAGTCGGTGACCCCATGGAGGGTACCGGGGGGCTCCGCAAAATGCGATTTGGCGATGCGCGTCGCGGCAAGGGCAAGCGAGGCGGACTGCGCGTCATCTACTACTTCTGGACCGGGGGTCCTGAGTTCTGGCTGTTCACGCTCTATGACAAAGACGAAATGGCCGATCTGACGCCCAAGCAGCGCTCCGCGCTGAGGGATCTGGTGAAGGCGGAATTGAAGGCAAGGAGCAAGACATGAAGAAACGCAACCTGATGGATGAACTGACCGAGGGGTTCGACGCCCTGGCCGCGCAACGCGCGGGCAAGCGCACACTGCGTACGCATGCCGTGACCCTGAAGCCCGCGCCCACAATTTCCGCTCGAGAACTCTCCCGGCTGCGCGAAAGGCTAAACCTCTCACGGGGGCTTTTCGCAGGGTACCTTCGCACCAATGTGCGGACCCTGGAGAATTGGGAACAAGGCCGGGCCAAGCCCAATGCTCAGGCGGCCCTGCTAATCCGGCTCGTGCAGCGGTTTCCGGATACGGTGAGTCGGTTGGCCGAGATTTGAGGCGGCGCGGAAAGTGTGGAAGGTGAGGGGCGGGGAGGGTATGAGCGGTCATGCTCGCTCAGTTTCCAGTGCGCAACAACATCGCTTGAACCCATGCGCGTCGGTCACGCTCACTCTTGCGCTCCGCAATCAGCTCTTCGAAGTCTTCAATCTCATCGGCGGTGGCGCCTTTCAGAATATCCGGTTCGATTAGCGCAGCGTGTTCCGCGCGCGCGAAGTGCGCGCGAATCTCTACGCCCGTGAATAGGTGCCGGACACGCTCGGCGAAGGCGGGCAGTTCGGTCACCATTTCGGGGTGTCTTTCGCCGCGGCGGGCAAGAGCCATGAGCTTCTCGCCGACCAGGTAGTCGATGGCCGCGTCGACCCCGAAGCGCGTTCGAATATCGGGTGTCACCTCACAGCACTGCTGCCATTGCTCGCGGAGCGTGGGAAGGTTCATGGGTTGTTCGATGGGAAAGGCAATAGCGTGAGCCGAGCACGAGCCGGGTCGAGCGTCAGCAGGGCGCCAGCCTCCAGTTCGGCTGTCATCTGACGCAGTGCTGCCACGAGCGGAGCACCGATAACTTCGGGGCTCATGTTCGCACTGCGCACCCGCACGACGCTGGGTTTCGTGCCCTGAGTCACGGCGAGGATGGCGCCGAAATCCAGATCATGGGTCAGCACGACATAGTCGTGGTTCATGGCGTAGGCCATGATTTCCGCGTCGCTGGCCGTCGCAGCGCCTACGGTTGACCAATGCACGGCGTTGAATCTCTCGGCACTTAAGGTCTGGAGGTCTGGACCCAGCGCGGCGAGAGATTCATGTCGATCAGCAGCTTCACGCGTTGGCCAGCTCGACCTCGCGTTCTTCGGCGCGCCAGGCGGCGTAGCGCAGGGCCTGCAGGAGGTCTTCGCGCTCGAGATACGGGTAGTCAGCGAGCAATTCGTCGAGGGTTCGGCCGGCGCCGATCTGGCCGACGATCATGCCCACCGTCACGCGCTGGCCTCGCACGCAGACTTTGCCGCCCATGACGGCAGGATCTTGGGTGATGCGATCTAAGGCTTCCATGGCTCAAACTCCTGGCGAGAGCGCCGAGTTTACTCCAAGGGCGGTTTCGGGCATTGGGCCGGCGTCCACACCCTATATACAGAGCCGCGACGCCCCGTGGATCCGAGGCCCCTACTCTAGCACGAAAAAATAGGTTTTCGTGCTTGCGCGTCGTGAGGCGTTCATCAGCCCGACTTCAACTTCTCCTCCGCATACAGCGACAGCTCGATCATGCGCTCGAGCAACTGATCCGCGGGCAGTCCGGCAAAATTCTTGAGCACAAGCTCCTTGACGTACAGCCGCACCAGATAACGAAGCTGCAGTGCACGGTTGCGCGTTGCAAACACAAAATCCCGATGCCCGCTGTTAACCACGATGATGTTGCGCTCGGTGTCGAACCGGCAGCGCCACAATTCCCCGGCCGCACGCTCAAAGGTGTATCCGGGTAGGCCACGAGTATTGACCACCGCGGGAGCCATCGCAGCTTCCAGGCTGTCCGTGACGGTGATCAGCGCCTCCGCGCTCGCCGTCACGTCTCGTTGGGACACCGTGATGGTCAAGCGAGCCAAACCCGGCACCGGTGGTGCCTGGTATTGCACTTCTTGATCCGCAGCGCCTAGCAGAGTGCCTTCGCCCTCGGCAATCTTCCATGCGAATTGCAAATCATCGATTACGCGACGACGCGAGCGATCCCGCGGCAGCGCACGAAACTTACGCAATTCATTGAGCGGCGTGGTGCTGGCGGCCGGTGAGACCACGACGCTAAAGAGGGGCCCGGCGTAGTCGAAGAACTGCCGCTGCTGCGTTTCGCCGGGTTTGGATTCGGGCATACCGGGTAACACTTCATTCCAGTCGGTGCCGGTGGGTACGCCGCCCGTCAAAGCGCCGGCCGCGATTCCCCCATCCTGGCGGGCACGGCCCTGCACGTCGAACCAATCGTATTCCTCGCGCGGGAGAGCGAGCAGGGCCTCATGAAAGGCCTTTTGGATGGCCTTCAGTGATTGCTGGCTCGCCTGTTCTTCTTCCGCGCGCAGCTGCTCCTCGATCAGTCCTTTGACACGATTCTCGAGAGGTTGCAGGGCCACGATCAAGGCCGCGTAGCGCTCGTCTTGGATGATGCCGCTGCGTGTGCCCGGAGTGAGATTGAGAAACGGTACATCGATAAGACCCTGAACGTGACGTGAGGTCCATGGGGCATGGTCCAAGCTCGGCAGGCTGGAGAGATCTTCAATCACGCGGGTGCCCACCCGGGTCAGCGCCACACGCGCCGCCTCATCAGGTTCTGCCAGGTACAGCTCCGCGTAGGCCTCGCCGAATGGAGTGCGGATGGGTGGCAACTGGTGCAGCAAGCGACCTTCAAACTGCCGTGGCTCGACCTCGTATTGCTTGCGCGCGAGCTTGTCGATTACGGTTACGCGCACCTTCGAGTCACGGATCCGGTCCCGTAGCTCCGCGGCCAGGTACCACTGAATCTTCTCCCCGCTCAACGTCCGGATCCCCTCGAGCAAGGGGCTGATCTTGAGTTCCGTCCCCTTCTCTGCGAACAGCACTCGCTTCAAGGTCACCTCATAGCGGGAGTCCCCTTTGCTCATGGTCATCTGGTAAGACTTTTGGTCGGTACCCGTCGATGCCAGGGTTAATCGCTCGCCCACCGTCCAAAAGCTCAACAGACCGATGCCGAATTCGCCCTGCAGACCCGTACCGTTTCCGTCCGCTTTCAAACGCCGCTTGATCGAATCACAGATGTGTGTGGCGACATACTTGAAGTCGGGCAGCCCGTCGGCATCGCGGGGTATCCCGTCCCCGTCATCCTTGATGGCCAGGTAATGAGCGTTATGCTCTTTGCCGCGCGTGATCGTGATGGTCTTGGCGTGCGCATCGATGCTGTTCTCGACGAATTCCGCGATCGCCTTCAAGGGATTGGCCTGGGACAGCGCGATGATCCGGATTGCGTTCCAGTCGTCGCCAATCCGCAGTTTCCCACTGTCTCGGTTCTTGGGTCTCATTGTAGCGGCGGGGTATTTCAGGCCGGGCGATGCTCAGGGCCGAGCATGCCATATATATTCAACTATCGCCCGCTCTCGGCCTCCGGCGCGCCCCTAATGAACAATCCCCACCGTCACCCACGCCTGCGCCAAGGCCTGACTGTGCAGGGTCATCCCTTCGATGGCGATCTGATAGCTCCCCGGCCCCAGCGCCGTGTCATTGAGCGCGATGCGCAGGTCGCCGTTCGAATCACGCTGAATGTTGTGCAGCACCGCGACGCGGCCCTGATCCATGCGATCGATGGTGACGCGATACACCGGGTATTTGGACCAGGACATGTCGATCTTCAGGTCGTTCATTTGGCCGCTCCCGCCCAGTACCACGGCATTGTTGCGTGAGGGCGCGGTGCGGCTGGGGATCAAGCGCACGGTGCGCGTGCTGGTCGTAGGGTCGAGGGGCTGTTCGGCGACACGCTTTTGCAGCGCTGCGATGCTCGCGTCGCGATCGCTGGCGTGGCTGGCCATGACCGCCGCCAGGATGAGCGCTGCGCCGGCCACGCTCGCTATGGCGATCAGTACCGGCAGTTTCTCCCACCATCGGCGCGGCTTCTCCTCCCACGGCGGCGCGTGCCCGCCGGCCTCGAGCAGACGCAGGCCAGCGTGGACGCGTTCGGGCATGCCCATTTCGTCGATCAATTCGGGGTGCAGGCAGCAGTAGCGCTCGAAATCCTGTGCGCCCTTGATGGGGAGTCGTCCGGACAGATACCGCTCGGTGATCTGGTTGCGAAGAATGAACTCGCGATCCATGGGGGGCGCTGCGGGAGCGCTGGGCGGGGATTCTGACTGTACCGGGCTATGCACCGCAGCGGGCTGGACGCCTGGAGTGCCAAAGCCGGGCTTCGAGGGCGGGGGCGGAATCAGCGGCGCGGTACGCATGGAAGATGGAGTATGCCAATCAGCTGAACTTAAGGGTATCGTGCACTTCTAATGTGGGAGCCGCCTGGGCGCTGGCTCACAGTTCCGGGGTACTTAGTGCTCGCGGCGCGAACCAGTTCGCACTTTCAGGAGACCAAAAATGGGTGCAAAGCGTACTTCGTTTTCCGTGCTGCTGATCCTTGCGTCGATGGCGGTTGCACCCGTCATGGCCGCGGCTCCCGACGAACTAACCGCACTGACCATCTACAGCTCCCAACAGGCCGGTGCGCTCGCCGCCGATTTTTACCGACCGGTACCCGGTGGCACCGTACCCGACGCCGCCTCGGTACCGGGTTACGCCATGATCCGCCAGGATCGGGATATCCCATTGACAGCGGGTCGCTCGACGTTGCGCTTCAATGACGTGGCGGGCCTGATCGATCCGACCACCGTGACCTTCACCGTACCCGCCAATCCGGCGGTGCGGGTGCTGGAGCAGAACTTTCAATTCGATCTGGTCAGCACATCGAAGCTCATGCTGCGCTACCTCGACAAGTCCATCACAGTGGAGCGGAGCGTGGGCAATGGGACTTCGACCGTGACCGGCACGCTCCTGTCGGCGGGCGACGGACTGGTCCTGCGCGGCGAGGATGGCAGCGTGCATGCACTCAACGGGTACTCCGCGGTGAAATTTCCCGAGCTCCCCGGCGGGCTGATCACGCAACCCACGCTCGTCTGGGAGGTGAACTCGCCGGTCACCGGCACGCAGCGCGCCCGCGTGACCTACCAGACCGGCGGCATCACCTGGTGGGCGGATTACAACGTGGTATTCAGCGAGGGCCACAGCGCCAACAGCGGTCTGCTGGACCTATCGGCCTGGGTGAGCATCATCAATCAATCCGGCGCCAGCTACCACGATGCGCGGCTCAAGCTGGTGGCCGGCGACGTCAATCGTGTTCAGCCGCGAGCGGTGCGCAGTATCAACTCGCCCATGGCCAGCGTCGCGGCCGGCGGCCGTACCGAGGGGTTTGCGGAAAAGGCGTTTGATGAATTTCACCTGTACACCCTGGGTCGCGCGACCACCCTGCCGAATAACTCCACCAAACAGATCGAGCTCTTCGATCAAGCGCGGCAGATTCCGGCCAAGCGCCTGCTGATCTATGACGCGTTGGGCACGCCGGGCTATGGTTCGCCCTATACCGAGCGCGATGCGGGCGTGGCGGCAAATACCAAGGTGGCGAGTTTCGTGGAATTTCGCAATGACACGGCCTCGGGTCTGGGCGTGCCGCTACCGGCGGGGCGGGCGCGGGTATCGCGACTGGACAATGCCGACGGCAGTTTGGAATTCATCGGTGAGGATGCCATCGGGCACACGCCCAAGGATGAAACCGTGCGCCTGAAACTTGGCAATGCTTTCGATGTGGTGGGCGAGCGCCGCCAGGTCGACTACGCGGTGGACACCCGCGCCCACTGGGTGGAGGAGGAGATCGAGATCAAGCTGCGCAATCACAAATCGCAGCCCATCGACGTGATCGTCAAGGAACCCTTGTACCGGTGGAGTAACTGGAAGCTGCTGAGTCAATCACAGGACTACCAGCGGGACAGCGCGCAGCAGATTCACTTCAACGTGACCGTGCCCAAGGACGGGGAGAGTATCGTGCGCTACCGGGTGCACTACAGCTGGTGATCAAAGCGTGAGCGCCGATAACGACAAAGGAAAGCCGCCACCATGCGCTCCCGCCGGCCCTGGCGGCCCCGGCGGCGTCCAACACGATGCCCGTGGCAATGCCGTGTGGCAGTGGGCGGTGGATACCGGCAAACACGCCCTCGAATCCACCTCTCGGTTGCTCAAGCGTCTGGAGGTGCCCGGTCTGAACCTGGAGGACGATGCGCCAAAGGCGAAAGTGGCGCCCAAGCCGGACCGGCAGGCGGGCTACGACCCCTATGGCGGACGCGGCAGTTCCAAACAGCCGGCGATACCGGCGCGCGCCGCGTCGGCCACCCGACCCGCCACGCCGTCGCGACCGACGACACCGTCACGACCGGATACACCGTCGCGACCGACAACACCGTCACGACCGGCTAAGACACCTGTCGCAACGCCGGCTGCTCGCCCGTCGTTGTGGCAACGTCTGTTTCGGAAGGATTGAGCGGGTCCAAGTAGTCGATGCCGGCGTTGGCCAGCCACCGGCTGGCCGTGGGCGTGGTGACGTTCTTTGCGACCAGGTGGATGCCCAATACCCGCGCAATCTGCGTGCAGGCGGCCAACAGCGCCCTGGGGTAGCGCTCTTCGATCGCGGCGGTCGTCAGCGCGCTGCTCAGTTTGAGCATGCGCACCGCTTTGTGGCGCAGCAATTCCACCGCTGCATCATTCAACGCGAAATCATCGAGCAGGACATGGCAGTGTGCGCGCTCGCAGGCGGCCAAGAGCGGCACCACCTGGTCCGGCGTCGCGCTCCACGCCGTGGCCGGGAGTACCAGCATGAGCATGCCATCGCCGATCTCGAAGCGTGACAGGCAGGCCTCGAGGCGCGCAGCGAAGTCGGCATCCACTGCGGCGGCGCGCGAAAGCGCGATGGCGAAGGTCGAGGGCTTGGCCACGTAACGTTGGCGATGCTGGCTGAGCCACTCAACCACGCGCTCCACCACACTCAAATCATAGGCTGCGCTGGTCGGGACGATCGACACCTCGTAGCGGCGCGTGCCACCGCCCGGCTGCAGTCGGGTGTAACTGCGCGCATGAATCGGGGCGCCGGCCGGCAGTGCCTCGCTGGCGGCGCGTTCCGCGTCCAGGGCGGCGCGGCCAAATACCGAGATCGAACGCTGCTCCACGAGGGGTGCACGCAGCATGCTGAAGCGTTGCAACAGCGTGCGGAGCGCAGGAGTCACTACGCGCCGCTCATCCTGAATACTGCCTTCGATGACGGCGAATACCACGCCGCTGCAGCCACCGAGCGGATCGCGCGCCACCAGGAACATCACTCGACGCCCATCGTCCAACTTGCGGTATATGCACGCCCGTCGCGGCTCGAGTGCAAACACATCCAGTGCCGTGAGCACGGCATTGTGCTCGTCGGGTCCCATGGAACCCTCGCTCAGCCACAGGGTGTCGCCCGCCGGGTCATGGAGCGAGACGAGCTGGGCGCGGAGCGTGCCCAATTCCTGCAGCAGTGCCCGTCCCAAATCCTCAGGAATATTGCGGCGCAGTGGCCCAGAAGTGGTTTTGTCCGACATTTTGGACATGGTGCCTATGATGACGGAGCGTGGCAGATGTCGCCGTGACGCTACTCGCGTTCCACGTCGTGAGCGCGATTTTTCAGTAGACTTGTCATATTGTAACGGGCCTGCGACCCCGAAAGGTGCTCCCCATGTACCGCGCCCCCCTCAAAGATCTGCAGTTTGTGCTGGATAACCTCTTGGATTCCGGGCAGTTGGCGCAGCTACCGTCTTATCCGGACTATTCGCTGGAACTGGCCGAGGCGGTGCTCAGCGAAGCGGGCCGGTTCGCCGCCGAAGTGCTCGCACCCATCAATCGTACCGGCGACCTCGAGGGCGCCACTTGGACCCCCGCGGGCGTGCGAGCCCCGCAGGGGTTCAAGGACGCTTACCGCCAATATGTAGAGGGCGGCTGGCCGCAACTGGGCATAGGTACCCGGCACGGCGGACAAGGCGCTCCGCAAGTGCTGGGCACCGCGGTGGAAGAGATATGGTGCGGCTCCAGCGTCGCCTTCATGCTCTGCCCACTGCTGTCGCGCGGCGCCATCGAGGCGCTGATGATGGCAGGCTCCAAGGAGTTGCAGGCGCAATACCTGCCCAAGATGGTCACCGGCGAATGGTCGGGCACGATGAATCTCACCGAGCCGCAGGCCGGCTCGGACCTGGCGGCGATTCGCACGCGCGCCGTGCCGGCGAGTGGTCACTACCGCGTCACGGGCCAGAAGATATTTATTACTTACGGCGATCACGATCTGGCGGAAAACATTGTGCACCTGGTGTTGGCGCGCATCGAGGGTGCACCCGCTGGCGTCAAGGGCTTGTCGCTGTTCGTCGTGCCCAAATTCATCCCGCGCGCTGATGGCACCCTCGGCGAGGCCAATGATGTGCGCTGCGTATCCATCGAACACAAGCTGGGTATTCACGCCAGTCCCACTTGCGTATTGGCCTATGGGGACAACGGCGGCGCGGCGGCCTGGTTGGTGGGCGAGGCCAATCGCGGCCTCGAGTACATGTTCATCATGATGAACGCCGCGCGTCTGTCGGTGGGCGTACAGGGCATCGGCCTGGCGGAAACTGCCCGCCAGCAGGCCGTGGACTGGGCCCGTTCACGCATACAAGGCCGACCGCCCGGCGTCAAAGGCGAGGCGCCGTTGCCCATCATTCAACATGCCGATGTGCGGCGCATGCTCCTGACCATGAACGCCGGCGTCGAAGCCATGCGGGCGCTGGCGCTGTACGCCGCGCTGCAATTGGATCTCGGGCGCGCATTGCCCGAGACGCTGGCGCGGGCGGCGGCGCAGAGCCGCGGCGAATTACTCATCCCCATTGTGAAGGGTTGGAGTACGGAGTTTGGAACCGAACTCGTGTCCGTCGGTGTGCAGGTGCACGGTGGCATGGGGTACATCGAAGAGACGGGCATTGCGCAGACGCTGCGCGATGCGCGCATCACCACTATTTACGAGGGCACGACGGCGATACAGGCCAATGATCTGCTGGGCCGTAAACTCGGGCGCGACAAGGGCGCGGCCCTGCGTGCGTTGCTGGACGAGGCGGAGCGGGAATTGGCGGGATATGGTGCGCCGGCGCCAGGGGGAGAGTCGGCCGCCGCGTCCGCGCTCGCCGGCAAACCCGTGGCGACGCAGGCGGTCGGACTGGCCGAGACACTGGCGAGTGCGCGCGAGGCCTTGAGCTTGCTGCGCGCTGCGAGTGAGGCGCTGCTGGCGCAGATGCCGGTGGCGCTGGATGGGGCCTTCGCGGTGAGCGTGCCGTACCTGCGATTGTGCGGCATCGTGCTGGGTGGGTGGCTGATGGCGCGCGCGGCGCACCTCGCGGTGACGCAATTGGCGGCGGGCACGGGCGAGCGCGAGTTCCTCGCCGGTAAATTGCAGAGTGCGCGCTTTTATGCGGCGCAGGTGCTGCCGCAGGCGTTGGCGCTGGCGCGGGTGGTGCAATATGGGGGCGCGAGCGTGGGGGAGGCGGATGCGGAGTTGATCTGATAGGCTTTCCATCCCCTTATGAATACCCTGTGGCCCTCCCCAAGTTCCTACACGCGAACCGCCGTCGGTCTGCATTGGCTGATCGCCGTGCTCATCGCGACCGCGCTGGTGATGGGCTGGGTGATGACGGGCATGGCCGTCACGCCGCTGAAACTCAAAATGTTCAATTGGCACAAGTGGGTGGGAATCACGGTGCTGTGGCTGGCGGTGGTGCGCTTGACGTGGCGGCTCTCGCATCGACCGCCCGCATTCCTGCCCATGCCCGCCTGGCAGCAGTTGGCCGCGCATGCCCTGCACGCGGCGCTATACCTGTTGTTGTTCATCCTGCCGCTGTCAGGGTGGATCTACAGCAACGCGTCGGGCTACCCTATCGTCTACCTGCGGCTCATTCCTCTGCCCAATCTCGTTGCCAAGAACAAGGCGCTGGCCGGCGATTGGCAGCAGGTACATGTGGTGCTGGGCTGGGTGCTGGTGGCCGCGCTGGTGCTGCATGTGCTGGCGGCGCTGAAGCACCATCTGATGGACAAGGACGATACATTGCGGCGCATGTTGCGTTGGCGCCCGCCCGCTGCTCGTTGAGGTTTGAACATGCCCAAGACAATTATTCTTGCCGCCATGACTCTGGTATCCGTGGCCGTGGTCACGGCGCTGGGAGCGGGAACGGCGCCCGACGCCGCCGGTCTGGATAGCGCCAAGAGCACCGTGGTGGCAACGTTCAAACAGGAGAACGTGCCGGTGGAGGCGCCGTTTCGGAAATTCAGCGGCCATATTGCTTATCAGGCCAGCGATGCAGCGGCTGCCAGCGCCAGTGTGGATGTGGAAACCGGGAGCCTGGATATCGGTGACCCCGCGTACAACGCTGAGGTGCGTAAACCCGCCTGGTTCGACAGCGCTCACTTTCCGCTCGCGACGTTTCGCTCCACGGCGGTCAAAGTGCTGTCCGCGACACGCTTCGAGGCCACCGGCACGCTGACCATCAAGGGCAAGGCGCTGAGCGTAACAGTGCCGATCACGGTTACGGCCGGTGCAGGCAGCGCCGGCGCCACATTCGATGGCACGCTACCGGTATCGCGCAAGGCGTTTACCATCGGCGATCCCGTCTGGAACGATGTCATTGATGATGCGGTCACCGTGCGTTTTCACCTGGTGCAGGCGGCGCATTGACGATTTGTTTGGGTTTTTTCTCAACTTGGAGGCACGACGTTTATGAAGACTTTTGCTACGGCCATGCTGGTTCTCGCCAGCGCCGGCACTTTGGCGGTTGCGACTGACTATCAGATCGACCCGGATCACACCTATCCCAGCTTCGAGGCCGACCACATGGGCGGCTTGTCGGTGTGGCGTGGAAAGTTCACCAAGAGCAGCGGCACGGTGCAGTTTGACGCCAAGGCCCATCAGGGCTCCGTGGATATCACCATCGACACGTCGTCCATCGACTTCGGCCACGAGAAGATGAACACGCACGCCAAGTCAGCCGAAATGTTCGACGTCGCGAAATATCCGACGGCGACCTATAAAGGCAAGATCAGCCACTTCAAGGCCGATGCGCCCAGCGTGGTCTCCGGGGAGCTCACATTGCACGGCGTTACCAAGCCGGTGATGCTGACCATCAAGAGCTTCAAGTGCATGCCCAATCCCATGACCAAGATTGAGACCTGCGGCGCGGATGCGGCCGCCACTTTCAATCGCGCCGATTTCGGCATTGATTACGGCAAGGCGTACGGCTTCAACATGGCGGTCAAGCTCGCCATCCAAGTGGAAGCCAAGAAGATCGGTTGAGATTGAGTGGCCGCAGCCAATATGGGTTGAGCTGCGGCTGCTTCGCCCTGAGCGGCGTCGCGGCGTTGGTGTACCAGATCGCATGGACGCGCCAGTTCGCCTTGGTTTTCGGCACCTCCGAGCTGGCGGTGGCCACGGTGTTGGCCGCGTACATGGCGGGCCTGGGGGCGGGTGCCTATGGGGTGCGGCGCGTACTGCCGCGATTGGCGCGGCCGATTCGGTTGTACGCCTGGTTGGAATTGTGCATTGGGGCCGCGGCGCTCATCTGGGTGCCGGCCGGCATGTGGGCCGCACAGCATCTTTTGACGGCCCTGTACGGTGGCCAGGCGGAGCCTCCGGCCAGTGGGGGCGGCGGACCGCTCCTGGTATACCTGGTCACAACTTTCCTGACGCTGGTGGTGCCCACCGCGCTCATGGGCGCCACACTTCCTTTGCTGGCTCGCGCTGGCGTCCACGATCAATCCCAGGTGGGTCCGCGCATCGGCCTGCTCTACGCCTGCAATACGGCGGGGGCCGTGGCGGGCGCGTTACTGGGTGCGTTGGTGTTGCTGCCGGAGTTGGGGTTGCGCGGCACGGTTTGGAGCGCGGTGGCTGTGAATGGAGCCGTGTGCGCTTTGGCGTTGTGGCTGGCGCAGGCGAGCGGCGAGCGGGCAGCCCGGAGCGGGCAGGCGGCGAGGAGCGGGCAGGCCGCACCGCCCACGCCAAGGGCTCCTTCCGCCCAGGCGGCGCCCCCCGTCGCGGCGTCTTTCAAGATCTCGCGCCCGATGCCATGGATACTGCCGCTGATCCTGCTATCCGGCGCCGTTTCGTTTTTTCACGAAGTGTTGTGGACGCGGTTGTTGGAGCGCGTGGTGGGCAGCGGCATTCACGCCTTTGGCATCATGGTGGCCAGCTTCCTGGCGGGCATCGCTCTGGGCGGCGTATTCGGCGCCCACCTGGCGCGTGATCGCGCGCGCGCCGCGCACAGCTTTGCGGTGGCGCAGGTGGCCGTGGCGATCGCGGCCGTCGCAGCCTGGTACGCGCTGCTGGCCTTGAGTCCGGTGCCCACTCTCGGGTGGCAGAAGAACCTGCTGGGCTTCGGCGTGCTGTTGCCGCTGGCCGGCATGATCGGGCTGACCTATCCCTTGAGTGTACGGGTGCTGGCCACGGATGCGAATAATGCGGCGGCGGCCAGTGCACGCATCTACAGTTGGAACACCTTCGGCGCTATTGTCGGCGCGCTCGCCGGAGGATTCATCCTGATTCCGGCGTTGCGCTACGAAGGGGCTTTGCAGGTGGCGGTCATCGCGAGCCTAAGCCTGGCGATTGCCTCTCTTCTGCTGCTGCCGACCCGTCCGAGTTGGCGTCTGTGGGTGCCCGCTTCGCTGGCACTGGTGGCGCTGGCTTGCGTGTTCAGGCCGGGCGTACCCGAGAGCCTGCTGCGCGTGTCGCCATTGCGCCAGCTCACCGGCGAGTTGCTCTATTACGGCGTGGGGCGCAGCAGCGACGTGGTCATGATCCGGCAAGGCGCACTCATCGATGTGCGCAGCAACGGGTTGCCCGAAGCGGGCATACCCGTGGCCGGCAGCGCGCCGGTGGCCAGCGTGGAATCGTGGATGTCGGCCCTTGCCGTACTGGCGCGCCCGGACCTTCGCGACATGCTGATCATTGGCTTTGGCGGCGGTAACGTGGTGCAGGCGGTGCCGCCTTCGGTGCGTCATATCGATCTGATTGAGTTGGAACCCGAAATGATTCGCGCCAACCAGGCCATTGCCGCGCGCCGGAGTCGCGATCCCTTGAGCGACACGCGACTGCGGCTGATCATGAACGACGCTCGCGGCTCATTGGCGCTGACCGCAAAGACTTACGATGCCATCGTTTCCCAGCCTTCACACCCCTGGACCGCAGGCGCCTCGCATCTGTACACGCGCGAATTTCTGCAGGTGGCGCGCGCGCACTTGAATCCAGGCGGTTTGTATGTGGGGTGGATGAGCGTCGAGTACCTGGACGCGGATCTGCTGCGCTCCATGCTGGCCACCCTGCACGCCGTGTTTCCCGAAGTGCGCGTGTACCGGGCCTGGGGCAACTCGCTGCTATTCATGGCGTCAAGCGCGCCGATTGCCCCAGAGCGATATATCACTCGCACCCGCGAAGTGCTGGACAGTGCGGCGCTGCACTTCGCGCGCATCGGCCTGCTGGCGCCTGAGGACCTGGTGGCGACGCTGATGCTCGATACGGATGGCGCGGCGAAACTGGCCGATAACGCACCGTTGGTTACCGACGATGACAATCGCCTGGCCGTTGCGCGCGCCTACGAGCGCGGGCAGGGGCTCACCGGCGAAACGACTGGTCAGTTGCTGGCGCCCTTTGACCCGCTCTCCCACGCCGACAGCTTCGTGCACCGCGAGCTGGAAGCACAGCTCGATTTTGGTTACATCTGGCGCCGCTGCGTGTATCTGTCGGGCCACGATCCGAGCACGCTGGAGCGACTGAGCGGTTTGGCCGATGCCCTGGGCCCCAGCGCCACGGCCGTGCAACTGCGCTACATGTCGGCCATGCGCCTGGGTCAGCCGCAACGCGCGGCCAGCCTGGTGGCCGAGGGCTTAACTCATTGGCCCCAGAGCACGGCCCTGCGCTACCTGCAGGTAGAGCCGTACTTGAGCGATCTGGCATTCGATCGCGCCACGGCCGAACAGCGTGCACAGGCGGTAAGCCTGCCGGCGGAAGTACAACCCGTGCTGGCCGGCATGCGCGCCGCCGGCCACCAGGATTGGTCCGCGTTAGCCGCACTGGACGAGACCTTGAGTCGCGTCAATCCGTTGGCGGCTTGGGGCGTGCAAGCCGCGCAGCTGCGGGTCGAATGGCGTGCCCGCGTCCAGAATCCGGAACTGCGGCAGCGTTATGGCGATGAGGGCATCGCCATGGCGGATCGGGTACTGAGTACCGATCCGGATGCTTTCTGGTTTGCTCTGCGCGCGCTCAGTGCCGGCGGCACCAACCGTCCGGAGGTAGCACTTGAATCCATTGCCGGTTTCGCCGCGACGGTGTCCGAGGTGGCCGGCAAGTTGTCGGCGTCGGAAAGAGCGCTGCTCAGCGCGCGTGCCGGCACTCTCGCCCCGGCGCTCGATGCTCTCGCAGGCGACAACCGGGTCGATGCTCGTCGCGTGACTGAAGTTCGCAGCGCGTTTGATCAAGCGGTGGATAAGTTGCGCTGAGCGGCGTCACGTACCTGGGTCGCCCACCGCTCGACGCAGAGTGCGCGCGCGCCTATGCTGGCCGCATGCCATGGCAACACGTGCGGATCTCGCGATTTGGCGGCCCTGAAGTTCTACAAGTCGTGGAGGAGTCAAAGCTCCCCATGCCGGGACCCGGGGAGGTGCGCATCAAGGTGCTCGCCGCCGGCACCGGTTTCACCGATACGATGATCCGGCGCGGCCGGTATCCTGACTTCAAGGGACCGCTCCCGTTCACGCCAGGCTACGAGATTGTGGGTGTCATCGAGAAAGCGGGGGCCGGAGTGGCGGCCTCGCTCGAGGGCCAGATGGTGGCTGACCTGTGTGTCGTCGG
>Ga0075017_100000208_pt1 | contig 29106 bp, 21 predicted proteins | sample AleBraG_ABR_2012_FD_71475 | JGI IMG/M metagenome (GOLD analysis project Ga0075017, IMG submission 71475) | Freshwater sediment microbial communities in response to fracking from Pennsylvania, USA - Alex Branch Run_MetaG_ABR_2012 | ecosystem: Environmental > Aquatic > Freshwater > Creek >... | reverse complement strand
GTCATCGCCGGCAAGGAATATGGTTCCGGCTCTTCGCGCGACTGGGCCGCCAAAGGCACGCGCCTCCTCGGTGTGCGCGCAGTCCTCGCCGAAAGCTACGAACGCATCCACCGCAGCAACCTCGTTGGAATGGGGGTCCTTCCTCTGGAATTTAAGGCGGGTGAAAATCGCGAAACACTCGGCCTCACCGGTCAGGAGACTTTCGAGCTGGAAGGCGTTTCTTCTCTCACTCCAAAAAAACTAGTCAACGTTCAAGCCAAATCCGCCGACGGTTCGGTGAAAAAATTCACGGCCACCGCCCGCGTGGATACCCCCGAAGAAGTTTCTTATTATCACCACGGCGGCATCTTGCAATACGTTCTCCGCCAGATGCTCTAACCTTCAAGCGCCCGATAAATTCGCCCGCTCCCGCTTGTTCAAGGTGCCTGGACCGTGCCTCTCGCTGCGGTTTTGAGCTTCGCCCAAAGCACGATCCCAATTACAACCGAAATCGCGCTCGCCGCCTGGGCATTGCTCATCCCCAATATCGACCGCGGATTCACACGGATAAATTCAATCAGGAATCTCGCGATCCCCGTCAGCACCAGGTACCCGCAAAAGATTTCGCCCGGCGTTTTTACTCCGCGCAACGCCTTGGTTCCCAGCCGCCATAAAACGGCCGCAATCACCAGCCAAATAAAAAACTCATAAATCGGCGTGGGATGAACGGTGCAGTCCTCTGGTAATCCATACTTAAGACAAACTCCACTATGGCTCTCGGCGTTCCAGATACCAGTGGTCGGCACAAGCCCGTGCGGAAAGCTCATCCCCCACGGTAGCTTCGTCGGAATTCCGTAATCTCCGTCGCCTGAAAGCAGGCACCCGATTCTTCCGATCGCATAGCCCACCGCCGCTGCGGGTGAACACAAATCCAAAAAATCGCGCGTCGGTATCCGGAAATACCTTGCCAGAATCACCAGCGCAATAAACCCCCCAAGAAATCCTCCGAACCACGCAAATCCAAACCGGCTGATCAGCACCGAAGGATTCGTAATCAACTCTTGCGGACTCTCCAGCACGTGATACAGCCGCGCTCCCACAAGTCCCGCTATCCCCGCAATTCCAATAATCAGGAATCCCTCGTCGTGCTGCTGTTTCGCGCCAGCCTCCGCGCCCGTCCCCAGATATCCAGCTTTCAAGTACCTTTCCCGGTTCCGGTTGAAATCGGCCTGCAGCACGTACGCGGACACCAGCAGCGCCGTCGCCACCATTAACCCGAACGTCGGGATCGTCAGCCATCCTAGATGTAGAAAAGGAATCATCTCTCTCTCAATTTTCTTCTGCGAAAGTATACACGACCCGCTCTCGCGCTTCCGATTTTCGCGTTCAGTTCACTGCTTGGTGCCTATCAACTCCTAGTGTCACGTGACGCTCCGCAGGGGCGGGACTGCCCCGCCCGCAGATCTCGCAACCCTCTTCTCTATCCAATCTTCTTTGCCTGTACTACACTCCCCTTTGGAAATTCCGCAAAATGAAAGACGCAAGACTCCTCAAACAAGCCATTCATCTCAGCGATCCCTACTGCATTTCAGACGGCTCCAAATTCCGACTGAAGCACCACGATCCTTCGGACACCGGCGATCTAAAAGACAAATCTCAAGCCCAAGGCATGCTTGAAGACGGCGTCCGCCTTCTCAGCCGGTTGCAAGAAAAACTCTATGCGCAGGATCGCTGGTCTGTCCTTCTGATCTTTCAAGCGCTCGACGCTGCCGGCAAAGACGGCGTCATCAAACACGTCATGTCCGGCATCAATCCTCAAGGCTGTCAGGTTTTCTCGTTCAAATCTCCCAGCAACGAGGAGCTTAACCACGACTACCTGTGGCGCACGCACAAATGCATGCCGGAGCGCGGCCGCATCGGCATTTTCAATCGCAGTTATTACGAAGAAGTCCTCGTCGTCCGCGTCCATCCCACGTTTCTCAAAGCGCAAAAAATTCCAGATGCGCTAGTCGGCAAGCACATCTGGGACGAACGCTATCAGGACATCAACGCCTTCGAGCGCTATCTTTCCCGCAATGGCGTCGTCATCCGCAAATTTTTTCTGCACGTCTCAAGAGACGAACAGAAAAAACGCTTCCTTGAACGGCTCGAAGACTCCAAGAAAAATTGGAAATTTTCCATGGCCGACGTTCAGGAACGTGGTTACTGGAACGACTATCAAGAAGCCTACGAGGAAATGATCCAGCAAACCGCCACAAAGCACGCGCCGTGGTACGTCGTCCCGGCAGACAATAAATGGTTCACTCGCCTCGTCGTCGCCGGAGCCATCCTCGAAGCCCTAAACGATCTCAACCTCGCTTTCCCCGACGTCGACAAATCCAAAAAACGCGAACTCCAAGCCGTGCGCCAATCCCTCCTCGCTCAAAAAGACTGACGTCGCCCGTCCCGCCGTTGTAGGGGAGGGACTTGCCCCTCCCTCTTTCTTTCTGCCATTCCCTCCTCGAATTTGTCATCCCGCGCGCAGCGAGGGATCTGCTTTTTCTTTCCCTGTCGCTTTCAACTTTCAACGTTCGACTGTCAACCTCTGCCAGCGCCTTTGCACTGGACTCTCCCTCCCGCCCTTATGCCATAATCCCCTCATGAAGAAGACGAATCTGGCGATCGCACTGATTCTCCTTTTGTTCTGCGGTCTCACCATTCGACCCTTCGCGCTTACCACCGCAATTCCGCAGCAACCTCCTCAAGACGTCCAGAGGGTCATGGATCCAGACCTCGTTGCCGGCGCCAATCTCGACCTCGCCGGACGCGGTGAAGAGGCTCGCGTCTTTCTCGCCAAAGCCATTGAGCATGCGGGAACTCCCGAGGCCAAAATCGTCAGGATTCGCGCCATGGCGATGTCCTACGCTTTCGAGTCGAATTGCCAGAAAACGATTGAGTACGAACAAAAAGCGTTCGACGGTTACGCCGCTCTGCACAATTTTTACCAGCAGGGCGAAGCCGCCGACGAAGCTGCTCGCGTTTGCATCGATTCAGGAGATTTGGGCGCCGCCGCCAAATGGTACAAGATCGGCCATGACGTTGGCCTAGAGGACCCGGACATCACGCCCCCGACCCGCGACCTATGGGAATTCCGCTGGGAGCACGCCCAAGCGCGCATCGCGGCTCGCCGAGGCAACACCAAGGAAGCTCAAAAACATGTTGCTGCCGCAAAATCCATTTTCGACAAAGGCGCCATTCCCCTGCAGGCCCCGTTTTTCCCCTACCTTGCCGGCTACGTCGCCTTCTACGCCGGAAATTACAGTTCCGCCCTCGAACAATTCTCAAAAGCCAATCAAAAAGATCCTTTCATTCTCTGCATGATCGCCCAGACCTACGAAAAGCTGACTAAGCCCGCCGAAGCCGCGGACTTTTACCGCAAAGCCTCCGCGACTACCGCTCACAATCCCCCCGCCGCTTTCGCCGTCCCCTTCTCCCGCAAACGCCTCGCCGCCTTGCGCTTGTAATGGCGGGTGTTCGGAACCGTGCTTTGAACTTGTAGGGGCGCGATACATCGCGCCCCCTTTCAGTTCATCCCTCACTTACAAAAAACACGGGGGAGGGGTCAGGTTATTGTTAACCACGCATCCGATCAAGTTTAGGTCTCCTCACTCCGTTGCGGAGGACGAGTCAACCGAATTCCGGTTTTGCCGTTCTTTCCTTACCTCCTTGCTTAGTCTGTTCACACCATTGCGGCAAGCCCCGAATCCGTGGAAGATAACCCGGTACAAAATGGCAGAACCGGTTGGTTCCAACCATTCACAAATGTTCAGGAGCTTCCATCATGAGTGAAACGGCGGCAGTCATCGGACTTGGTTTTGTGGGCAGGGCGCACCTTGAAGCGCTGCGAAGAATGGCCGTACCCGTTCGCGGGATCCTCGGCTCTTCGGCGAAGCGCACCGGCGAACTCTGCAAATCGCTGGGAGTCGAACACGCTTACGCTTCCCTCGACGAGCTCGCCGCCGACCGCAAAGTCTCCGTCGTGCACATCTGCACGCCCAACCACGTCCACTTCGAGCAAGCCACCAAGATGTTGCGCTCTGGAAAACACGTCCTCTGCGAAAAGCCGCTGGCGATGGATTCCCGCGAATCGGAACTGCTGGTGAAGCTCGCACGCGACTGCGGACGCGTCGGCGGAGTCGCCTACAACCTGCGCTACTACCCGCTGTGCCACGAAGCAAGGTCGCTCGTCGAAAATGGAGCGATCGGCACGCCGCGCCTGGTCCACGGCAGCTTTCTGCAAGACTGGCTCCTGTTTCCGACCGACTGGAACTGGCGCCTGGAACAAAAATTGGGCGGCGAACTCCGCGCCGTCTCCGACATCGGCACGCACTGGCTGGACCTGATGACATGGATCACCGGAAAGAAAGTCACCGAAGTCTGCGCCGATCTGGCAACGGTTGTTCCCGTGCGGCAGCGTCCGCTGGGGCGCGTCGAAACTTTTCAGAAAGCCGAAAACGTCAAAACCGAATCTGTTCCCATCGCCACCGATGACTACGCTTCGGTTCTTCTCCACTTTGAAGATGAACTTCGCGGCGTGATGACCGTCTCGCAAGTCAGCGCCGGCCGCAAAGCGCGCCTCTGGTTTGAGATTGATGGCACCAGCGGCTCTCTCGCCTGGAATTCAGAATCGCCCAATACGCTCTGGATCGGGCGCCGCGACGCCGCAAGCTCTGAATTGCCGAAGGATCCCGCGCTGCTCAGCCCCATCGCGCGCGGCTTTGCTGCTTATCCCGGAGGACATGCCGAAGGCTACCCGGATACCTTCGTGCAATTGTTCCGCGATTTCTACGCATATCTCGACAAGGGAAATTACGAAGCTCCGCAGCCGTTTCCCACGTTCGTCAGCGGTAACGACGAACTGGTGCTTTGCGAAGCAATCTCGAAAAGCGCCCAGGACCGCGCATGGGTTACAGTGATTCCGGATTAGGCGATGCCTGAATATCTGATACTCTCTTAACGCAAATGCGCAGCAAAGATTCATGGCCTCGTGAGGTCAGTGACTCTACTTTGACGACCCGCAACTTGTGGAGCGAACTGATACCGGAGCGTAGGCGGCAGGCGGCCAGAGCGCGCCCGCGTGTTGTAGTCGAGTTGGTAGTTCAAATGATCCGCATCGGCTGGATATTCTTTCCCTGCCGGATAAGGATAAGAAAGCATAGTGTGGCGAGGGAGTGGCTCAACGGTAAACGCGTAAGCCGCATAGAAGTCCAGATCTTTTTCAAAGCCGTCAGCGTAGAAAAAATAATCGCGGACCCAGCCCGATGGAAGCGCTGGCAAACCGCGCGGATCGAATTCTAGTTTTAATCCTTCGCCGGAACCGAACACGGCGAAGCGGTCGTCGGATTCTTGCAGCAGATTCAGCACGTCGCCGTAACGAGTGTAGCTCCCTGCTGCGCGTGAATAGGGCCCGCTGCTACTGCGGCGCGAATAAGAATAAATTGTATCGCTCGCGGGCTGCAAACGAATTTCCTGCGGATAGCCAATGAATACGAGATCAGCTTTCGCCAGCGGCGCTTCCGTGACGCGAACTTCAGAAGTTTCCGGAGTCTGATCGATGCGAATCGCGTCCCAATAGATTTTCAGATTTGTTGCGATGCGAATTCTCTTAGTTCCAGGAGGAAGTTTTCCGGTGAGGTCCGCAATCATCGTGCGTTCAAGTCCCGCTGGAAAACCCATGTCGCCAACGACGGTGGTCCATTTTCCTTGCGCGTCTTGCGCATCAACGTACGGCGCGACAACTTTGATGCCAGCCTGGTCCGCGGCGTACATGGAAGTGGCGGTGAAATAATCCGTGTAGCCGTCCATGATTAATCGGAGCGGTTTTGTTTCGTCCCAGTTGCCGAGATCGAGTTCCACCCAATGAAGCTTCGCGAATCCTGCGAAGGGAAGATCTTCAAAATCCGTGACGTACTTTCGATCCCGCTCTGCGAGCAACGGCAAAACGTCGTGACCTCGATCGTCCCACGCGCGATCGGGAACGCGCGCGTTGCGGCTGGCAATCACTCGAAATTCAGGAAACGGCGGATTACTGACAAACCGTTCGTTGGGAAAAATCTCCAGATCGTGCGGATGGTCGATAGCCAGCAGCCGGACGTTATCCATGTACACGGTTTCTTCCATCGGTTCCATGAAGCGAAAACTGAGCAAACCATTCTTTGGCTTCACGCTCGAAGCAGGAACTTTTAAATATTCGTCGGGATCTGGAACATCGCGTTCACCGGGAGCGATCCAATGTCCAACGACACCGGGGCCGATCATGTCCGCGATAAATCCATACTCTTTGCCGTTCCACGCAAAAAGAATCGGGCAGGAACTTCCGCGTCGGTCGAGTTCTCCGATGCTGTGAACTTTTTTCGCGGCCAAATTGATTTCGTCTTGAGGAACACCTGTCGGCCAAAGCAAGCGAACAACTTCCACATTTTTTTCGGCGCCCAGGCCGGCGAGAATCGTTCCGGAGCTCTGTCCTAGATATCCAGAGGCGCCAGCAACTTCCCATTTTTGAAAAAGCGTTCCCGCATACAATTCCACTTTCGTGCCGATGCCGTTCTTGTTGTCGTTCAATGCTTTCAGATCAATCGCCAGCCAATTATTCTTGCCTGTGCCTTCATTACGGAGCAGCACCGGCGCGCCGCCAAGTTGCGTCACGACAAGATCCGCAGCACCTTTTCCTTCGATGTCGGCGACAGCAATCGCGCGCGGTTGATTCAGCTTTACCACATTAAGTTGTGTTTCTTTCGTGACCTCGGCCCACCCTTTTGGACCAAGATTTCGGAACAAGGTGAGACCAGCTCCGGCGGAAGATTCACCAGCGACAATCAAGTCGAGCCAGCCGTCGTTGTCGTAATCGAGGGCAGCCAGACCCCAGCCGCGGTCCCAGCCACTTTCCGGAAGCATGACGCGTTCGAGACGTTTTCCTTCCACATTTCGCCAGAGGCTGATTGCAGGTTTACCTGCGTGTGTGAAAGCGAGATCCATCCAGCCGTCTTTGTTGAAGTCAAGAGCAATCACGCCGACGGCGGGCGGTAGATTTTCCTTCGCGAAATCAATGGCTGGGAGCGGAGTGAATTTTCCCTCGCGGGGATTTAACAAAATTGAAGCGCCGGATTTTCCTCCGGCGATCACGAAATCGATTGCGCGGTCGTTGTTGAAATCGGTGGTGACGAGGCCGGCACCGGTGGCGTCGGCGCCGAGGCCGGATTCAGCACTTACGTCGGTGAAGGTGCCATTGCCGTTGTTGCGCCAGAGGATGTTGTGCGCCGCGGTTTCGCGCGTGGCGGCTGCCGTGGGGAGCATGGTGAGGTAGAGATCAAGGTCGCCGTCGTGGTCGTAGTCAACAAAAGTCAAACCGACGCAGCCGGGCTCGGATTTAATGCCGACGCTCTGCGTGACGTCTTCAAATTTTCCGTCAGTCTTGTTGTGGAGCAGATGCACGCCGTCGCTCAGGCAGACGGCGAGGTCCGTGCGATTGTCGCTGTCGTAGTCACCAGCGGCGCATCCGAGGCCACTCCCCTTCAAGTTGATTCCGGATTCCTTCGTTACGTCCGCAAATTTTCCATTGCCCAGATTGTGCAGCAAGCGGCTGTACCCGTCCGCCGAAGCGCTAACGAGAAATAAATCGGGGCGACCGTCACCGTCGAAATCAAGAAAACAGGCACCAGCCGAAGGTCCGGGAAGCGGCAGCGAAATTGAAGACGGCGAAGATGCCGCGGCGGGCGGTTCCACAAGCGGCTGCTGTTTGTAATGAACAGGAATCGCAGCGGGAACTTCCTCTGCATTACTCAGTGGCAATTCAGCCAGCGAGAGCCTTCCCTGGTCACCGTAGCCTGCGCCGAACGGTGTTCCGAGATGATCGGCGGTAATTTTCTGGAAGCGCGCCAGATGCTCGCGAGCGGACGCGGCGTCACCACGGCGTTGATAAGCACGGGCAATACCAAATTCCGATGAAGCGTGATTCGCGTACAGAGCGAGGCCTTTTTGAAAAGCGGCGATGGCTTCGTCGTACTTCTGAAGCTGAGTGTTCAAATATCCGATGAAATAGTAGGCGTCGGCTTCCTGGGTGATTTCCGTAACGTGCTGAAATGCGGTAATTCCCTTTTCGGCTTCGCCGAGATCTTTCAGGACAAGTCCGAGGTTGTACCAGGCATAAGGATCTCTGGGAAGGGCTTGCGCGGCTTTTTCAAGTGCAGCGCGCGCGGGCTCCAGTTTCTGCTGAGCGAGAAAAGAGACGCCCAAGTTCAGCTGGCCGACGGCGAAGCTCGGATCAGCTTCTAATGCCTGCTCAAAATATTTTTGCGCGTCGGCCGGGCGCTGCTGGTTCAGGTAGGCGACGCCGAGCGTATTCAGACGATACGCGTCGGAAGGTTTGTTCTTGGCTGCGGAATCCTTTGGGGCAGAATTTGCCAGCGTGGAAAAGCGGCTGGTTCTGACGGCCATGACGGAGAAACCGAGCAGCACTAAAACAGTCGAGAAAAGAGAAAGGCTGCGCCAAGAACGTGATCGCATGATTGGTTTTCTTCCTATAGCCGCTGAGTGCTTGAAGCTCAGGTGATGCATTCGGGCCAATTGGAATTCTCCCGATTGGGTTGGGCAGCGTCAATCCCTAAAGTAACTAAGTCCATTTTGAAAGATTCGAGCGCTTGACGTGCATGGCCAGCCCGCTTAGGCTCGAAATCCACGCTATGAACCGACTACTTTTTTCGACGATCGATGAAATTTCACAACTTCTGCGCTCGAAAGAGATATCTCCGGTGGAAGTGGTAAGAGCACATCTGCAACAGATTCAGGAACAGCAGCCGAAACTAAACGCTTTTGTGCATATCGACGCAGAAAGTGCACTCAAGCAAGCGGAGAAGGCCGAATCGGCGATAGTTCGGGGCGAAACAAGGGGCGGGCTTCATGGAATTCCGCTCACGATCAAGAGCTGCATTGACGTCGCCGGTTGGCCGTGCCCCGCCGGTTCGCTTCTCCGCAAAGAGTATGTCCCAAATCTGGACGCGCCACTTGTCTCGCGCTTGAAAGCCGCAGGCGCCGTCCTCCTTGGGAATACCAATACTCCTGAATTCTTGATGGCCTACGAAACCAACAACCTGGTTTTCGGAAAAACGAGAAACCCGTGGGCGCTGACTCATTCTGCTGGTGGTTCGAGCGGAGGCGAAGCGGCGGCAATTGCTGCTGGATGTTCGATGGGGGGAGTGGGAAGCGATGGCGGCGGATCGGTGCGAGTTCCGGCACATTTTTGCGGAATTGCTGGGTTGAAGACGACTCCCGGAAGAGTTCCGGCTACAGGACACTTTCCCGCAGGAGTAGGCGCGATTTCCTGGATTGGAGTTGTTGGGCCGATGGCGCGAACGGTGGCCGATGTGCGAAGGCTGTTTGAAGTGATGAGCGGTCCCGATCCAGGAGATGCGCTCTCCGCACCGGTCCCTTCGCGAAAAATTGAACCAGAGAAATTGCGCGGACTGCGCGTCGGAGTTTTGGAAAGTGACGCGCTTGGCGGAAGAACTCCGGAAACTCAAGCCGCTGTCGAACAGGCGGCAAGACTGCTGAGCTCGGCGGGGTTCGGCGTCGAAAAGTTCCGGCTCGAGGGACTCGACCGCGCGATCGATTTGTGGTGGTTTTTCTTTGGGCGGGTGATTGGCCACCTGCTAAAGGAAAGCATTGCAGGCAAAGAGGAATATCTAAGCCCGATATTCCGCGAGTATCTGGGTGTAGCCACCTTGCAGCCTGCCGCCTCACTGAATGAATTTCTAGAAGCGTGCGCGCGCCGCGATGATCTGCGAGCAGATTTGATCCGGCAGATGCAGGAGGTGGACATCCTGATTTCGCCGGTTTCGGCAGGGCCAGCGTTTCTCCATGGCGGAGGAAACTACCAATCTGGCACAGGTTATCGAGACACGATGAAGTATTGCCAGTGGCTGAATTTGGCAGGATTTCCTGGATTGTCAGTTCCGCTCAGTCAAACGCAGGAAGGATTGCCGATCGGCGTTCAATTGATTGGGAAACCGTTTGATGAGGAGACCATCCTCGCGGCCGGAGAACTATTGGAAGCGGGGCGCGGTCTATGGAAGGCGCCAGTAGATATGAACAACTAGGGCGGTCTAAGGTTGCGGCACCTGCTTCAGCTCGGGATTCGGGATGGCGTTCTCGAGCGTGCGGGCGCGGTGTTTTTCCAGCATCGAGTCTGAAATCGCTTTGGCGTTAGCAAATTCCACCGTTGCTTCCTGCGTCCGGCCCAGCCGCCTTAAGATTTGCCCTCGCATAAAATGTACATTTTGGCTTTGTGGCGCAAAACCAAGCGCTTTGTCAATTGAGGTAAGGGCATCATTGTAGTTCTGCTTTTGCAGGTATATTTTGGCCAGCCCAAAGTGGGAGGTTGCCAGCCGTGAATCCAGATGCAAGGCTGCTTTAAAGGCCTGCTCTGCTTCCGCTTCGCGCGCCATCCGCACATAGAGATTTCCAAGCTGCTCGTAGTTGTCCGGCAAATCTGGCTCGACCTCTGCATCTTTTTTGAACTCTGCTTCAGCCTCCGCATTACGGTTCAATCTCGTGTACGCGAGTCCCAGATTGAAGTGCAAGAATGGCAGAACCGGGCCGGTCTTCGCCGCCTTTTCGAATTCGGATAAGGCGCTTTCAAACTCCTCGCGATTCAAGTAAGCCTTTCCCAGGATTAGATGAAATTCCGATGAATCGCCCCCAACCTCCATCAGCCGGCTGAGCGCTTTGTCGTTGATGTCGGTTCTACCAGCGTTGTGACCGGCAATTCCGAGAACGTAGAGATAGGTGAAGTCACTAGAGGAATGCGACCAGAGAGGCTCGAGGATCTCCACAGCCTTGTCGTAATGCTCGGTAAAAAACTGGCACAGGCCGAGCAAATAGCGCGCCTGCTGGGAATCCGGTTGCTCGTTCAGTACTGACGTAAGCGGAGTTATCGCCGCCGCATAATTTCCACGCCGGTACTCGACCAGGCCGACGTTCAGCCGGATGCCGGACATCGTCGGCTCCAGCCTTTCAGCCTTCCGCAAAAGGGTCAGGGCGCGGTCCCATTGCTTGCGGCGCATGGCTATCACGCCCAGATTTACATAAGCGGCGCCCGAGCGCGGATCAAGGGCGAGTACGTGACGAAAAGATTTTTCTGCGGCGTTCAGGTCACCGGTTTGAAGTGACTGCTGGCCGCGGGAAAAGAGCGCGGAGGCGTCTGCTTGAGGCTTGGTGGCTGCGGATGCGGTGTTGCCCTGTTGATTACGCTGAGCACCGGTTGCGCAAGGGAAATTCGCTGAGCAAGCAGACGGACCTGCGAGAAACAGGAGGCTGAAGGCAAATGCGCTCCCGCAAAACGGCAAGAGATGCTTTCGCATGGTCGAATAGTCTCCGGCAGGAAAGTGGAAATTACAACCAGCAATGCAAGTTTCCGTCGGGGGCGTGCCGATCCCCGAGCCGTCACAGCCCGGCGGCCCAAGGAGCGGCAGAGAAAAAACCTTAATTCCCTCTTGACATAATCAAAGAAATGCAATATTAACTCGTTTTAATAACGGAGTTGGGTGCGTTTTTCCGCAGCCGTCGAGTGGTGGGGGCCCTGTCTAATGATGAGGAAATTTTGGTCTCTGGCTGATGCTCGCGAAAGTGCATTGCCGGGGAGCTGTGTCCTCAATGCCTGTAGTTCCCGCCGATTACGAAATTCTCCTGGAGGTATCACCGTGAGATTAAATTCGAAGTCTTCGTTGCAACGCAAGATATTCGCAAGTGCGGCCGCGCTGTGCCTTATCGCGATTTGCGCGGTGTTGAGCGTACCGACCGCTTTGAACGCGCAAGACACGGGGTACATCAGCGGGACAGTGACGGATAAGTCCGGAGCGGCGGTGGTTGGAGCGGAAGTGGTACTGAAGAATAGCGCCGGCAGCCTCACGCGTAACACAGCCACCAATGGCGATGGCGCCTATGTAATCCCTGGGCTCCCCGGCGATGTCTACGATTTGTTTGTCAGCGCCAAGGGATTTGAGAAGTTTCAGGCCCAGGGAGTGAAGCTTGATGTCGCTCAGAAAGCCCGGATCGACATCCAGTTGACTGTGGGGACCATCAACCAGGAAGTCGTCGTAACCGGAGACAGTGTCGCGCAGGTGGCCACGCAATCGTCGGAGATCGGAAGCACCATCACCGGGAAACAGGTCAATCAGCTCGAACTCAACGGACGCAACTTCACGCAGCTTGTCACCCTGACACCGGGCGTCGTCGACCAGACAGGGTCGGATGAGGGAAAGGTCGGCGTCTACGGTAACGTCGCTTACAGCATGAATGGCGGCCGCAACGAATACAACAACTGGGAACTCGATGGCGGCGACAACATGGACAACGGCAGCAATGCCACGCTAAACGTTTATCCCAATCTCGAAGCCATCGCAGAATTCAAGGTGCTGACGTCCAACTATGGAGCGCAGTACGGCCGCAACGGTTCCGGCACCATCGAAGTGGAGACCAAGAGCGGTACCAATTCGTTCCATGGGAGCGCGTTCTACTACGGGCGGAATGAAGCGTTCAATGCCAACGACTTTTTCGATAATGCCAACGGCGTTTCCAAAGCCCCGTATAGGAAGCACGATTTCGGATACACGATCGGAGGTCCTGTCTTTATTCCCAACCATTACAATTCAAATAAGAAGAAGAGTTTCTTCTTTTTCTCAGAGGAATGGAGGCGGGAGAAAAACGTGTCCTTGGCGCCCCCAGGCAGTAACGGCAGTCCCACGGTAAATGTACCGTCCGACGCCGAGCGAAGTGGAAACTTCAGCGATGTCTGCCCAGGGCCCAATGGCGGGGCCGATTGCCCCCATCAGCCGAACGGCAGCCCTTTCGCTGGCAACACGATTATACCGACCGCTGTTGGCGCGGCGATTGCAGCGACCATTCCCCATGCGAATCCAAACTTTACTGTGGGCGGTTTCCCGGCCTACCAGCAAACAGTTTCCGAACCAACCACGTGGCGCGAAGAGTTGGTGCGTTTCGATCAAAACATTACCGACAATTACCGGCTGACTTTCCGCTATATCCACGACTCCTGGCAAACCGTCGTGCCGGACGCTCTCTGGGGAAACAACGCGAATGGCAACCTGCCTAGCTTCCAAAGCGTGAGTACTGGATTTGTAGGACCGGGAACGAGCTTTGTGGCCCGGTTGAATGCCAATATCAGCCCGACTCTTCTCAATGAATTTGTAGCAAGTTACACTGCAGACCATATTTTTCTGACTCCCGGAGGTACGGTCTCACCGAGCGGCGCGTTCCCGATGGGAACTTTATTTCCTGGCCAAGCCAAACCCTTTGGAGGATTGCTCCCTGCCGTAACTCTCACCTCGAACGCGGCGTATGGCGGCGGCTTCTGGACAGACACTGGTTATTTCCCATGGAACAATGCCAACCCGACTTATACATTGCGCGACAATGTCACGAAAATTGTCGGAGTACACACTCTGCAATTCGGCGCATATGTGGTATTCGCCGAGAAGAACGAAATGAATTCCCCCAACCTTCAGGGCATCCTCACGTTTAGTTCCTCTGCTAGTTTTAGTACAGGCAATGCGTTCGCCGATCTGCTGCTGGGAAATATTTCCAGTTACCAGCAATGGAGCGCAAAAACGAAATACTACAATCGCTACAAGATCGTCGAGCCTTATTTTCAAGACGATTGGCGCATCACCAAACGATTGACCCTCAACTTAGGGTTGCGCGTGAGCCTGTTCGGGACTTACCGAGAGAAGCTAAACCAGGCATTCAACTTTGATCCAAGTGCCTTCAATCCAGCCAACGCGCCGACTCCGGGATCCACCGATTTCAATCCTGATGGGTCTCTGACAACGGTTGCCGGGAAAACGATCAATCCTTTGAATGGAGTCGTACAGTGTGGTGGACCTGGAGGGAGCCTTCCACTGGTTCCGGGCTCAGCGTTCCCAACTGTTAGTATCGGTTCCAACGCCAACGCGGGCTGCTTGAAAGGCCACCTCTTCAACCCCGCTCCGCGCATTGGTTTCGCGTGGGATCCCAAGGGCAACGGTAAGATGGCGGTTCGCGGCGGGTATGGGATCTTCTACGAACATACCAACGGCAACGAAGGAAACACGGAATCCTTGGAAGGGTCGGCACCGCTTGTTCTAAACGCCACACAGTCTAATATTGCGCCAGGACTAGGTTCTTGCGTCGCAAACGCACAAGGCGGCTATGGTTGCATCGGCGGTGCTTCGGCCGGGGTGCCCATCTTCCCGCTTTCTCCACTATCGATTCCAGACAAGGCGCTGTGGCCATACATGCAGCAGTGGAACCTAAACGTTCAAAAGGAACTGCCGTCGCATATCGTTCTCTCAGTGGCCTATGTTGGCAGCAAGGGCACGCATTTGACGCTGCTAAGCAACCTGAACCAGCTTCATCCGGTTCCCACCTCTGTAAATCCTTACGTGGCGGCTGGGCAACCAATTACGCCCCAAATCAAAGACGCCATGGGAAATATCGTTTATGCGGGCGACTGTAGCACTCTCACCGTGGGACCCGGTGGACCAGCAATCACTGGCCAAGCAGCCTTCAACCTTAACATTGCATGCGGCAACGTCATTGCCAACACAGTACGGACCGCTTTCCCGGGTTTCGGCAGTCTCAACTCGCTCAGAGATATCGCTGACTCGCACTACCACGCACTGCAAGTTACGGCGAACCGCACGGTGGGCGATTTGACGTTGAGCCTCGCTTACGCGTATAGCCACTCCATTGACGATTCCTCGGACCGCAGCGACAATGCGTTCGTAGACGCTTACAACATAGCCGCTAACAAAGCCAGCTCCAATTTCGACATGCGTCATGGCTTGTCCGTCAGCTATGTCTATTCCCTGCCCTTTTTCCGCAGCAGTGGTCTAGCTCACAGTACCTTGGGCGGTTGGCAGGTTTCGGGAATTACCGTCGCCCAGACGGGACTGCCTTTCAGCGTAACCAACGGCAGCGGATTCGGGGATAACGCTGGCGTTGCGAACGGCACTTCCGCAACTGGCTCTCGTCCCGACTTGGTTGGCAATCCCCACTCGATCAGCGGCAATACGAATCCATTGCAATTCTATAACCCGAACGCTTTTGCTGCGCCCATTGGTCTCACATTCGGGAATGTCGGGCGAAACACCCTGAATTTGCCCGGACGTGTCAACTTCAATTTCGGTGCGTTCAAGCGCTTTATCATTAACGAAAAGACCGGATTTGAGTTCCGCGCGGAAACGTTCAACATCTTTAACCACACGCAGTTCAACAGCATTAACAACAGCTTTGGACCCAGCAGCTTCCTCCAATTGAACGGCACGCACGATCCGCGGCGGATGCAGTTCGGGTTGCGGTTTTTCTTCTAAAGCTTTTGGATTGTAGAGGGCGGTTCGGCCAAAACGAGCCGCCCTTCTTTTTTCAATTTGCTATACCTACGAAACACGGAAGGGGTAGAATGCGGGCTATGAATCGACGCACATTTATTGGAACAACTATCGGTACTTCCGTGGCAGCAGCCATCAGCGCGTCCAGGCCCTCCTGGGCTGCGGACGCAACCCATCATATTGACCGTATTGGCGTGCAGCTCTACACCGTTCGCAAAGCCATGAAAAAGGACTTCGAAGGCACCATCGCAAAAGTCGCTGCTACTGGCTACCAGGAAGTCGAGTTCGCAGGAATTTTTGCCCGCAAAGCCGGCTACTACAAACTTTCTCCGAAAGAGGTCCGCGCCATCCTCGACAAGAACGGCTTGGTCTCGCCTTCCTGCCACGCCGGCTACGACGTCGTCGAAAAGAAGTGGCCCCAAGCTCTCGACGCCGCCCACACCGTCGGCCACAGCTACATCGTTTGCCCCTGGATCGACGAGAAGCAGCGGAAAGAGCCCGACGGCTGGAAGCGCGCCGCTGATCTGTTCAACCGCGCCGGCGAAGCCAGCCAGAAAGCCGGCATCCAGTTCGGCTACCACAATCACTCGTTCGAATTCGATCCGGCCGAATCGCTCGGCGGCAAGCTGCCTTACGATTATTTCCTTGCGGAACTCGATCCAAAGAATGTCGTCATGGAAATGGACCTCTGCTGGATCAGCGTCGCCGGCAAGGACCCGCTGGCTTACTTTGATAAGTATCCCGGGCGCTTCCCGCTGGTCCACGTAAAGGACTGGGTCAAGGACGCCGCGTCATCCAGCGCCTATCGGGGCGCCATGGGCCAGTCCGTTAAATTCGGCGGCCGCATGGCCGATGTGGGGCAAGGTTCGGTGGACTGGAAGCGAATCTTCGCGCAAGCCGGCAAAGCGGGCATCAAGCACTATTTTGTAGAAAACGACGATCCGAAATCCGCGTTCGACGACATTAGGATTAGCTACGACTATCTCAATAAACTGAATTTCTAAGCTACGCGAGCCGGATCGTTCCGCTGCCAGCCCGGCTCAATTCTGCTGGCTCAAGAATCTGGCTCTAGGCCAAACATGTAGCAACTGAGGAGCTGTTCCATGAATAGATCCACCCTACGCATCTTGATCGCGTCTCTCGCGGTTGTGGTCCTGGCTGCCATCATTTTTATGCCAAAGCCGGAAGCGCAAGCGAAGGAATGGAAACAACTTTTTGATGGGAAGGATCTGGCGGGCTGGAAACACGTCGGCCCTGGCAACATGACCGTGGAGGATGGTCTCATCCGCACGCACGGCGGAATGGGCTTGCTCTACTGGAGCGGCGGCAAACTTTCGAATTGCCGAATTCGCGTAGTCTTCAAGATGCGCGACTTCAACGATAATTCCGGCGTGTTCATTCGCATCCCCATCGAGCCGCGCGAGGAATGGATGCCTGTCCACTACGGCTACGAAGTCCAAATTGACAATCACCCGGAAACGTCGAACGAGGATGAGTACCATATGACCGGAACGCTCTACTCGCTCACTAAACCACTCGCGAAGCCCACCAAGCCCGGGCCGGAGTGGAACACCATGGTCATCACCCTGGATGGCCCCCACACCGTCGTCGTCATCAACGACGAGAAGGTGACTGACTACACCGAAGGGCAGCCCGTTCCGGAAAAGAAGTTCGATTTTGAGCCGCAGCGCGGTACCCGCCCGAACGAAGGCTTCCTGGGCCTGCAGAATCACAGCGATAATGACATCGTCTTTTTCAAGGAAGTCAGCGTTCAATCCTTGAAGTAGCTCGGCAACACATCTGCGGTATTCGGCTGCCGGACTTAAACTGCCGGCGGCCAACTTTCTTTCAGGAGCGAAACATGGAAAACAGTAAGAAAGACTGGTCACGCCGTCAATTCCTACATCGAAGTGCAGGAGCCGCTGGCGTTTTGGCCGCTTCTCCAGGAATTTTTCTGGAACCTGAGTATATTTCCCATCCGTTCAGCAGCGTGGCTCCCAGCGACCGCTTACGCTTCGGCATCATAGGCATTGGCATGCAGGGCTCGGGACTTCTCCACGAAGCCATCCAGCTTCCCGGGGTGGAATGCGTGGCTGCGTGCGACCTCTACGACGGTCGCCATCTGTTGGCGCAGGAAATTGTCGGCAAAAAGATTCCAACCACGCGCCGCTACCAGGATTTGCTGGATAACAAAGAAATCGATTGCCTGATCGCCGCGGTTCCCGACCACTGGCACAGAAAAGTTGTGGTGGACGCCGTAAACGCCGGAAAAGATATCTACTGCGAAAAGCCGATGTCCCATTCCGCCGCCGACGGCATTGCCATGGTCGCGGCCGCGCAGAAGACAGGCCGCGTGGTGCAGATCGGATCGCAACGCGTCAGCTCGGTGATTTGCGCGAAAGCCAAAGAGCTTCTCGCGAGCGGCATCATAGGCACGCTCACCCTCGTCGAAGGGACTTACGGCCGTAACGATCCCACCGGCGCTTGGGAGTATCCGCCGCCTCCCGATCTTTCGCTAAGCAATTTTGATTGGGACACCTGGCAAGGCGACGCCACCAAGCGCCCCTGGGATCCCGAGACCTCTCCAAAGTATTTCGCGCGCTGGCGCTGCTGGAAGGAATACGGCACCGGTCTTGCCGGCGATCTGCTCGTCCACCTGATCAGCGGGATGAACTTCATGCTCGGCTGGAACGAGCCGCCAACGCGCGCCATGGCGCTGGGTGCTATCCTTCGCTTCCCAGACGGCCGCAACATGCCGGACGTCCACCCCACTCTTTTCGATTACGGCAAAGCTCCGGTTTATATGCGCCTAAATCTTGGCTGCGATACGCCGGAAACTTATCGCTTCCAGGGCTCGAAGGGAATTCTGGAAGTCACAGAATTCGCCGTCAATTACTATCCGCAATCGGGCGAAGACGAATCGCCGAGTTACTACACTTCAGGCTATCCAAGCGCGATGCGCGAAACCTACCTGAAGAAGTGGCATGAAGACCACGATCCAAAGCCCGGCAAGGAACCGGTCAAGGAAGGTTTCAACTACCACGGGGCCTCTTGGGATGAAGAAAAGCCTCACCTCTGGAAATATTTCCAGGGAGTGCGCAATCACCAGCAAGTGACCGAGGATACCGTGTTTGGCCACAATGCAGCTCTGGCTTGCCATATGGCGAACGAATCCTATTTCCGCAAAGCCGCCGTTGCGTGGGATGCCGCGTCGGGCACTATCAAATCCTAATTTGCCGATGATGTTGGAGGGAGCTGCCCTGAAGGAGGTTCTTTTTTTCCGCTATTGCGGCTCCTTCGTTTGAAAGCAAGCCTAGTTTGGGGGCCCAGTTCTTCTCTTCCGACAGAAAGTCTGCCAAATCACTGGGGCAACAAAAGAGCGCCACGTTCGCTCAGTGCGCAGCGGGAAAGACAATCGGTGCGAGGCACTGAACTTGGAACGCCAACACGGAATGTCGATCGAGCTTCACGCGGATTATTCCGGCAGCGGTGGGCAGCCGGGGAAATCTCGAAGGGCGGTATTGCCGATGTAGCCGAGATCTTCGATGCCGATTTTGCTGGTGTAGAAGCCGTCGCAGGTGAGGTCGCGGAGAAACGCGAAGAATTTGACGCCATGGGTGAGCGTCGGATCGGCCTTGGCATTCTTGCGGTAGGCGATCAAGTCGAGGATTTCTTTTTTCTGTGCCGCGCTGCACATCATGAAATTTTGTTCGTAGCGGTCCGTGCAGGTATTGTCGAGCCAGGCGAGGCCGCCGCCGAGTTTGATTTGGTAGACGGGGTTTTCGCTGGTGAGAAGGTCAATGAATTCTGGAGCTCCGGCTTCGATGGCGCCGCTGGATTTTTCGTCCCTGGGGATAATCGCGTTGCAGAGAAAGAGGAGCGCTGCGTATTGCGCTTCGGGGAAAAACTTAGGTACGTACTTCCCGGCAGGAGCGGTGGCTTTTTCTTTGTGAACCATCTGGTGGGCGAGCGCGGCGGCTTCCGCGGGAATCACCTGGAGGACCGAACCGCCGGCTACTCCGACAGCAAGATTTCTGAGCATATCGCGGCGAGAGATGCCTTGATTCATAAGCGTGCCTCACGACAAAAAGGGGAAAGATTTAACACAGAGGACACAGAGTTCACAGAGAAGAATGGAAAGGATTGAGTGGGCATGGTTAGGAACGGACCGCGAACAGAGGGAGCAATGTCGCCGAGATAGGACGCATCATGTTGCGCCCGTACAAAGAATGGCGGCGGGCGGCGGCTCAGGTGAATACGCGGCGATGCGTTTGCGAGCAGCATTTCAGAGGTTGCCTTTCCGCGCTTCGTCGAGCAAAAAGTCTGACGCGCGCCAGGAGAGTGCCATGATCGTCAGCGTGGGATTCTTGTCTGGATTGGTGACGAGCGACGCACCATCCGCAACAAAAAGATTCTTCACATCGTGAGCCTGGCAATAGCCATTGAGAACGGAAGTTTTCGGATCGGCGCCCATGCGGGCCGTGCCAACTTCATGAATGATTTTTCCCCCGGCTTCGATCCCGAAGGGATAGTCGCCGTGAATCGAGGTCCGAGTTTTGTACTCGCCACCCATGGCTTCCACGATGGCGCGAAAAGTTTCCTGCATGTCCTTGGCCTGTAGCAGTTCGTAGTCGGACCACTTGAAGTGGAACTTCAACACGGGAATGCCCCACTGGTCGACGACTTCGGGATCAATCTCGCAGTAGGAGTCCGGATTAGGAATCATTTCGCCGCGCCCAGCGAATCCGATGGCGGTGCCGTAAGTCTGCCGCGCGCGCTGCTTCAACTTGGCGCCATAGCCTTCTTCGTCGTAGCAGAGGTCGCCGAACATTCCCGCGCCAGGCATTTCGCGGCCGCCGCCGAATTCAATGTGGTAGCCGCGAGGAAAATCATTCTTGCGGTCGAACTTCCACCAGGGAACGTACATGTGCATCCCGCCGGTGCCATCGTGATTGTGCGGCGGCATATTCTCAAGCTGCGGAAAAATTCCGTATCCACCACTGCCGACCGAGTCCATCAGATATTTTCCTAGCGCGCCGGATGAGTTGGCGATGCCATTGGGAAAAAGTGTTGACTTTGAATTGAGCATCAAGCGCGTAGATTCGCAAGCGCTGGCCGCAACAACCACGGCGCGGGCTGAGATACGTTTTTCTTGGCGCGTAGCTTTATCAATGTAGGAGACGCCTTCGGCCTTTCCGTCCTTGTTGACCAGAATTTCGCGCGCCATCGCTCCGGTGATTAGCGTGAACTTGCCGGTTTTCATGGCGGGAGGAAGAAGGACCTGGCTCGAACTAAAGTTCGATGCGGTGACGCAGCCGCGCCCGCACTGGCCGCAATAGTGGCAAGCGGCGCGCCCGTTCAGTGGCTTGGTGAGAATCGCGAGGCGCGAGGGAATGCAAGTGACGCCGATTTTGTCGCAGCCCTTTTTGACCATCAGGTCCGTGCAGCGGGGCTTGGGAGGCGGGAGGAAGACTCCGTCCGGCGCGCTCGAGACGCTTTCCTTCGTGCCGAAGACACCGATATAGGATTCGACTTTGTCGTAATAGGGAGCGAGGTCGTCGTAGCTGATGGGCCAGTCGTCACCGAGTCCGTCGCGGGTGCGGGACTTGAAATCAATGGGAGCGAAACGCAAAGCGATACGGCCCCAATGGTTGGTGCGGCCGCCAACGACGCGCGACCGGAACCACTGGAAATTCGAGCCAGGCGCGGAGGTGTACGGTTCGCCCTCGATTTGCCAAGCGCCATTGGGCGCGAGAAATTCGCCGAAGTTTTCGCTGGCGTGGCCGCCGACGCCAACGCCGCGATGTGGCAGATCGTACGGCCAGAGAAACATCTTGAAATCTTTTTCGGGAGTGATATTCGGCCCGGCTTCGAGAAGTACGCAATCGAGGCCGCCTTCGGTGAGAATCTTCGCGGCCATTCCGCCCCCGGCGCCAGAGCCGACAATGCAAACGTCATAGCGTTTGGAAGAGCGGATCACTTGCGACATTTTGAATTACGCTCCTTGCGAGCTGCGTTGCGACGAAACTGGCAGCGGGCGGGGCAAGCCTCACCCCTACAGATTATTCTTTTTGATTTCAGAGACCGCGAAATCACAAGCACGGGCCGTCAAGGCCATGTACGTGAGCGAAGGGTTGACGCACGAGGAGGAAACCATGCAGGCGCCGTCTGTCATGAAAAGATTTTTCGCGTCGTGCGCTTGGTTGTGTTCGTTCAATACCGAGGTCTTCGGGTCGCGGCCCATGCGCGCCGTGCCCATCTCGTGAATGGCCAGTCCGGGCGGGGTGATTTTCTGTTCCACCGAGATGTTTTTCGCCCCGGCGGCGGCGAGCATTTCCGCGGCTTGAATGGCGATGTCCTTGGACATGGCGTGCTCGTTGTCGCCCCAGCCGCAATGAATCTTGAGCGTGGGAATGTCCCAAGCGTCGAGTTTTTCCTTGTCCACCTCGATGTAGTTGTTGTGATTGGGCAGGCATTCACCAAAGCCGCCGATACTGATGTACCAGGCACCAGGCATTCTGAGAGAATTCTTGAAATCGGCTCCAAATCCAAGCTTGTTGATTCCACGTGACCAGCCCGTGCGGCTGCCGCCGCCCTGATAGCCGTAGCCGCGAATAAAATCGCGCTGCTTGGTTTTTACATCTACATTGCGGAAGCGTGGAATATAAATCCCATTCGGGCGATTGCCGAACGGCATTTTGTCCAGATGGCCCGGCATTTCGCCACCGGCGCCGCTCCCCATGTGGTGATCCATCAGGTTGTGGCCAAGTTCGCCGCTGGAGTTGGCAAGGCCATCGGGGAATTCGGGAGTCGCGGAGTTCAGCAGCATGCGGGTGGATTCCAGCGTTGAACCACAGATAAAGAAAACACGCGCGTTGAATTCGATGGCATTTCTTGTCTGTGCATCAATCACGCGAACGCCGCTGACGCGGCGTTTGCTCGAATCGAAGATGAGGCTGTGCACAACGCTGTGTGGCCGCAAAGTCATGCGGCCGGTTTTTTGCGCGGCGGGAAGTGTGGAGTTCAAGCTGCTGAAATAGGACTGCGTGATGCAGCCGCGATGGCAAACACCGCAGTAGTGGCAGGCGGCGCGGCCCTTGTGAGTTCTGGTGAGCACAGCGGAACGGCCGATGGTCAACATACGATCGTCAAAATGTTTTGCCAATGCTGCCTTCAAATCCAACTCGACGCAGGTCATTTCCATCGGCGGGAGAAACTTTCCGTCAGGGAGCTGCTTCAAGCCCTCCGCCTGGCCGCTGATGCCGGCGAACTCTTCCACGTAGTCGTACCACGGCGCGAGCTCGGCGTACCGGATCGGCCAGTCAACGGCGATGCCGTCTCGCAAATTCGCTTCAAAATCGAGGTCGCTCCAACGATAGCTCTGGCGGCCCCACATGATGGATTTTCCGCCGACCTGGCGGCCGCGAATCCACGAGAAATGTTTGCCGGGATCGAACGAATAGGGGTTCTCTTTATCGTTCACGAAAAACTTGCTGGAGTACTCATCGCAAGCGTAATAGCACTCGCGCTGAATGGGCTGAGTTTTTTCGCGCTCTTCGCGATTGTCCCAGCCGCGATGTTTGAGTTCCCATACGGGAACGTGTTCGACGTAATCCTGCTCCGGGATGATGTTGCGGCCGGCCTCTAGCACAAGTGTATTCAGGCCCTTTTCGGTAAGTTCTTTCGCGGCCCAGCCACCGGTGATTCCCGAACCCACCACAATTGCATCGTATGTTGTCGTCGCCATGGTCGTCCTCATCCCTCCGCGTCCCCAGCCCCAGGCGCGGCCTGGACACAGCCGTGTTGCGCTCCGGGGATGATTTGCAACTTCAATTCCTGAGCAAATCCAATCTCTGATGTGTAATACCCGTGCAGCGTCATTTTCCTAAAGAGCGAGAAAAAATCACCTTGCAATTGAGTGTCGCGGCCCTCGGGCTCCCAGAATGGCGCGCCATCCTTTGGCTTGGAACGTTCGATTGCGGCGGCTTCGTCCAAGGAACGGAGGAGCGTGACTTGCTGGTCGGAGGATGCATCCACAAAATTCTTGCCGAACAGGGAGTTGCTCTGTTTGTCCACGTCGTCGATACCGCCAAGGATGTTCTTGCGCTCTGCATCATTGGCCCACTCAGTCAGAATCACATCCATGAATTCGTTTACTCGGGCATCTTTTGCGCCCGGTGTGTCCGTCGCCGGAATAATTTGGTCAATCATCGCAGCCACCGTGGCGTTTTGGTGAGGGCTGAGGGTCCGAATGGTATAGCCCGCCGCGGGGTGGGAATCCTGGAAAAAGGCAAACAGCTCCGGCGAGAGGACGGGCAGCGCACCCCCGGCCATCAGGATTTTCAAAGCTTCACGACGCAGCATAGAGCCTCCTGAGATTCACTGGTGACATTGCAGATTTCTTATTGGCACGGCCGGAAGAGAGCGCCATTTGGCGGGCTGCGCAAAGCGCCGGAATTACCTCGCCCGTTGGCTTGAATTCCATGGCAACGAATCCGCCATATCCTAGCTCACCCAGCTTGTGAAATATCACCGGATAATTGATTTCACCGGTGCCCGGTTCGTGGCGGCCGGGAACGTCGGCCACGTGAAGCAGGCCAATCACATCCATATTTTTCTGAAGATTTGTGATCAGATTTCCCTCGGCAATCTGCTGGTGGAAAAAATCGTACAAAAATTTGATGTGTGGATTTCCCACTGCACGAATCATCTGAAAGCCCTCGGCGGAAGAAGTGACGAAATAATTTGGGTTTTCCTCCGGATCGATATTTTCGACGAGAATCTCAATCTTTTGCTGGTCGGCAATATCGCCCGCCCGCTTCAAAGTTTCAATGCAGTTTGCGCGCATCTGTTCGCGGCTCAACCCAAGCACCTTGTCGCCAGACTGCAGAATCAATTTTCTGCATTCGAGTTCGTTCAAGATTGGTACGAATTCGCGCACGGATTTTAGAAAAGGATGGCGATCGTTGACATCGGCAAGGGTGTGCCAGACGCCGGCCGTGGCGTCGATCTCCAGTTTCAGTTCTGATTTCTTGCGCCGGGCGGCTGCGAAATCCTCTTTGGTCCAATCCTTGAATTCGTCCACCAGCTCAACGGCGTGATAGCCCGCTGCGCTCACTTTTTCCAGCCGCTGCGCGTAAGGAAGATTGCGGAAGACGGTCCAGAGCATAACGGAAAGAGAGAAGGGGACGCCCTCCTCTGCAGCGAAAGATGTTGACGACATTGTGTGACCAAAAGATGGTAAGACCGAAGCCGCGAGAGCAGCTCCCACGAAGCCTCCCATGAGTTGGCGACGATCCAAGCTATTCCCCAAGCAATTCTTTGCGAACGTTTTTCAAAACGTACGCCGCGCGTTCAACCCCAACTTCTCCGGCCAAAATCGGGTCCTCATTTTCAATGCTGAGGATGCCTTCATAGCCGACGTCCATGTACGCCTTCACCACCGATTTCCACAAACTCGCGCTGTGGCCATAGCCCACGGCGCGAAATGTTTCAGACGCTTGATCGAGGTCCTTGGTTTCAAACGCGAAATTAAGTACGCCGTATCTGTTCGCGTTCTCGGGGAAAATCACGGTGTCCTTCATGTGCGCGTGAAAAATAGCTCCCTGTTTGCCAAGAAAGTGAATCACTTCCACGGGATCGCATCCCTGCCAGAAAAGATGGCTCAGGTCGCAATTCGCACCGATCTCCTCGCCCACTGCTTCGCGCAATTTCATCAGCGTCCGTGGATTGTACACGCAGAAATTGGGGTGCATCTCAAACGCCAGACGCTTGATGCCGTGTTCCTGCGCGAATTTGGCCGCTTGCTTCCAGTAGGGAACGAGTCTTTCTTTCCATTGCCAGTCCTGCATTTCGGCATACTCAGAGGGCCAACGATAGGTGATCCAGTTGGGCTGCGTGTCCTGCGGCGTGCCGCCCGGGCATCCGGAGAAACCAACGATGACCTTAACGCCAAGCATTTCAGCGAGCAAGACTGTCTTCCGAAACGTGTCCGCGTCCTTTTGCGCATGCTTGGCATCTGGATGGACCGGATTCCCGTGACAGCTCAGCGTGGCCACCCGAATTCCGCGGTCTTCAAATCTCTTCTGCCAGGCTTTGGCTTTGCTGCGATCAGCAATCAGATCATCAAGCGGGCAGTGGTGATTCTCAGGATACCCTCCGGTGCCGATCTCCATCGCTTCTAAGCCCAGAGCACTGACCTTGTCCAGCATCGCATCCAGAGAGAGATGCTCGTAAACAGGGTCGAAAACGCCGATTGGAATCTTGCGCAGATTGCCATCTGGTCTCGGTGCTGAAGTGATGCTTGCTGCAGGCGCAACACTTGCTGCCTTGGCTAGTGAGCTACCACCAGGGACTGCAATCGCTAGCAGGCTTCCTGTTGCTGCCAGGAACTCTCGTCGGTCCAAAGAAGTTTTGTTCGGTCTTCTAGCCATGCGTTTCACCCAACAAACACAGCAAGAGAATGGAAAAGACTGTTTCCGCGGCATTATACGACAGTCCCGGTGGGTGTAAAGCAAAGAAAAACGTTATTTCAAAAGCTTTCTAGAGGAGAACGCGGGAAACTAGCGATCTTGAAGTTCTTGACCTAACCAGAGCAATTCGTCAGTGCTAACTCATCAGGCCTTGAGGTCGGGGAGGAGGGGAACTGATTCTGGGATGGTTCTTGTCATTGCAAGCGGCTTCTCGTTCTTCTGCAACGCCTGAGCAAGCATCTCCATCGCCTGGCCCGCGTTTGGCGGCACGAAAACAGTTGCGGCGAGGATCCCGCTCCGCACCCAAGCTTGTCCGGTTTTCGGCAAACCGTCGACTCCTGTGAAAGGCAGCTTCATCCAGCGCTCCCGTGCGGCCTCCTCCGGCTGTTCCTCGAAAGCCTTCCGGGCACCTAGCGCCATGGCGTCGTTTTGCGCACCGATCAGGTCAATGGACGCTTTTTGGGAAGTAGACAGCTTTAGCCAAGAGCGAACTGACTTCTTCGCGCTCTCTTCAGTCCATTGGCCCCTTAGGTAGGAGACATGAATATTGGCAGGCTTCGTCTCTTGAAGTCCGACCGTTCGATCCTTGGCGGCGGAATTCTCCGCGGGTCCCTGGATGTAGAGAATGGCCCCGCCGCGAGGGAGCAAAGCGGCAAACTGCCGGCCCTGGATCCGGCCTATTTCCACGTGGTCCGACGTAACAATGAACATTGGCGAGGTTGCCGTAGCTCGCAACTCCGCAAGATAACTGGCTTCCCGGTTAAGCACTGCCCAGCCTATACCGCTGGCAGCGGCGGCGCGAGCGACCTGAGGCAAGGCGGTGCCACCGACCGGTTCAAAAACTATCGCGTCAGGACGTTGCTGCTCCTCAGCCTGGATGGCCTTCAGAAGTTGGGTGCTTTGCGTGATGGCATCGTTTTCGGCGTAGAGAATTTCGGTTTGGATATCCAGTTTCTGCGCAGCCTGCTCCGCCGAACGCGCTTGCTCCAACTGGTAATCGTTATCTCTGGTAGTGAGCGAAACAAGAAACCGCAGTTTTTTCATAGAAAGCGGAAGTCCCTGCTCTAGATCCCTCTCCACAATATATCTATCGCAAGCGTGCGAGGCTAGAAATTAGGCGGCGTTGTGCCAGTTTCGCAAACGGAGCCGCTCGCTGGCGACTCATTTAAAGTGAGACAATTCGCCGCGAAGACAACCAGGGATTAGACTGAAGGTAGGGGAGATTGACTTTCGGATCGGTATCAATCATCAGCCGCAGCTCTCAGGCCCCGTCTGGCTGAATGAATCTCGACGATTCCAGGACTTTCCTACTCTCGGAAATATGGCGGGACCGGTGGGATTTGAACCCACAACCTTCAGCTCCGGAGGCTGACGCGCTATCCAGTTACGCTACGGCCCCGCTGATCGCGATCGCAGAAATTCCCTCAACTGCGTATTTTTCAGTGCTTCATCTATCCTCTTCATTCTATCTGGTATGAATCACTCGCGCCAGTTCACATCTGACTGAAAGGCGCGGTCTAGATTCCTATCCAATCGCGTGTGAACGTATTTCTTTGGCAAGCCTTTCGATCTCCTCGGCCTTCTTGAGCATCCCCATGGAGAGTACCTGCACTGCATCGGTCTTATCCACTTCAGCTTTTAATTCGCCGGCCAACTTGTAGAGTTTCTCGATGTTCTTTCTGATGTTCTTCTGGTTCTCTTCCAAAATCTTCTTCGGATCTATCTTCGGCGAATTCTCTTCCTCTTCCTTGTTTTTCTGGTCAAACGGCGTGGGAGGTTTTGAACCGCTCTGTGCCGTCAGCCGGGCGACAAACGCCAATAGCATCGCGCCCTGCGCAAAGAAAACCGAAAGAAACCTTCGTCTGGATCTCATAGCAAATCTCCTGCCTGCACCGTGCCAGCACACAGCCTTCGTCCTGGCATTACGGGCCAAGACCAATGTTATACTCCACCTCTCATATAGACCATGCCAAGTTCATTCAATCACTGGTTTGATCTGGCGATTCCGAATTTTCTCCATCTGCTCGGCATCCTGATCATCGCACTGGTGCTCAACCGCCGGTTGCGAGCCGTAACCAAGCTCCTGGTCAAGCCCGCAACTTCCCAGACGCGCGCCGCGCAGCACCGCGAGCAGCAAACCCGCACTCTTGCCGGCGTTCTCTACGGCGCCGGCAGCAAGATCGTATGGGCCGTGGCTATCCTCACAGGCTTGCACGAGTTCAAGATCGACGTGACTCCCGCCGTCACTCTTGCGGGCCTCGCCAGCCTCGCGTTGGGCTTCGGCGCGCAGTCCCTCATCAAGGACATCATCAGCGGCTTCACCATCATTCTGGAAGATCAGTACGTCGTCGGCGACACCATTCAGATTGCGGACAGCGTCGGCCGCGTCGAGCACCTCACGCTTCGTCGTACCGTGGTCCGTGACCCGCGTGGCGCCCTCGTTACCATCGCCAACGGCGAGATCCGCACCGTGAGCAATCTAAGCCGCGATTGGTCTCAATCTTTTGTTGACGTTTCCCTTTCCCCTGATCTCGCCATCGAGAAAACCTTGCAGATTCTGGAAGTAGCAGCTGCCAGCTTGCGCGATGATCCCGCCTGGTCGCAGACTCTTGTGGACGGCCCGCGCATCCTCGGAGTTCAAAATATCGATCGCAACAGTTCGACGGTCCGCCTGCAGGTTCGGACGGCTCCCACCCGCCAGGATGAAGTCGCACGCGAACTACGCCGCCGCATTCAGCTTGAATTTCAGCGCCAGGGTATACCGCTTTCGGCGGTTCAGCGCATCGAATTAGCAGCCGTCAGCCATCTGCCTCAGGATGCGGCTCTATCCAGCTCTGAAACTTAGGCAGAGGAGAAACGAAGATGTCGCAAATCACCTACGAGGAAGTGAATCTCATGCTTCGCCTTTACGATCTGAGGCGTGAACCGCGGTTGCGGCAAGCTCGCTCCTGGTTCGTCGAGCACTTTCATCCTCAATCTCCCGAAGAGATGATGAAGAGTCACCCGCAGGGCAGCGATGAATACACCTACATTCGCATGGTCATCAGCTATTGGGACATGGTCGCGAGTATCGTCAATCGCGGTATGATTAACGACGAGCTTTTCTTCGATAGCAACGGCGAGATCTGGGTCGTTTGGGACCGCATCCGCAGCATCGTTCCCACTTGGCGCGCGGCGTTCAAGAATCCCAACTTATTTCACCATATTGAAGACACCTGCAAGCGTCTGGAGAGCTG
>Ga0075017_100000207_pt1 | contig 29118 bp, 29 predicted proteins | sample AleBraG_ABR_2012_FD_71475 | JGI IMG/M metagenome (GOLD analysis project Ga0075017, IMG submission 71475) | Freshwater sediment microbial communities in response to fracking from Pennsylvania, USA - Alex Branch Run_MetaG_ABR_2012 | ecosystem: Environmental > Aquatic > Freshwater > Creek >... | reverse complement strand
ATGCCACGGGCTGGGTGGCCACGGGCAACTTAGGCGATGGCACGTTGACACTGGCCACCGCGGTGGCCAGTGTCAACGTGCCATCGCCTAAGTTGCCCGTGGCCACCCAGCCCGTGGCATCGCTTCCCGAGAAGCAGGGTGAGAGCATGAAGCTGTCTCCACCTCGCCCTCGGTAGCGATCGTTGGGCGAATCGACCATCACCGCGTTGCAGTTGATTAAATGCAGCGGACGACGCGGAATGCCGGCGGGCGACACGCGGAAATCCTGTAGTGCCGCCTGATCCGCCTCTGTGGCCGGCGCCCATTGATTGGTGGCAATACTCTGGGCATTGGGCATGAAGGTTTCCATGAGTCGATCGCGGTACATGCGCGAGAGCCCAAAGTAGTTAGTGTTGATTAGCAGGCCTCCGACGAGCGTTACACCTAAGACGCTGTACAAAAGGATGTTCGAGGGGTCTCCGGCCACCGGCTCCGCGAGCGTGAAGGCCAGCAGCGCCAGGCCGTAGATGAGGAGCGCCGCCGAGAGGACGATGCGAAGATTCCCCAACGCCGTGGCGGGACCCTTTTGACTTCGGCCGGCAAAGAACTGGTAGACGCCGCCCGCGGCGCCCAGGACGCTGCTCAACGTGGCGGTTGCCAAGACGGACTTCAATTGACGATCCAGAAAGTGATCGATGTATGGAATGCTCCATACACCTAAGACCGCCAAGAAGAGTCCACAGAATGCGCCCAGATACTGGGTGTAGGCCACTCGAGCCCGGTAGTGCCAAGCCTGATTGGATCGACCTTCCGGTGTGTGTTGAGGGGTGAGCAGCGTTCTCACCCACAGACCAAAAGTGGTGCAGCCAATTACACCGAAGGCCGCTGCGATGGGCCAACGCCAATTGAATCCTCCCTGCGCATCGACACTGGGCAGCCAGGCGGGATCCAGAACTCCATACACCACCGATCCGGCGAGCATTACAATCACCGGACCGGCCACCACAGTAAAGGGAATTGGAATCGAGGCCAACCACGTCGCCGTTCCGTAGAGCGCCACCGACAAGCCGAAGAGGAGCCCAAAGAGCAGGGCCCAGGACTCAATACGATACCAAGGACCTTCAAGCCAAGGAGCGGCACCGCCGTCGAGCATCGGCAAGGCCTGAATCAAGATCAGCCCTGCGATGATGGCGGTGAGCAATCCGGCGTAAGTCGTAAGTGTAAACAGCGCGCCACGCAAGACCGTGGCGATCAACCCCAAGCTACTGATGCCGGGAGGCTGCAGGTAGTTGCCGTGCGTGCGGATGAAATCCAGCCACACGCGATCGGGAGGCGTTGCGATGCCTGCAGCAAGGGAGCCGCCACTGCCGGAGCGCACGCCCATCGCTGCCGATCCAAATTGTCGTTCAAAAGAGCCGCTGAGGGGCGAGGCGGGATCTGCGCTTTGCTTGCTCAGCCAGCTGAGGGCGCTGCCCAGATACCCGCCGCCGGACACGGTGGAGAGATAATCGAATTTGGAGAAGAGTCCCTGTCCCAAAATCGCCTGGAATACCCCCAGCCCAAACGAAGCTGAGCGTATCCCGCCGCCCGAAAAGGCCAGTCCGACACCCTTGGGCGTCGCGATATCGGGAGAGGCGTCACCAAACAGGAGCGTGCGCTCCGCCTGCATGACATCGCTGCTGCTGAGCACGCCGGGGTGCGTCGCCTCCAGCGGCGTGGCGGGCTGCACAGAATCTTCTGCGGGGCTCACAACGCCCAACCTACTTAAGGGAGACGGTCATGGTCTCTAGCAGTGCTGTTTCCCCCTTGACCTCAAAAGTAAATACCGCACCGGCCGGCAGCGTCCAATAGGAGTCCACGCCCCGGAGCACGGCTTGGCCCTCGACCTGCTCACTTATTTTTCCGGCTCGCAGATGGAAAAGCGTGAAGTCGGCGATGTGAACCGATTGCTGGCCTAAGCTCGCGTCCACCGACCAGGTGTGGCGGGCCGCCTTGAGTGAGAACACCTTTCCCTGCGCCGTTTTCAAGGTGAGCGGTGCCTCGAACCCTTCTCGGACACGGAAATGCGGTGCCGCCTCGGCCATGCCTGGCGCGCTCGGCACAGGCGCTTGCGCCCAGCTCAATGAAGCGACGAGTAACGGAACCGCCAGGAAAGCTCTAGTCCAAAGTCGAGCAAATGCTGTCATGGCGTTCTCCTGTCTCGCTCAATGCGTGTCCAACATATATACATTGCCACCCACGTCTGCCACCAGCACCCGATCACCCACCAGCACGGGTTCACCAAAGATACCGCTCGCCCCAGGCAACGCAATATCCTTCAGCACCGTGGGGTCTGGCACCAATCGGATGACGGAGCCGAATGAACCCAGGAGGGCGCAAATGGGACCGGGAACGTTCGGATCGCTACAGCGCCACCCCGCGGCCGGTACGATTTGCGGGTCCGCAATGACCACCAAATGCCCTTCCGAGGTGCCCACATAGATGATTCCATGCGTGAGGGTAGGGGGTCCGAGGGGATAGGGACCACCGCTGCTGGTTGCTGGCACATCCTTGATCCAGCGCACGCGTCGATTGTCCGGGGCGCACACATTCAAGGCATGGAGCTGCCGGTAGCCCCCACTCAGGTTGGTAGTGGTGTCGAGTCCGCCAACCGTGGCAACATATACATCGCCCCATGCCGCGCCCGGGCGCTTGTAGTCGGTATCGCCGTGATAGGTTCCATCGGCCGGAACGAACCCGCCCGATGCCCAGGGGCCCGTAGGGAATGCCCATCGCACCTTGCCGGTATGCGCATCCACGGACCACGCCCAACCGTCCTTTTGCTGGGAGGTGACCAGATGTCCACAGCTGGTGTGCATGACCACCGCTCCTGCCGCCCAGTCAGGATCGTCGTCCAGCGCGTAGGGGACGGGCTGATGCTGCCACATCACGGCGCCGGTACCGCGATCCAGACGCAAGAGGCTCAGTCCGTGATTGATCGCCGGCTGTGATGTGTTTCCGTTGGCCGTATTGCCCGTGGTCACGAACAGATCTTTCCACGCCGCCACCGAGTTCCAGACGCCACCGCCTCGCGTGCTGGTGGAGACGTAGTGAAATGCCGTGTCCAAGTGTCCATCGTCCAAATGCACGGCCACTACTTTGCCGTTTTGGATGGGATCATCACAATGATCGGCCACGCCGATGTACACCCGATCGCGAAAGACCAGTGGAGCCGAGTACCCGATCTGTTCGTGGATATCGTTAGGTCCGCTCCCAGTCACCTGCGCCACGGCCGGAGACTCCCACAGAAGCGTGCCATGCTCGGCATCCAGAGCGATCAAATGCCCGTCCCCCAAATGGGCCCCAGAGCTCCGATCAGGCGCCCCGAAGATGACCGCTTCCTTGCCCGCCACCCGTGCGAATGCGGCACTGGAGGCAATGCCGTAACTTGATGGGTTACAGGTAAAGGTCGAGGTCAGAGGGGTTCCGCCGGGATACTGCCACAACAGCGCACCCGTTCTCTCGTTCAAGGCGTAGACGTACCCGTTCCCGTTGCCGATAAACACCTTGTGATCGTGCACAATGGGTGAACCCCGAAATCCGGCGGCGCCGGGAGGCGTGAATGTCCACGTGACTTTCAGGTTCGGGATCTTGGCCGGGTCGGCCAATGCCGAGTACTCGGCTTGGTTCCCCGAGCGCTCGGCATCGTGACGAAACGTGTCCCAGTGCTTCTCGCAGCCTCCCAACGCACAGCTCACTAGGAACCCCACCGCATTGATCGTGCCTGTTATGGATTTCATCTCCGTCTCCTTGCCGGGTCGGTCAGTCAAACCTCACGTGACCTAAGGAACGAATATTCGAGCGCGCAATACCAGGGGGGTGATACCGCGACTGTCCAACGTTCCCGTGGCGTTCTGCGCCAAGCTGGTCGAAGAGCCTTGAGTCAGCGCCTCGGAGCGCTCACCGGCAATCAGGGTTCCCTCACCGCTGAGTACTTCCAGTACGGCAGGTCCGGGAAGCGACAACTTCTCCGTCTTGGTTCCTGGAGCCACCCAGAGATCACGCACTTCAAGGCGTGTGCCCTCGGGGCCCGGCGCTTCAAACACCGTGCGTGTGAGTAAATTTGCTCCTGCCTGCTTATAAGGATTAGTGGGAGCGTTGGCAGAAAAGTTGCTCTCGCCCGAGCGCGCCTCCGCCAGGAGCGGCGTGGCTTGAAGTTCGGGTTCGCGTTGACACCCGGGTTGCATGACCACTGCTGCGGCCAGGCTCACAACCACGAGCGGATTGAACACGCGTAGCTTCATGATTCCCTCCCGGTCGGCAAGCTCGCCGACCACTCACGAAAAAACGTCTTAGGCGGAGTCACGGGTGCAGGCGGACTCGGAGCGCCTGGGCTCTTGGCAGCCGTCGCCTTTTGATATACGTCCTGCGTTTCCCGGAGGCGCTGCTGCGCCTGATTCACCGCCACTTCGGCCTCGTGGACACGAGCGGCCACGACGCTCGTCCCAACACTCGGCGGAGCGGGCGCCGAGGGCACCGACACGCTGGCCACCGCCGCAGCGCCGGGCGCAAAGCTACGCGTAGCCGCCACATTGGTGCCAAAAGCGGTGGCAAAGATGATCATCGAATTGACGAAGTACAGGACGATGCGCTCAAATCCCGTGGAAATACTGGAGGAGAAGACGATCAACCCCAGCACAAAGCTGATGGCGAGACCCACCCAGTTCAGCGGCAGCTCAAACTGAGTTCCCAAGGCATTGGTGATGAACATCGTGATGCCACCGGCAATGCCCGGGGTGATCATGGAGCGAGGATTGGCAAAATCCTGGATGCCGGCCATGGCAAACTCCTGCTGCGACTTCCAATCTAACCCGACACCGAACGAATGGTCCAGAAATCACTGGCCAGGTGCGCATTGAGCAAGTATTCATAGGGCATCAGGCAATAGCCCTTCAAACCCCAGCCGGTACCCCAGGAGTTTCGGATCACAAACACGCGCTGGGCGTTGTCGTAGCCCACCGCAACCACGCAGTGACCGCCGGCCACTTTCTCGCCGGGCGAGGGCATGGGTACGACGCCCGTGCGAGCGACTTTGGTGCTCTCGAAGCTGGCGTAAACAGTGAAGCCAAATACGAACGGATAACCGTCCGCAAGGCATCCTTGCATCTGGGCGAGATCTTGTGCGACGCGAGCATACGAAGTCACCAGATCCTGCGTAGCATCCGCATAAGCGGTGGCGGGTGGCGGATCAGCGAAGTTCTGAATGTTGTAAGGCCAGTCCGTCTCCGGAGGCGCGCCAAGGGTTGCCACGGACTTGATGCCATCGCGCACCTGTGCGCCACTGTCTTGCGACACGGTGCCTTCGATCACTCGCTCGTTGTAGTAAATGAACAAGCGCGAGGGCGTAAAACTCTTGGCCTGCTGTTTGAGCAGATCGAATTGAATTACGCCGGCAATGCCGTTGGCGGTGCAGCTGCCGAGCTGGCCCTGGTCATAGACCGGCGGACTTTTGGGCCGTAGATCCACAGCGGCCGGCAATCCCTGGCGGAATTGCTGAAGTGGGGCCGCGTACAGGAAATCTCTCGCATCGGGCAGGTCGCGAACCCAGCCGTAGGCGCCCTGCGTGGAGGGTCTCCGTACGGCCAACTTGGCGGTTGGACTGCCAGCGACCTGGCGCGGGGCCTTCTTGGGTGAGGATGCGGATGATCTGGCCGTGGTGTATTTGGACACTTGAGTACTCCCGAGACTCAGGATGTGGATTTGTGCGTGGGTGCGGCGGGCAAAGACAAACTTGCCGGCAGCAACCCCGGCGGCGCCGTGGCCAGGACGGTTCGTTCAAAGTGACCAGACGGATCCAGGCGATACGAGGGTCGATGGGTACCTCGCGTGAGCATGACGACACCGCAATAGGCGAACCATTCCTGGGCACGAGTGCATTGAACCAGGCAACCGCGGTAGCCCAGCAACTTGGCGCGCGGGGGTCGATCCTTGGTGAGGCGCAGGGTCGCCCAAACGTGCTTCACGTTGGTAAGCTGTCCTTCGCTGATTTCCCATCGCGGATCCGGTCGCCCGGAGTAGAGTAAGGCGGTCACGGTACAACTGGGGCGTGTCATCGAATCTTGGTGTGGCCGTGCATCGCGACCATGAACGTACAGAACTGGGTGTACATGCCACGATTCGCGGTGCGCGGGTCGGGAATCAGGTGATTGCTGTTGTCCACATGAACCACCGGCGTCGATCCCGGCTTGTGACTCCAGTACCCGTTGCGTCCCTTTCGGTACCAATGAAAATCGATCCCCGGAGCGATCACCAGGGCTACCAGGTGCCCTTCGCCCGGGCAGCGATTGTTGGCCAGGGGGCGTGCGATCAGATCATCCGCCACGGCCGCCGGTCGGACAGAGGCGCAGCTGAGCTGCGTGTATTCAGCGCCACTGGCCAGTCCTGGTTGGGCGAACGTATCGGTACGGTAGTTGGTGGCGTAGTTATAGCAGTTGTTATTAAACTGTCGTTGACCCGCGTCATTCCACCAGGCCGGCTCGTAGAGGGGTGCGCAATGGCAGTGTTCCTTGACGGGCCACGGGTGATGGTGATGGGTCCAGTGTTCGCAAAGCTCGTGGAAACGATCCATCTCATGGCGCAGGAGCTTTGGAAAGCGATTGGGGGCATCAAATTTTGTGACGCGCCCAATGCGAGCCATGACCCACTCCTCCAGTGCGGGGTCTGCACTGCGCATGGGCTGGGAAGGCCTTGCGCCAACTTTCTCGATCAATAGTCCGCGATAGCCCAATGTAGGCACCAGCGGCAGCCTAATGGCACGCTTTTGGGCGGGTTTGAGCTGCGCCAGGACTGCGCGTGCCGACTTGCCCGAAAGCTCCAGTATTGGGTTGGGTCGGCCGCTGAATAGGTCGATGGTGATTCGAAGGTTGGACATGCAAGTCTCCCCGGGGCGCGTGGCCGCGATACAAAGGGATAGTGCAATTTGGTTCGGAATCGTATCAGCATCGCAAGAGAATATTTTTGGTGCGCGGCCGCCCGGAGCGCGGGATGCGCAACGCGCGGATTACGATCCCGCGTAAAGCTGAAACGCTCCCCAGTAGAAGGGCTTTCGGTATACACCCGGAGAATGGATTAGCGCCAGCTTGGCGGTTCGCAGTGCGGCGTCGGGTGATCGACCTGCGGCGAGCTCACCATAGAGCTGATCCATCAGTTGCGGGGTGGCGCTATCGTCTGCTTGCCAGAGCGCGCCAATCACATGGTGCGCTCCCGCGCGCAGAAACGCCCAAGCCAATCCCACCAACCCGTCGCCCGCATAGGTGCGCAGCCCCGAACCATAACAGGCAGAAATGGTTACGAGCTGCGCGTCCAGCGGATGCAGAACAACATCGCGGGCGTAAAGTTTGAACTCACCTGGAGCCCCCGGGGGCGGCGACAGGATCACCGCTGAATCGAGCGGACTCAAGCGACTGGCCGTACCATGGGCGACAAAGTGTATGTATTGGAATTGCTTAGGAGCGCTCAATCCATATGCGGTGGGCACCGCCTGACCCAGACTGATTACGGTCTGCGCATTCGGCGCAAAATGTCGCTGAACCTCGTGGATCTCAGCCGAGGCGTTGGGGAGGGCTGCGAACTCAGCGCTGGCCGCCACTGGATTCCCGATCACCAACAAGCCCTTGCGGGCCGTTCCGTTCGTGACAGGCCGTGGCCTGGACAGCAGCGCCATCGAGCTGACCGTGGTTATGGCGACATCCTCTATCCAGTATTTGAAGCCGCCCGCGGCCGGCTTGAGAAGTGTGTCGAAATTCAATGCGTATAGGATCCCGTCCGGAATCAGGATCACCCTCGGGCTTCTGCCGATCATTGCGGCGGCGGGTTCAATGAGGATTTTGTATAGGGCGACGCCTGATGGGTTCGAACTCTGGAGCGGGTCCACGGATTTCTGGATCGCGCTTTGATACGTCTCAACCAGCGGCTGAATGTCCTTCTTGCCGGGAAGCACAAAGAGCCGGGTCTCGTGTGCGGTGATGACCCACAAATAGGATTCCCTCGTTCCTAGCGAGTAGAACAGGATAGGCGCGTGAAGCGCGCGCGCCAGTGCCTGCTGCCCAGCGCCATTCTTGCTCTCCTTGGATGGCGAGCCCGGGGTGTCGCCAAGTCCTTCCTCCAGCGTTCGTGCCCGGCTTCGATCCAGAAGGCGCAACGCTTCAGTGGGCCGGTGGGCGTCAACCAGAAAGCTGGCGTAGTCACGGTAAATCTGATCTCCATATCCAAAGGCAGAGAGGCGCAAAGCCTCGTCTTGGACCGACGCCCGTTTGTTCTCGAATGTATGAATGGACCGGCGATACCAGAGCTCCGCTTTTTGAGTCTTGTGCCTGCCGGCATACAGATTCGCCATGGCGTGCGCGATGTCTGCCTGTACATCGGGATCGGATGTTATGTGACGTGCTTGAGTCAGCAGGTCTTCTGCCTTGCGGCTGTCCGCGTGCCGCGATGCAACGAGCGCTTGAGTAAACTGGGCGTAGGCGACTACTTTATCGTCCTTGGAATTGCGCGCGGTGAGAGCGGCTCCGTCACTATAAGTAGTCGCCGATTCATAGCGAGCTTGCTCGAACAGCAGCAAGGCCAAATTGGCTTCGATATTTGATACTTGATCCACCTCTTCCGCTGCGGGCAAGGTTTGCGCCAGCTTTAGTGCACGCTCATCATATGTTCTGGCTGACTCCAAGTCTCCGAGTTTGTATTCTGCCAAACCGGCGTCTTGGAGCCATAGGACCTGAGAAAATGTCATGCCAAGTTCACGTGCTTGACGTTCGGCTGCTTGAAAATTGGTCAGCGCGGCGTCAAAGTCGCCCAGATTTTGGAATGCCCATCCAAGGTTTCCCACTGCTATTTGGCTTAGTCGGTGGATATGAGTGGCTTTGGCGAATCGATCCGCCTCTTGCAACATACTGACCGCCTGGTCATAGCGGCCACTCTGCAGGCTCACAAAGCCGATATCGACCAGAGCGGTCGCTTCCAACAGGTTGTCGCCGCGCTGATGTGCGATCGCTCGACTACGTTCGAAGGTTGTTGTGGCGTCCAACAGATGGCCCGTATCCATCTGAACGACGGCCTCAGCCAGTAGCACCTCACCGATTAATGCCGAGTGAGCGGAATCAGCTAGCCGGCGCGCCTCGACCAGCGCACGATTCGAGTCCTCTGATCGACCAACGTACGAGAGAGATCTGGCGCAGAGTAGGTGCCATTTGATAGCGACGTCGCCGGTCAATGGAGCTGTGGTGCTGGCGCAGCCCAGTAGGTCGATAGCCTTACCGGGTTCATCTTGCGAGAGCAAGATCTCTGCCTCGAGCAGACGAAACGTCACACTCCAATACGGGCTGTTCGCAGTTCGTGCGGCAGATAAATTCAAGCGAGCCTTTTCTGCCTCGCGCCTAGCTCCATCCAAGTTGCCATCAAGAAACTGCCGGTAGATTTGTTGATAAAGCGCAGCGGAGTCCAGGGGAATCGATTTGTGGCATCCCGACAATACCGAGGCGGCTAGCGCAATGGCCAGGAGGCTCGCCAGTATGACCACCTGCTGCCTGTGGATCTGTCGCACACGCCGCTCGGTCAATCAGTGGACGCCCTGTCCGCCGCCTCCCGCGCAGGCAACGCCCACCTTACCACCGACCGGACACCCCAGTTCCGCGCGCAGCGCCATGAGCTGAATCGCGTCCTGGGTGACAACTATCTCACCGAAGTAGAATCGGCCAAATCCCGGAATATCCACAATGTGACCGCCCGAACCACCAGCCACGGCTTGGTCGAAGCCCGTCACGATCGTGCGCACATTGCCTCCGCCCTTGCCGCCGGCCGCCCGCAGCGCGTCGGGATTCACGCTGGGCTGAGTGGCGCGACCGGCCACCCGCAGGCCGTCGAAACACGATCCCGCGAAGGAAATTGTGCGCGACCCAGCGTCGCCCGGGATCTCGATGGAGACCTGCGCGACAATCCGATCGGCCCGCACCACCTCGAGGATGTTCAAATTCTCGACCACCGCCGTTACCAGAATGGAAATCGACCCGTCGGAGGCGTGCTGCTGACCTGACACGCGCGTATAGGCGGCGGAACAGGAGATGATCTCGTGGGCGTTGAACGCCTCTGAGCGCGCGGTTGCAAAGCCGCCCACGGCCGGAAGCGACACCGGCGCCAGTACCGGGATGGTACTCTCAAACGGTTCTGTCAAGAATCCGCCCAAGGCGTTGGCATCTGCTCGCAAATAGTAGAGCTTGCTTGGCTTATTGGATTGCATGGCCGTCCTCGCAATGGTCAGATGTTATGGAGGTAGAGGTATTTTGGATTCATTTACGCTGAAGCGATAGCGCGCCAGGTCGAGGGGTTGCCCGGGCCCTGGGCTAGTATAGCCCTGCACCCGCAAAGTGTACTCACCGCGATCCCAGTGCCTGGCCGGAACCCGGATCGATACGGTATCTCGCGCCTGTTCGCTGGATATAGGGACACGCCAGAGGGGGGTACCGGAAGGAGCCAGCAGGACGCAGTCGTAACGGGAGAAGGTGTCTGCCGTCGGAATATCCAGTGACAGAAGCAGAGGCTGGGCTTGTGTGAGCAGGATGTTACGGACGGAGCCATCCCGGCTATTAGCACCGATCAGGGATAGGGGGGCGAGTACCTCCGGCTGGCTCGCGTTGACTCGCTCATTCGACCACCGAGGGTAGAGCACAATGTACTGGTAGGCCACGACCATTGCCAGAACCGACAGGGCGGGCAGTACGAGTGTCGGTCGCCACAGAAAGCTGAACCAGGGCTCGTGGACCACTTTCGACACCGGCTTCTTAAGCGATCCGCGCCCCAATTCCTTCCTCGTCGCATCCAAGAATGCGGCCGTCGTGACCAAGTCCTTGGCGCACTCTGGGCACTCAAAGAAATGCGCTTCAAATTCGTCGCGCTCCGGTGCCGCCAATTCACCGAGCAGGTACTTTTCCACGGCCTTGTGTTTTACGGCTTCTAGATGATCCATAAAAATCCTGCCTCTACGCTACCGAACGGATCAGCGAAGCCTTGAAGGTCAACTTTGCGCGATGGATCAGGACCCGCAAGTACTCACGTGTCACGCCAAACTCAGCGCACACCGCGTCCTTGTCACGCTCCTCCAGTAACACCGCCCGCAATAACCGGCGATCGCGCTCCGGTAGTTGGCTCAACACATGGCGCACGACTCGCTCGGCATCCGCCGCCTCAATCTCGGTGATGGCGCTGGCGCCCTGGTGTTCGAAAACATATTCCGGCTGCTCATCGATATTGGCATGGGTCACGAGATGGGCGCGGTAGTGTTCGAAAAGCACATGATTACAGACCGAATTAACCAGCGCCCCCAGCCGCTCGGGTTGCCGTATGCCGTCCGGTGCGCGCAGCAACGCCAGCACGCGTACGAAAGTCTCTTGCCGGACATCCTCCAGCGCCTCTTTGGACCCCAAACGTGACCGCAGTTTGAGCCTGATGAGTTCGCTGAAATAGGCAACAAAATGCTGCTCGGTGCGTACATCCAGTTGTTGCAAGCGCTCGAGATACGATGCGTCGAACGCAACAAATTGCAAACGGGCACCCTCCCTGGCGATGGGACGGGCCGATTGTAGCGCCCTTTCCGCGGCCGCAGGATGGCTCATGGCAAGTCGCCTCCGCCCGCCGTCTGCATGCTGATCAGGGCCGATGTCGCGCCAGCGGCGCACGGGCAGCCGAGCGACATTATGTCCGTCAACCGCGCTAGGATGGTGAACCACAGACGGCCATCGCTATAAAGGAGAGTCGCTGCTGGGGACCTAATGAAAGCAACGCTTCGTTGGTGAGCGCAACACGATTGAGACTGGAATCCGTCTTTCCTCCGGCTGGAAGTAGACGATTACCGTATCGCGCTCGAACCACGCACGCCTCACCAGATCCAAGGTGGCGTGCTCGCGACTGACAAAGTGATTGACGTGACCGTGTTCGGAGAGCAGACAGAACCCCTCGAAGTCTCCGAAGCGATCAAAGGCGATAGTGGCAATCTTGCCGGTAATGCTCTGCGCTCCCTCATGGGGATGGCAAACGACCGGTACGCCACTGGGGGAGGGGAGAATAGCCCCGGGATTGCCTCCCAGGCCACTTACCTTGGCGCCAAGATACGCCACATAGCGCTGGAGAACCGGATGCCAGCGGTTGGTCGGCGCCAGGCGAGACAGCCGCCATTTCATGATGGCCAGCGTATTCTCTTCGGGCCACAGCAAGTGCTCCCGGGTGCTCACGGGAATCGTGACTTGAAAGGTCCCCACGACGTAACGCCAGTTGCTTGCAGTCATCCGGCTACCACTATTGCGAGTGCCAGCTACGGTGCCAGCTGCCGCGCCAGCGTGAGCCGGGCTGTCATCCTTGATGGCGCGCGTCGAGATCCGGCGCACCACGATCTTGAACTGCTCGCCGGTGATTACCGTTTGCGGTAGATCCACGGTGAACAGTCCCGCAATGTGTTGACCCGTGCCCGCTGGGATGGGCACATAGGTGGCTCCGGTTGTCACTTGGCACTGCAAGGTGTGCTTGTCAGCGGTCGACAGTTGGTGCGTCGGGTACATTCGAAGCGCGAGCTTGAGAACCTCGGCTGCATCAATCTGCGGCCAATATATTGACGCCGCGCTACCCACTGGCGTGTTGCCCCAGTCGATCATCAGTTCATCCGGCTGATCGAGCAGGTTACCGGCAAGGGCGGAGAGCGGGCGACTGGGACGCAAATCGAAGGTCTGCGGCACCCGGTGGGTGGGGGCTGGGCCCGGATTGTCGGAGGGCGAGACCTGCAAGTTGCGCTGAGCCAGCTTGTCAGAATTCTCCGGACTCACCGTCACGCCGTTGGAGTTCACGATCGGTGCCCCATCGAACGCGAGCTCCGCCACGATGCAATGGTGCGTACCCATGAGCCAACCGGGGACCGGACCGTTGTTCACCACGTTCCCCACATCGTAAACATTCAGGAAGCACCCAAAATAGGCCCACACATCGCTCGCCACGGGCGCGGTCAGATTCTGATTGTTGACGTTCAATCCAGAATAGTCGTTGGTGCCAGGATAGTTGCCACTCGCGAAGAACGGAATTGAGTCCGTCGCACTATCCGCAAGGGGTGAACTCGGTCGCCCCGCGCCATCCGGACTACTCAGGTAAGTTGTCGAAGGCTGGAAATCTGTGTCGTTGGTCTGGGTCAGGAACATCCGAAAAAACACCCGCGTATTGGGGGCTGAGCTACCCATGGGCCCACCGCTCAATCGCACGCGCGCTACAGCGAAATTGTAGTTCTTGGCCCCGGAGGCAGCGTGGGGTGTGACCGAAGAGTCCCCGGACAGCGCACCGCTTTGGTTCGGTAGCACCGACGCGAACGGATCCACGCCACTGGGATTCGTGTAGTTGAGGTTTAACTGGGTCAACAGACCCTGAATGAAGGCGTACCCCGCAGTGGGGTCCAGCGTGTTTGGATTGCTGGTCGACAGCGCCACGCCGGCCACCGTAGGCGGCGATGTGCTGGATGTCAGGGTGAAGACGCGTAAGTCTTGGCTCAGCCAAAAGACATTGTCGGTAGCGGGATCGATGTTCTTAAAGTACGGATCCGCGCCCGACACCAACTCGATCACAGTGTGCGTGGTGTAGGGAGTTCCTCCCACCACGATCGTGGAGGTGAGAAGTTCAAATGAGGGACTGCTGCCCGTCGGAAACGACGCGAGTGAAGAGGAGGGGAATGTGATGGTGCAGGGAATGAGAATCCGCTGCGGCGCCCACGGTGCGGCGGCGTTTTCCAGGATGGGCGTTCCGGACGTGATGTTCATCGTGCCAACGAAAGTAGCGAACGCGTCCGAAAACGAAGGCACGGCCCCGCCAACGTCGACGGGTCGAAATCCATCCAGGACCATCCAGAAGGCATTGGCGTAGACCAGGGTTTCTCGAACCTCATCCACGCCAAAGGTGCTCTTGTCCACCCAGAAGCTGTACGTCTTCGGGAGGCGTGCCAGCCACGTGGCGGCATTCACGTAATAGGCGCGCATGCCATCGAGCACAGCGCTGGGTAGCCCCAGATTGGAGCCGGTGGGCCCGACGCCCGCCGCCGTGCTGGCCGTCGTCGGATCGCCCGTCAGATTAATATCCAAGTAGTGGTGAAACGTCGAGCCGGTCAGTACACGCCCGACCCCGGCGTTGTAGCCATCGTAGGCACTCAAGGCGCCGCTGATTTTTGGGGGGCTGTCGCTAGGCACGTTGCTCGCGCCGCCACCGGGAAGGAACGTTGTATGCCCGGGGAGCTCGGTGACGGTTGCGATGACTTGCGGGGTCTCCTGATGGCCTGGCGTACTGGGAAACTCGACGAAACTTTGCATGCCGAGCGTAGTCCCGTTGTAGGTCACCGGTGTGGTGGTCAAGAACGCCGCACCTGGAGCAATCGCCTCGCCCTCGTGCATGTGGTCCGGAAACTGCGAGATGGTCCCGTTCGGCCCCTGCAGGATGGGGTGGACGGGCGGCACGGCCGTCAGCGGCTGCGGACTGGGGTCGGACTGGTCGTAAAAGTAGAATTGACCGTCGGCGCTGTCGGCTCGCAGCGTATCCATGCGTGGCAGTAGCCTGGTTTCCCCACCGGCACCGCTGATGGCGCCCGTTGACCAGTTCGACGGGAATCCACTGCGCGGATGTTCCGCCTCATACCATTTGCGCATGGCCCGTACCCGCACGATATCTCCGCACATGCGTGCGCCCAACCCGTCGTGATCGCCCACCGCAAAAACACCGCCACCCCCGGCCATGAAGTTGGCAATCGCAATCTTTTCATCGTCGGTGATATCCGATGTGGCAGGATCCAGGTATTTGTCGTTGTACCCCTCGTCACCCATCAACCACAGTACATCCACCCCGGCGAGCGCCGCAGGCGTGAAGACGAAATTGCCCGGAATGGTAACGTGCGTCTCTCCGTTGGTCTGACCGCGACGGTGCGCTGTCGCCACGGCGAACACGGGATCCGTGCTGGCGGTGAGCGCGTTCTGGACCAGGAACTCGAGTGAGAACACGCCCTCGGTAGTCGTGCTCTTGGGATCAAAGGTGAATCGAGAACCATCCGCGACAATGAGAACATTGATGGTGGCCACTGGCGTCTCCTGAACTGGCGAAGGTACGCGGGCGCCGTCGCCGACGGCCCCCATACCGATGTCCGGTGCGCCCTTGCTTGGCTCTGGGCGTGCCTGGTTCTACGGATAGTGGCGAGTGGACGGTAAACGTATCACAGGACTTCAAAATGGCAGCGTCTCTGGCGCACCTGGAAGCGCGCCGGTGCTTGCAGCCCAGTTCTTGCGGGGCGCGCCGGAGGCGTTGTTTCGAGCCGCTGGAGACAGGTCTGAAGGGCGAGCTACCGGACCTTCATAACGATCTTGCCGAGTAAGTGCCCGGCTGCAAGCCGCCTGTGAGCGTCAGCCGCTGCGGCCAAGGGGTACTCCGCACCGATCGGCACGCGCAGTTTCGCCGCTTCCACGGCCCTATTCAGGCGCTCAAACTCAGGGTAACCGGCAATGAAGCTGTAGAGGGTCATGCGGACCGCGAAGCGCGGAGTCGGGAGGGGCCGCAACCCATACAGATAGGCGACGCGACCTCGGCCATCGGTTCGCAGCGTATCGATGCATCGCTCGAGCGAATCCCCACCGACCAGAGCGAGGACGGCATCGATGCCCTCAGGTGCCAGGCGCCGGGCCGCGGCCGCAATATCGCCGGTGCGGCCGTCCACCACCGCGTCGGCGCCCAGATGCTTCACGAACACCAGGCTGGAATCATCGCTTGCCGTGGCCAGCACTCTTGCACCCCGAAGCTTGGCAAACTGGATCGCCAATGTCCCAACCGCGCCGGCAGCGCCGTGAATGAGCACCGTCTCGCCCGCCTTCAATTGGAGTACATCGTCAATTCCCTGCAGAGCTGACAATCCGCTAATGGCAAGGACGCCTGCTTCGGTCAGGTCGACACCCTTCGGTACTGGAGCCAAGTGATCGACTGAAACAGTCACGTACTCGGCGTAGAAGGCGTTGCTCGTGCCGTACACCTCGTCGCCCACTTTGAATTTGTGTGCGCCGGTCCCCACCGCTGCGACAATGCCTGCGCCATCGGAGCCTAGAATCAATGGGAAATGGGCGCCCTCGCCGGGGGACTGGCGCACGCCTTGCTCCCAGACCCCGACGCCCGCCGCGTGCACTTCGACCAGCACTTCACCCGGTGCCGGCATGGGTACCGGCAGGCGATGAATTGTCAGTACCTCCGGGCCGCCCCCATGGTCGATGGCGGCGGCGAGCATGGTGTCGGGCACGGCCGCGGGAATGCTCCCCGCAGCGATGAACGCCGCCACGGCCACCCAGAGCCGCCGCATACGCCGGCTCACGGCGTGGCCTTGGATTCGGTAGCGGGGCTAATCGGCGTGACTTTCATGTAGTCGATATTGATCCCAACACGGCGGCGGCGATTCGCGTTGGCATGATTGAACACTCCCTTTGGTCCGATGATACAGCTCGCTGTGGATGCACGGGCGCACCATAGGCGCAAATCTAGTGCGTGTTCGCGTGAGCAGCCGCGTGTCAGGTACTGGGTAACCGACACTTTGCTGCAATGACTACCGACTTGGCAATGCTGACGTGGGTGGCAACCGCCTCGGGAACGAAACTCGTGCGCCTCGGTCCACTTTAGGCGAATCATGACATGCACGGGGTTGGGAGGTGGCAGAACGAGCGGGACTGGGCCGCTGCGAATCATTACTGCCGTCGTAGTCGTGCTCGTTCATTGCGGCTTTGTGGTGGCGTTTCTGTACGCCGCTCGGTGGAGAGCGGGCGCACGTGCGGAGCGCAATGCAGTCATGACTTTCATCGCTGTGCCGGGCGTCGTGGAACCCAGACGACAGCCAACGGCGAGAGGGCTCGCTCGTCATCAACACATTGAGGCCGCGAGTTCTACACTTGCCGCACCAGTTGATCCGGCTGCGCTGCCGTTGGCAGTGGAACCTTCAACTTCAATCGATTGGGCAGGGAGCGCGAAGCTAGGGGCGCGGGCGGCGTTAGCGCCCGATGAAACCGTGCAGTTTGGTGCACTACCCCATTCGAAGTCGCGGGAAGTGGACAAGGCGGAGTCGTGGTGGCCAGCGCCTCTGCATCATGCAGGCGAGCAGTACCAAGTTGAGCCGGGTTTATGGGTGGTGTGGCTCAACGACTCGTGCTATCTGGTGCTGGACAGTCTCGCCATAGGTTCACCGTTTGCGGATCAAAAAGGACATTCGGCGAGAGGTCAGTGTTTGCGGCGTGAAACACCTGCCGGGGAGTTGTTTAAGGCGCTGCCGGAATATAAAAAATATCATCAGCGATAGTGAGCGCTATATGCGTTACGACGGCTGTGAGGGCTCTTGGCGAAGGTGCGGTCGCATCGGACTCTTGGAGCGAGCGTTGGGCCCTGGCAGTGAGCGTTAGCCTGCACGCTGGGTCTGGGCAAGCCCAACACGGCGATAGAACCTCCAAGTTGATACCTTCCGAGTGTGGCGTGTAGGAAACAGGATCAGAATCTGTCTCGTGGTGATAAATCAGGCGAAATATTGGAACTTCCTAGTTAGAACCGTACTCTTAGTTGGACAGACGCCACATCGGTGTGCATGACCACATAGGGGATGCGAGAATGGATGGACTGAACGCCGTTGCTGCGGTGGGCCTGCTTGTGGTCGCCGGACTCGCTCAGGCGCAGGAAGCAAAGACGAACCCATTGGGGTTCTATGTGGGAGCCGAGTTTGGGGCGAACCATACGAAGGCGAGTGTCGTTTCTGCGGGTGATCCTTCCATCATTCTCGATCAGCACACCGGCGCGTGGACAGGCTTTGCAGGTCTTCGCCCGTACAAGTACTTTGGCGCGGAGTTGAGCTACGCCGACTTTGGCAGGGCGCACATTGATAACGTGCCAGATGGGAACGGCAACATTACTTACGTTGCGCAGTCCAAGCTCACTACAAAGTCGGTGTACTTGGTGGGGTATCTGCCCCTTGGCGATCACAAGTGGGATCTATTCGCGAAGGCTGGGCTGGGGCGACTGACGAGTGAGCAGAGCAGCGCGGGGAATTATCCGGCCAACTGCGTTTCCCCGCCCGGGAATCCATCGATCTGCACGCCGCAGGGGCTCGCATCGGCATCAACCAGCCAGACCCAGACGGGTGTGGTCTATGGGGTCGGCACTCAATACCGCTTTGGTTCATTGGGAATTCGCGCCGAGTATCAATCCATAGCCAACACGAGCGATCGCCCGGACGCGTATTTGCTGGGTGCGTACTGGAATTTCTGACCGGCCAAGAACACTGACCGATGAAGAGTGGGGGCGTTTCGCAACGCGCGGTGGTGCGCGATGGAATGACTTGCCGGACCTTGCAAGGAAAACCCAGGTATGCGATAACTACGCCATGCGTAGTACGCGGAACGTAGCTAACAAATCGGATGAGCCGCTCGGGCACTATTCCGACCCACCCCTGCTGGTATTGGCGAGCTTGGCCAGTGGGCCCAAGCACGGGCACGCGATGACTCAAGACATCGAGGTTTTGTGTGGCGCACGACTGGGGCCGGGAACTCTGTACGGGGCCATCTCTCGATTGGAGCGGCAGGGGTGGATTGAGCCGTTGCCGGCGGAAGAGCGTCGGCGACCCTACCGCATCACTCCGCAGGGCGCGCGTGTGCTGCGGGCGAAGTTGGCAACGCTGCGGCAGTTTGTGAATGCCGGGACGCGGCGGCTGGGCGTGGCATGACGCCTAGACTTGCGCGCTGCCTTGTGCGGCTTTACCCGCGTGACTGGCGCGACCGGTATGGGAAGGAGTTTGAGGCGCTGCTGCAAGACAGCCCGGGTGGTATTCGCGCGCTAATCAACGTGCTTTGCTCGGCAATGCGCGAGCGGGCCGTGACACCTATTGCCCTTGGAGTGGTTATGAATCAATCCCGCGGAGCGTTGTTAATTCACCGACCGTCCGTGGTGGCGTTCGCGAGGGTGCTGCCTAGCTTACCCGTACTGATTTATCTGGCTATGCACGTGACGGAGGGCTGGCAGCTGCTGGTGGTTGCCACGTTACTTTTTGGCTTCGTGGCGGCATGGTATCGACGGTCAACGGCGGACCTGGTTGTCAGCTATGTGGTGACATTCAGCCTGTTTGCTTGGGTGGTCTGGGTTAATCACTGACTGGCGGCACTGGGGACCGCTGCGATCGCTGGCGGGGACGCGGCGCATTTGAGGGACCGAAATTGCGGTTGCCGAGCATGAACCAATGAGAAACCGAGCGGTTCGTGGCATGCGACTCATGGGGCCCTATCTGGCGACCGGTCGTGCACCCTCACCCCGTGCGAGCGCCGCTAGCGGTATGGTCACGGTCCTGCACGACCCGCCAGTCGGGAGCGCCACCCGATTCACGTGGCCGCTGATGACTTTAGCCAGGTAGTCAATCATCCCCCAGTTTCGCTCATCGTCAATACGATGTGGCGCTTGCACAGCGCCGCGGGTAGTGACGGTGAGCGTCAGGGCGTCACCAATTACGCGCAACTCCAGTGCGACTTCGCCGCTATCCTGATTACCCGATGCAAGCTCCATGCACCTTCGGGCGATGCGAAACACGTGATCCGCCTGCCACGGGTCGAGTCGAAGTTCACCGAGGTCGCAATGACAGGCGACGCGGCGATGGCTTGCAATGGTCTGCTCTTCGGCGACGCGCCACAACGCAGAGCAAAGTGACCCCATCGCGATCTGCACAGGCGAAAGTCCCTGCGCGAGCATCCGAGCGCTTTGATTCACTGTCGGGCAAGCGCAGCAGGTACGCGCGGCTGCCGGCAATCGCGATGCGGGCCTGTGCGTCGTCGTCCGAAAGGCTGTCGGCATCGGCAACGAGGGCGTTGAGTTCTGCGGCCTGAAAATCGTCAGATCCGTGCAGGGCGTCCAGCCGACGTTGGGCCTCCCTGAGGACACCGGCCGGGTCCACATCGATACGGTCGTCCAGGGCTCTCAGAGATTCAGTTGGGAGCGGTGATCTGCAGGCCGCCTGCAAGGTAGCCGGCATCCAGGCCCCCACGCTGAACGCCAGTGCTACTCCGGCGGAACTCCAAATTCGCATAGCAACCCTCGTACGGGCGGCTCGAGATTCGGACAACGCTGGGCGGGGTGCGGGCGTTAGAGAATCATTCATCCGTTACCGCCGCCACCTCCGCTCAGTTCTTTACGGTGGCCATGCTCGCCGACACTTTCCAAGTACCGTCTGGCTCCTTGCGCCAGGTCGTGATGAACTTTTGCGGCACCGACGTCGTATCGCCGGCCTTGTTGGAAATGATCTGACGGAATTCGCCATATTGGACGGCGAGGTCGCCGGATTGCGCGACCTCAATGCGGTCGGTCACGTCGACAATTTCGCTCACAATTGGTTGAGTTTCTATCGCCCGCCAGAACTCACGGCGCTCCACGGCCGTGCGGGCGATCGGGCCACTTGCGGGCAATTGCCAGGCGTCGTCCGTGTAAAAGGACAGGATAGAATCCATGTCGTGCTGGCCAATCACACTTTTCCATTTTTCCACGGTGGCGCGCACGTTCGCTTCATCCGCCGCGCGGGTGTCGATCCTATCCGGTACCGGCGCAACGGTCTGCTGGCACGCGGCCGGCAAGAGGAGCCCCATCGTGGCGAGCGTCGCAGCAACTTGTTTGCGCAATATCATGATCCCCTCCAGGCTCTGTCGCGCACCCCGATCGGTGCACCGAGCGCAGTCGATGCCATACTGGTAACAGCATACTCCTATGATCGGCATGCCGTCTCCTGCGGCACCCTATCGCCTGTACGGAGCGGCTGCTTAGGGCGGATTGCAGCGCGATTAATTCGCGCGGCTTACTCCTGGCCCACCCAGGAATTGATGGCGGCGGGCGAGGTCGCTGGAGCCGTGCTGTTCTTGTTCCACAAGTAGCCATTGTTCCAAAGATAGCCGTTGTTCCAGAGGTAGCCGTTATTCCACAGGTACCCATTGTTCCAGAGATACCCATTGTTCCAAAGATAACCCTGGTTCCACAGGTAGCTGTTGTTCCACAAGTACCCTTGCCCGCTGAGCGGATTGCCGTTGGTGTCAACGATGTAGAAGCTACCGTTCGAGTTCTGGCGTGCCGGGCCCGAGTAGTGCCGGGTGCCGGCCAGATCCGCGGCGATGTTCAGGCCCACGTTGGCACAGGTGGTATTTTGGCTCATCACCGCGTTATAGGCGTTGATCTGGCCCGCCCCTTGCTGGAACACGGTGTAGGCGAGGTTGTTCGTTGCGTCCACAGCCGGTGTCGACGAACTCATCAGTTTGCACTTCACCTCGTCGGGCGTGAGCGTCGGATTGGCCTGGAGCATCAGGGCGACCGTGCCGGAGACCACCGCGGCTGACATCGAGGTGCCCGACATATAGTAGTACGTGGAGCCCAGGTACCCGTTGGTGCCCAGAAACTGGGGATGCGCCTTGCCAATGGTCGAACTGCTTTGCAGGACGCCGATGACGTGGCCGCCCGGTGCAAGGATCTCGGGCTTGACGAACCCCTCATAGGTCGGACCAGTGCTCGAGAAGGAGTCGAGGTAATCGTCCGTGGGATCGGCAGGGGTGTAGTTATCGGTCATCGCCCCCACCGTGATTACGTAGGGCACGTTCCCAGGCACCGTGATCGTCTGTGCGCTGGGGCCGGCATTTCCGGCCGAGGCCACGACTACGATACCGGCTCTCCACAACTGCATGACAGCCTGCGCGAGCGGATCCTGCCAGTAGAAGGACGTCGGCTTCGCGCCGAAGGACATGTTGACGACGCGGATATTGTAGGTGCCGGCGTTCGCCAAGATCCACTGGATGCCCTGGATGACGTTGGCATAGGTGCCTTGGCCGTTCTGGTTGAAGGCGCGCACCACCACGCGGGCCGCATCGGGCGCCATGCCGATAAAGGTGCCGTCCTCGGCGAGCGCGCTGTTCACCGCGATGCTGAGGACATGGGTACCGTGTCCGTATTGGTCGCTCGGGGCGCCGACCCCGAGGGTGCCTTTGGCATTGGTCGCATCGTAACCCTGCAGCACCACGTTTTGACCGGCGACATTCGTCTGTGTGGCGTGCTGGCTCCACCACCCGGTATCCAAGAACGCGATCGTCACACCTTTTCCCGTGATCCCCGCGGAGTGCAGTAGATTCGCCTGCGTATGTTCCACCACGTAGGGTTGGACAGCGTTGACGACACCCTTAGGCGGAGGTGGAATTGTCCCTGCCACGGTGGCGGATGCGTTCGACGTCAAAGTGAGGCGCGGGTCAGACTTCAACGCGGTCACTTGCACGGCGGTGAGAGTGGCCGCGACCCCGTTGATGATCGACAGTTCGTGCGTGAGCTGGCCACCAACGTCTTTCACTTCCTGAGCGGCCACGGAAAAGGTCTTGGCTTGCACAATGTAGCTCGATGACAACGCGCGGGCGGCGATTCGCCTCGCGGGTGCGGCGTGAGACTGCGCTGAGGTGAGACCCGGCGTTGCGGCCAGCAGGTGCCCGCTGATGGTTAGCGGTCCGAATACCGTGATTGCGAACTGCCGAATATTCATCTTTGTCTCCGCCGCTGGGACCCTGTTTGAACCTAGGGACATTGAAACCGAGCGGGGGACCTCGTCGCGTCATGCGAGCCGTTGCACAGGTGCAGGCAGAAGCCAAAACGCGTCACATAACGGAGGTGTTAAATCGGTGCTTCGATCTTTGGCGCTTGTGAGACCGGCCGATCTGCCAGGTGACTGCCTTACTTGGGAGCCAAGCCCGCGGCCGCGTATCGTTGCCGGCTGCCGGACCTTGAAGCCATGCCGTTGCGAGACGGCGAGACGCTGTTTCGCCCAACGGGGCCGATACCCTTTGCCTACTTTCCCACTAGCAGCATCGTCTCGATGAGTTATGTCGCGCAGGATGATCGACCTAACCTTAAGGCCTGGGCAGTGGGCCCCGCAGGGATGGTGGGCATTTCGATCTTCCTGGGCAGTGTGCGCCGTGACAACCGCGCCGACGTGCAAGTGGGCGGGCTCGCGTTTCGTATCCCGGCAGCAGCTCTGCTGGCCGAATTCAAACGGGCCGGGGCTTTCCAGGCGGTACTGCTTCGGTACACCTTTGCGTTGGTGACGCAGGCGTCCCAGTTGGCGGTGTGCGCCCATTACCATTCTGTCGAGCAGCGATTTAGCCGATTTTGGGACGGCTGTTCGACCGATTGCCGGGCAATGCGGTCGTCCTTACTCAGGAGCGGATGGGTGTGTTACTGGGGGTGCGCCGCGTGTCCATCTCGGCGGCCGCGAAGCCATTGCAGGCGGCGGGCATCATCGAGTACAGCCGGGGGTATTTGAGTGTGATCAGCCGACAAGAGTTGGACGAGCGCGCGTGCTCGTGCGGGGCCCTCGTCGAACCCCGACCCGTCCGACTCGTCCTTAAGTCTGGGCTGTCAATGAGGCCCGAGAGGGGTATCGGCGGGGAGGGTGTGAACATGAGGGCCTCGTTCTTAATGGGCCGGGGAGGCGATGCCACGGCGGCGCCCCTCTCGCTAGTCTGCGAACCTTGGGAGCGAGGGAAATGGACAAGGGGGGACATCCAGGACGGAAACTCAAGCGGTGGAACCTTTGACACGCGTGATGGTGTACGACGGGCACTGACATCTGTGCAGTGGCTGGTTGCAGTTCATGGCGCGACAGACAAAAGCGAGGCCCGGGCGGACGTGCCCACGGTCTGGGCCGGTTTCCGGCCGCCCGCGATGACTCTGCGTGCCGAACTCCGCAGATGACCGCTTCCAGTCAGTCCATTTGGATCCGGTACTCGGCATTTCCGTGCACCGCGAGCTTCGGTGTGGCGCCCCGCCAGGTTGCCGAAACCACAACAAACGTCAGTGCCTGTTGTGGGCGCTCGCCCGCAATCAGTGGCAATCGTTGTGCAGAACCGAAAATGCGTACTGAGAAGTGGGCGGCAAGTCGGCAGGGGTCGCCGGTCCTTCGATGCAGGGAATAGCACTCAGATACTTGTAAATTGCCAACAGCTGATGATCAGTCATATGGCTGAACGTCGGCCAGGGCATGATCTGAAGCAAGTTCCCGTCCACGGGGTTAAATACGGGAAGCGCGTACAGACAGTTGGGATTTGAAGGTGAAGTGGCACAGGGAGGATGTAGGTGGTCCAGGTCGGTGCCGTGTCGGATGATCTGGCGGAACTGATCGAAGGTATTGCCACCTTCCGGCCGCCCAGTTTTGTTCGGTGTGAGATTGCGGGAAATGATGTGCGGTCCAATCAGATTGCCGTTCGCGTCAACGGTAACCTGACCAAAATCCTCCCCGCCCGCCAGGTAGCCGCTCGTGTCAATTTTCGTAGGGTGTTGGTTGAAATAGGGGTTGAAGCCTGGGGCATAGTTGAGGTTCGGTAAATTTCCGGAGTTGTGGCAACCGTCGCAATCGGCGACCGCGTTGACCAGGAAACTCCCGAATCCAACCAAATCCTTATCGGTTGCAGCATACGTCAGAGGCACGGGCGCGATCGTAAGACCCAGCTCAGCTAGCGTCTGCTCGTCCTCGCCCGTCCCGGTGGGGCCAGCGATCACTCGAGCAGTGGGCGTCACGGCCAACAGCGCGGCTGCGAGACCCATACCCACTCCCAACATCATTATCGTTCGGCCTTTCATGTTGGCGCTCCTTGAATAGTACAACCATCGCAGGAAGGCGCCGCATCGTGCACACCCCTGCTGCAGTGCAACCCCTATTTGGTACAGTCCCTCAGAGGCAAGCTGCTCTTGCCTTCACCCCATTGCAATGGGGTGAACACCTCCCCTCAAACGAGGCAAGCTCGCGATCTGGAGTTTCGACACGCTTCGAGACGTTCGCAAACGGCAGGTTCGGAGAATCCGGTTGGCACACCGTAGATTTGTGGCGTAGCTGGTCATCAGAGCGCGTCAGATGCGATTGTCCAAACTTGCTGTCCGGCGCCCCCACGCTGTCCACATCATCGGCGAGGGCGCCGCGAACCCGGGAGCCTCGAGGCGAGCCATGTCCTCAGCGAATTCCCGCGCCGTGATGTAGCCAGCGCCGATCATTGCGTCTCGTAGTTGCTGATAATTGGCGCGCAGGAGATCCACGCCGGGCGATCCGCGTTGCACGACGAATAATCGTGCTTCAGCTCCCACGTCAGTCAGTTTGTTCGCATTCAACCGCTGAAACAGTACCCTCCCCAATCGTCGATCGAGCCCTCGATCCGTCATGAGCCGTGACAGCGCGACCTGAGTATTCAACAGAACCTCGCCCGAATTGATCTTTGGATCCGGTGTTATCGACACCGAATCGAACTCCTCGAGGACGAGCCAGCCGCCGGGCTTGAGTGCCGCGGTGATGCGCTGCAGCGCTCGCTCTTGCCGCTGGAGGTGCACCAGCACCAGGCGCACATGCGCGAGATCGAATGCAGCTTCCGGCAAGGGATCGTTTTCTATATTGTGCCGACGCACCTCCAGATTGGGGATGGCCAAAGCATCGAGAAATCTGGTATCAATGTCCGTCGCAACCACCCGACCCCGTGGGCCCACGCGATGGGCAAGCCAGGCAGCGATCGTCCCGCCACCACCACCCACCTCCAAACAGTGCCAGCCAGGCAAAATTCCGCGAGCCTTGAGGTGACGCTTGGTCCCGGGGTCGAACAGCGAGGCCAGAGCGACCATTCGTGCGGGGGCCTCCCGCCCAGCGTTGTCGAGCAAGTACGCGCCACAGGATGGCATTGAAATAGAATGGGTGTCGCGGTTCGTCATGGGGACACCCGCGTGGACAGCCAAGCCGGCATGCTGCAAGTCATAAGGATCATTCCGGGAGGGCTTCGCTCTCGGGGTCTCGCATCCAGCGGACCGCAAATAACGCAGTCGAGTAAGCGGCTATGACCACCACGGTGGCGGCGTAGGCAACCTGCCTGGCAGGTGCTGCAGTCGGGATCACGCTCGCGATAAGCGTGGTGGCGACCACTGCCCAAGTCCCCAGTACTCTTCCGCCGACATTGAAGGCAAAGGACTCTCCGGTGCCCCGCAAGTGCGTCGGATACACCTTCGGTAAGTAGTTCCATAACAAGCTCATCGGAATGTTCATCAACAGTGCGCACAGGAAGATTCCACATTGGAGCAGCGCGAGACTGTGCATTGCCGCATAGCCGTAGACGAAAGTGAACGCCATCATTCCCAGGACCAGAGCAGTGCGTAGCAATTGCCTCTGCGAGGCGACGTGAACCACGAGAAAAGCAAACACGATCCGACCGACCAGCGTGCCCAACTCTCCGATAGATTGAACGGTGGCTACCGACTGCTCGACTTGGCGAGGCGCCAGGCCGCGCAGCTCAGGAATCCCAGGTACCACGCGCGGCATTTGCTGAAGGACCCCGAAGGCAATCGCATAAAGACAAGCGGCCAGTATCGTCACCACAACGGTGGTTTGTCGGAGCGCTGGACGGAAGAGCGCCGTAACGCTCGGGCGTTGCAACGCTCCCCGTGCACGGCTTGCGCGCCATGCGGGGGATTCGGGCAGAAACGGCCGCACCAACAGTAGCGGGACCGCTGGCAACAGACCAAACAGCAGCGCATAACGCCAGGCATCGTGACCACCGCGGATCTCCGGAAGACGCTCCGCATAGATAACGGCCAGGTAGTACGCGCCGGTTGCCATGAGGCCACCCAGACCCACCGCGCTCTGGGTATATCCCAGGATGGACTCGCGCTGCTTCGGATGGGTGAAAAGCTCGGCCAGCCACGCCACCGCAGCCGCGTACTCCACCGCGACTCCCGCAATGGTCGAGCAGCGAAACACGAGGAGTTGCGCGAGCGTAGCGGCGTGGCTGGCCGCTAGCGCCGAGAGTGCGTACAACAGCGTGCTCCATACCAGGACGCGGCGACGGCCGAACCGATCAGTCAGGTAGCCACCGAGCAGGCCCAGTGCGCCACCCACTGCGGCGGGCACGTAGAACAGTACCCCAACCCACAGATTGAACCCCGGAGCCCCAGGCTTCAGGCCGCCGAGGGTTGCCAAGGCCGGACGTAGCACCACCGGCAGGACTACCGCTTCATAGAGATCGAATGCAAAGCCCACCGCAGCGATTGTGCAAATGAGCCCCTGAACGGCGGTCAGCCGGACCGGCCCGGCCGTGGCAACCGTTGGTTCTGTGGGGCGCGTTTGTATGCCCGCTCTCGGTACCCTTTCCACGAGCGTCCCCCCGGGGCCGCCGTCGGCGGCTCCTGTTGGCTCGATCATCCCTGGTTGCATTAGATGACGGGCCGTTTCATGATACAAGTTCAAATACATCACTACTTAGTGAGTATTATTCACCAATGACTTTCACTTCCCGGCAGCTCCGCGCTTTTCTGCTGGTTGCCAAGCATCGCAGTTTTACCCGTGCGGCTCAGTCACTCTGCATCACTCCGTCCGGTCTCAGCGTCGTGGTGAAGGAGCTGGAAACGCAACTGGGATTCAGGCTCTTCAATCGCACCACCCGACAGGTCGTACTGACCAGTTATGGCAACGACTTGCTTCCGGTGGTGCAAGCTACCCTGGCGAACCTGGAGTCCGCCACCAGCCGTATTGGCCGTTCGGCTGTCCACGCGAGTCAATCCCTATCGCTGGGCGCGGCGCCGCTGATCTCAGCCAACGTCTTGCCGCAAGCCATCACGGAGTTTCATCGCCATCATCCCGCGCTCAAAATTCAATTGTTCGACGCCAGTCCGTCGGAAATACTTCGGAGGGTCGAGTCGGGCAAACTCGACATGGGCCTGGGCGTGTACGGCCCTGCGCCTGGGGTACGGCGCACTCCCATCTTCCGCTTCTCCCTGGTGGCTATTCGCGCGGACAAGGATCCTGCAGGACACCGCGCCTCAACTACCTGGTCCGCGCTGCAGGGCGAGACCATGATCTCGCTCGGACCTGCCAGCTCGATACAGCAGATCGTTGACCGGCAGTTAGCGAAGGCGGCTGTCGCCGTGCGACGGGGTGCAGTCGTTAACTTGCTGGACACCCAGATTGCGATGGTGGAGGCCGACGAAGGGATTGCGATCATTCCTTCCTTCGGACTGACGGCGTGCCGGAATCGTCGCGTCATCGTGAGTCGCTTGATCAATCCCGTGGTCGCTTTGGAGTTTTTTCGAATCACCGATCGAGGGAAGGCACTCCCGCGTGGCGCGGAAGAATTCACCGACTTTCTCAAAGGCTACCTCTCCCGCTGGGCAGGGCGTTGGGGAGCCACGTCGTGACGAGAGGGCACACCAAGAATCGAGCCCTGGGACCCGCGGTACTGCGTAAGATAGTTCACGCGTTCCGACCTGGTTGATAGTGTGAATGCTGCGCGTGTTGTAGTGCGTCGGTCAATCTTCGGTCGTGACCCCTTGGTGCCGGTCACGAATGACAGCAATGTGCTGGTGCACTAACGCTTCGAGGCAGGTCGCCGCGGGCGCTGTTTTGCTGAGATGGATTTCACGATCAGCCGTCGGGGTCCGCGCTCATCCATTGCGACTCTACCAAGCTTCAATGCCTGGCTGATCAGGGCTTCGACGTCCGGCCGTCGGATATCGATCGAGCTCCCCAATACGATGTGACGCATCTGGTTCCCGCTGCCCCTCAGAATCGAGGTCGGATCCCGCAGGCGTGCACCCTGGGCAAAAAAGAGACTAACCCATCGTGGGTACACTGCAATGGAAAAGACAGCTGCGGAGCTGACATCAGTGGGGCAAAAAGCAATTGCCAGTGCGTTGTAATTGTCGTACACCAACTCAAAGGCGCCGGGGAGTCTCCGGTGAAGCTTCAACAGTGCCCCCTCGGCTAGCGCCGCTACTTTGGGCTCGAACTTCCCCAGGAAGCCAGCAAGCTGCTTAGCCGGCGCTCGCGCGTCTGCAGCGCTTGTCCCTCGTCCCATCGGCGTCCACCCTGTTGTTCCGGTGTCTGACCGCGACTATAGGCCCATCACTACCTGAACTCGAGCCCCCGGCCCATATGCGAACGACGCCATAGCGTGTTAAGGATTGTTCGACACCTGCCCGCGTGCGCGTGCCTGTCCGAGCGCATCGTATTTGGAGGGGCCGGTGTTGGACAATCCTCAAGGGAGGAAACCGCGAGGGGAACTGACGGCG
>Ga0075017_100000206_pt1 | contig 29141 bp, 19 predicted proteins | sample AleBraG_ABR_2012_FD_71475 | JGI IMG/M metagenome (GOLD analysis project Ga0075017, IMG submission 71475) | Freshwater sediment microbial communities in response to fracking from Pennsylvania, USA - Alex Branch Run_MetaG_ABR_2012 | ecosystem: Environmental > Aquatic > Freshwater > Creek >... | reverse complement strand
GGGTCCGTGGCCACGCATGGCGGCGCGCGAGCGTGCCGCGCGGCTGCAGGCCTTCCACGACGCCCTGGCCCGGCGACGGGCCGAAATCTGCGCGCTGATCGTGGCCGAAACCGGCTGCCCGATCACGCTGACGCAGTTCGCCCAGTACGGCCTGCCCATGCAGCACCTGCAGTACTACGTCGATGCCTCGGTGCGCGATCCGGTGGCGCCACTGCCCGTGGAGGTGGTGCCCAGCATGCACGGCGGCAAGACCCTGGGCTCGGGCGTGGTCGTGCGCGAGCCGGTCGGCGTGGTCGTGGGGATCACGGCCTACAACTATCCGTATCTGCTGAACCTGGCCAAGGTCGCGCCGGCGCTCGCGACCGGCAACGTCATCATTCTCAAGCCTTCACCCTACACGCCCTTCGAAGCGCTGATACTCGGGGTGGCCGCGGACGAGGCCGGATTGCCGCCGGGTGTGCTCAACGTGGTCACCGGTGGCCGGGAGGTGGGGGAATGGCTGACCCGCGATCCGCGCGTCGACATGATCTCCTTCACCGGCTCGGACGCCATCGGTGCCGCGATCATGGGCCAGGCGGCGCCGTCGCTGAAGCGCCTGCACCTGGAACTGGGCGGCAAATCCGCGCTCATCGTCCGTGCGGATGCGGACCTGGAAGCGGCGGCCGCACAGGCCAGCATGGCCGTCACCATGCACTGTGGCCAGGGCTGTGCCCTGCCGACACGGGCCGTGGTACACAACGCCGTGCGCGCGCGTTTCGTCGAACTCCTCAGGCAGATCGCTGAAGGAGCGAAGATCGGCGACCCCAATGATCCGGCCACCGTGGTGGGCCCGCTGATCCGGGAAAGCCAGCGCCAGCGCGTGGAGCACTACGTGGAGGCCGGTAAAACCGGCGGCGCGCGGCTGGTGACGGGCGGCAGGCGGCCTCCCGCGCGGCAGCGTGGATTCTTCTACGAACCGACGGTCTTCGACGATACCGACAACGCTTCGGTCATCGCGCAGGAGGAAATCTTCGGCCCGGTGAGCGTGGTCATCGGCTTCGACACCGACGAGCAGGCCATCGCGATCGCCAACGATTCGCGCTATGGGCTGGCCGGCGGCATCTGTTCCGCGGACGTCGGCCGGGCCTACGAAATGGCCCGGCAGCTGCGCACCGGTTCGGTCGCGATCAATGGCGGCGCCGGCACCATGAGCTCACACGCGCCGTTCGGCGGCTATAAGCGCTCGGGCTTCGGCCGCGAATATGGCATCGAGGGCTTGAACGAATTCACGCAGGTGAAGGCGATCGCCTATCACGGCGGCTGAGGCCGGCGCGTAGGGACCAAGGGCCGCAGGGCCGCACAGGCACCAGGGCCCAGGGGTGCTTACCAGACGCTGGCGCGCTGGCCGCCGTCGATGGTCAGGGTGTCGCCGGTGTGATAGCGGGACGCATCGCTCGCCAGGTAGACCACGATCCCCTCGAGATCGGCCGGCTCACCCGCGCGCCCCAGGGGCGCCTTGGCCGTGGCCATGTCATTGATCATCTTGAAGGTGGCCGGATCCTGGCGGGTCATCTCCGTCACGAACAGCCCGGGGGCCAGGACATTGACGCGCACCTGGCTGGCTCCGAGCTCGACGGCCAGCGACTTTGCCAGGGCGTTGAGCGCTCCCTTGGCGGCCCCGTAGTGCCCCATTTGGGCCACGCCGGCCATGATGGTCAGGCTGCCGCAGATGATCACAGAGCCGCCGGCGTCTCCGGCGGCGGCGCGCGCCGTCATGTGCCGGGACACCTCCCGAAGCGTGTAGAACGCGCCGTGCAGGTTCGTGGCCAGGAGGCCGTGCCAGGCGTCCGCGCTCATGTCCGTGAACGGCACCATGTTGGCGATGCCGGCATTGGCAACAGCGCAATCGATCCGGCCGAGCTCCTGCACCGCCGCGGCCACGCCGGCGATGACCTCGGCCTCCACCGTGACGTCCACGGAACGCGTGAGCACCCGCCCGCCGTGCCGGCGCAGTTGCTCCGCCGCCTGTTCGTTCTTTTCGGCGCGACGCCCCCAGATCACGAGGTCCGCGCCGGCGCGGGCCAGTCCGCGTGCGAAACCCAGGCCCAGGCCCGAGCTGCCGCCCGTGACGAGGGCCACTTTGCCGGTCAGATCGAACAGGTTTTCGGCCATGGACGCGCAATATAGCATCGTCCTCCGGCAGCGCGGGACCTGCCTTTGGACGGGTGTGAGGCGTCCGGGTCGGCGCAATCTACGCAGAGCCAATCCATGCGCCGCAGGTCATCCATGGGCCGCGCCTGCGGCGGACACCGGAACTGCGGCGGACACCAGAACCTGAGGGGAGACGATCATGAGCACGGACAGCAACCGCAAGATGGTGCAGCGCTACTTCGACGCCGTCGCCCAACTCGACGAGGCGGCCATACGGGCCTGCCTCACGGACGATTTTCAGTTTCGCAGCATGCAGCGGCAACCGGCCTGGCTGCGCATTCACTGGAACGCCGACCAGTTCGTGGCGGCGCCGCGTTTCATGTCTTCCCTGATGAAGAAGCCGCTCCAGTTCAAGGCGCTCGAGACGACGGCGGAAGGGGATCGCGTGTGCGTCGAAGCCGAGTCCTATGGCGAAATGAAGAACGGCAAGATCTACGACAACGCCTATCACTTCGTATTCAAGTTCCGCGACGGCAAGATCGCGGAGGTTCGGGAATACAGCTGCAGCTACCTGGCCAACGATGTCTTTGGTGAATACCAGCCGGGATTCAAGGCGGGCTGACGTGCCGGGCAATGCCCGTCAGGTCGCGGGCGGCGCGCGTTCATGGACGAGCTGCTCATCCGTCATGAAGTGCAGCAGCTCGTCACGGCGCACGAAATTCTGTTCGTCGCGGCCCAGGGTTTCCATGGCCTCGCGGTCGCCGAACAGGTCGAGTGCGATCGCCATGGACTTGAACCAGATTTCCGGTCCGGCATCGTAATCCCAGGCCGCATCGGGATTCCGGTAACCGGCGACGACGTGATTCTGGACGTAGCGGACGGTGCGGTCCCGGTTGACGCGCTCCCCGACCGCGGCGTGCGTGGTGCGGTAATACGCCTGGGCGTCGGCGCGGCTCAGATGCGGCAGGCGCTTGAAGAAGGCGAACATCTTGACGGGCAGATGGGAGGGATCGCGGTCATAGACCCACAATTCGTCGACGATCAGGTGCGTCGCCACGGCGATGACATCCCGCTGTGCGTCCAGCAGCGCGCTGTAGGCCGGGTCCGCCAAGGTGCTCACGACGTCCGATGGGTTCGCGAAATAGTAGCTGGCCACACCCGCCCATTCATTCGCGGGCAGGCCTTCCTCCTCGCGGATGTGGCTCGGCAGCACATGGTGATGAACCGCCTTGTACAGCGAGCGGGCAGGGGCCTCGAGCGCCAGAACCGCCGGCAGGAACCGGAATTGCCAGTGGTGCGCGAAATCCGCGGCGGACAGGCCCCGGGCGGACTTCACGAGTGTCATCAGCTTCGCCATCACGGGTCCTCATGCGGACGTCTCCATCTTACATGAGCAGGAATACACCGCGGCGCTGGCTCATCACCGGTGTGTCCACCGGCCTTGGCCGGGCGCTGATGCGGGCAGCGCTGGACCGAGGCGACAGCGTCGTCGGCACGCTGCGCGACATGAGCCGGAAGGCGGACATCGAAGCCCTGTGCCCCGGCCGCGGCTTCGCGATCCGGCTGGACATGGACGATGCCGCGCGCGCCGCGCCCGCCGTCGAGGAAGCCGCCGCGCTGCTCGGCGGCGGCATGGATGTCGTGGTGAACAATGCCGCCTTCGGCATCTATGGACCGGTGGAGGCGTGCACGGACGAGGATTTCCGGCGCGTCCTGGAGACCAATTTCTTCGGCCTGCTGCGCGTCACGCGCGCCTGCCTGCCACACCTGCGGCGCAGCCGGGGCACGCTCGTCAATTTCTCCTCGATCTCCGGACTCGTGGGGCACGCCGGGACTGCGGTGTACAACGTGTCGAAGTTCGCCGTCGAGGGCCTGTCGGCGGTGCTGGCCGAGGAACTGGCGCCTTTCGGAGTGCGCGTCATGGTGGTCAACCCGGATCGATTCAAGTCCGAATTTCACGCGGATCGCGCGCAGCACCTGCGCCATGACCGCAGCGGGGTCTATGACCACACCCCGGCGGGCACGGTCGGGCAGCAGCTCGATGCCTATGTGGGCAGCGAGCCCGGAGATCCTGAAAAACTGGCCGCCGTGGTGCTCAGTGCGCTGGACTCGGATCGGCCGCCCCTGAACCTGCTCGTGGGTCCCTATGGATACGTGAGCGTGCAGGCGAAGATCGACCGGCTCCGGTCCGACATGGATGCCTGGCGCGCGGTCTCCACGGCGACGTCCTTCGATCCCTAGTTGCGCGATTCAGGTGCGGGCCTCAGGTGCGCGGGAAACCCTCAGGGCACGATTGCGCTCGGACCGCCGATCAGGATCCGGAAGGCCATGATCGGGCCCGTCTGGAAGAGGAAGAACAGCACGTTGAACAGCAGGTAGAACGCCCCCAGCCGCGCCAGCTCGCGGCCCCAGCCCGCCTGCATGTGCTGGATGTTGAACACGCGCTCATGCCAGTAGAAAGCGGCCGCCTCGCGTTTGTACAGCAGCAGGATCATCGCGCTGGCAAAGAAACCCAGCAGGATGGACGGATACACGATGGCATAGGAACCCCGCGGCGAATGGAATGCGGGACCCCAGATGCGGGTGACGGACCAGAGGCCGTTCGCCGTCGCATTGACTTCCTGGTAGATGTCGAAGAACCACAGGAACAGTCCGATCGGAATCGACAGCACCCACAGCGGAACCGCCGGCAGTCGCCGCTTCGCCCAGAAGGCGAGCGAACACAGCGCCGGGACCATGAGGCCCAGGAACCAGCCCCAGGAGAAGGGCATCCAGGCGGGCTTGACCGCAGTCGTGTACGGGGAATTCCCCCAGAATGGCAGCCGCTCGAAGTGGGGGTTCCAGATCTGGTAGTTCCCCCAGTCGCCGTAGAACTCCTGCCAGAAGCTCAGCGTTGCGGCCACGAAGAACAGGGCGTACAGCGACAGCGTCCTGGTCTGTGCGGTGCGTCCAATCTGGTAGCCCAGCAGCAGAAACCACAGAAAGACGCCGCCCGTGGTCATCATCCAGGTATTGGTCGGGATGCCGAGGTCCGGCATGGTTTCCATTGCGGTCATTGTCGCGATTCCCTGGAGCGCCCCGGCTCGCCAAGTACCACCTGATGCGACCCGGGCATGCCGGGAAATCATGCCCGCGGGGCCTGCGGCACATCCGCTCGTACGCGACGGCCAAGCTCCATCCGGTCGACCTGCTCCATCGGGGCCGCATATCCGGCACGCTTGTCGAAATCGGCGATCATGGCCGCGCGCACCGGCCGCCCGCCGTCCAGCAGATCCTCGATCGAGGGACCGATACGCTCGGCGATCGCCGTGAGGGCGTTGCGGTCGAGACCATAGCAGGCGACGGCATTCTCGCCCAGCATGCATCTGGCATCGCCTTCGGAAACGCCCGCAAAAGCGGTGCGAATCCAGTCCAGGGTGTTTGGCCAGGTGCCTTCCGGGTGTGGGTAATCCGTGCCGAACATCCATCGATGGACGCCGATGCTGTGCCGTTGGGCGACCTCATACGCGCGCGGCGCGGAAGGCGTCACATGGAAATGGCGTTACCAGTATTCCGATGGTTTGCACTTCAATGGCAGCGATCCGCGCGAGAATTCCGCGTCCAGACAGGCCAGCGTCGCCGGCACCCAATCGGCGCGACACTCCGTCAACACCACCTTGAGAGTCGGATGGCGGTCGAGGGCGCCGCTCAGCATCAGCTGCCAGAGCGGACGGCGTGCCAGATGGAGCACCGCGCTGAGCTTGCCCTGGTCCTGCTGTCGGCGATGCAGGACGCGTTCTTCCTCCGGCATCGAATCCCGCGCAGGCAGACCCGCTGGACCGGCCTGCATGAACACAGAGGTGTCCATCTGGGGTATGCCGTATCCGACATGGATGGTGATCACCAGGCCCAGATCGGCACAGGCAGCCCAGAAGGGCTCGTAATAGGCGTCGGTAAGCGGCGGTAGCGCCGGATCGGCCGTGAACCCTGGCGGCTGAACGGACACGAAGCCGCGTGCCGCGACCCATTGCAGCTCACGAACGGTTCCGGCCATATCCAGGCAGGGACCGGCGTCTGCGACGCCGTAGAGTCGCCCCTTGGATGCGGCAATCAGCTGGCTGAGCCATCGATGATAGGCGCGGACCCCGGCCGCGCGCAGCTCGGGGGGCGCGGGCCTGCTGAAGATCCCAAAGAATGGCAGGAGTGCCAACTGGTGACCGGGCAGTACGATCTCGGCGGCGATGCCCTCAGCGTCCATTTCGCGCAGGCGCGAATGCGCGTCCCAGGCACCGAGTAAACCACCTTTGCGGATCACGCCGCGCTCATCGATGAGCTCGAGCTGCGCCCGGGAATAACGCTCCTGCGTGATGCCGCGCGTCAGGAATTCGCGATTCTCGACCTCCAGATCCTCGAGCGCGCGGCGATATTCGGGGTCGAGGTAGTCGCGGTAAGCCTCAGGAGGTCCGCCCGAATGCGCATCGGCCGACACGATCAGAACCCTGCGGCGCTCCATGATTTCCCAGATCCCGGCGAGGTATCCTTACTCGCACTTCCAGTTGTCCGCATCGTATGGGAACGCGCCCTTCCTGGCCTTGAACACCGCAGTCTGAGGAAACGGACACAAGAGGACGGTCCGCGCGGGCGTCGGCGGTGCAAATCCGGGCGGCGCACCGGGCGGCGGCGGCGTCAGGCCCGCGCTCGCAACGACGGCATCGGGTCTCTGGCCCTGCTCCACCCAATTGATGAGCTTGTCGAGCAGGCGGTCCGGCGTGTCCTGCGGCCCGGGACCTCCCGCGCAATGCAAGACGCCCGGCGCCAGATACAGTCGGACGAAATCATCCCTGCCGGGGACCGCGTCCTTCAGGGCGTTGAAGTACTCCATCTCGGTGGCCGGAGGCACGCCGTTCTCGCCGATGCCGGCCCACAGGATCAGCTTCCCGCCCTGCTTCTTGAACGGTGCAATGTCGGTGCTTAACACCCCCAGGTCGCCGTGATGATCCCAGAGCCGTTGCAGGGTGGCCGTGTCCGTGAAGTCCAGGTTCCGGAAATCGAACTTCGGGTCATTGAAATAGAATCCGCGCAGCATGCTTTGAGCGATGCCGTACGAGGCCGGCGGCGTTCCCGGACCGCCGCTCAGCTGGATCCTGTCTTCAGCACCGGGCGCTTGCCGTTCGCCGACCGCCCAGGGATTGGCCGAGTCGGTATTCGTCGGCTTGGTGTTTCCAATCAGGAAGGACGACCATCCGGTTGGATTCGTGAGTGTGAAACCGCCGGACCATTTACCGGGCCCTACGGGATACGGGCCGGTGATGCGCTCTACCAATTTGATCTGTTCGGCCGTCAGGCATTGATCATTGTCGGCCGCGCTGCACAGCAGGCTATGGGGATCGAAACCACAGGCCTTGGGATCGCGCACCAAGCCGTCCGGTCCGGCGCACTTCTCGGCGACCTTACGTTCGAGGAACGCGAGTTTGGCCGGCGGTATCCAGCTGTCCGGATGTTGGATGACGTACTGAAGTATCCACGGAAAATAATCCGAGCCCCCGCCGCCAAAGCCGGTCGACACGACGGCGCCGTCATAGTCCTCGGGATGGTGATACACGGCCATCGCGCCCATGCGTCCGCCGCCCGAACAACCCAGATGATAACGATAGAGCTTCTGACTCATCACGTAGTAGGCGCGCGTAATCGCCTGCGTCGCCACCGCGGAGACGTGTGCGCCCCGGTGACCGTGGTCCAGGCGCGCCGCAGGATTATCGATGCCGAAATCCCACATCATGCCTTTATGGCCGGTGTCGGAGCCGGCCACGGCGAATCCTTCGCTGAGCAGTTTCCATGTGGTGCCAACGTAATAGAGGGCGAGGGGGCCGGTTCCGGACGTCGTCGGCACGAAGCCGGCCGCGGCGCCTTCGCCGATGAAATAATAGCGCCCGTTGAAGTTATTGTCCGGGAGCATCAGCCCGAACTCCACGCGGTTAGGCCCGGGATCGTGCGTCATGATGTGTCCAACCACTTCACAGTGCGGGACCGGCGCCGGAATGCGTTGCACGGTATCAATGTCCGCGTCCGCAGGTGTAATCGAGCGGATGGCCTCGATCTCACATGCGCCCGGCGCCGCCATTGCGAAGCCGGGTGCACCGCCGCACGCCATGAATGCCAGCCCCAAGAGTGTCATGCGGGACATCGTATTCTCCCCCTGCCGCCAGGTCGGCAGCACGCCAGTGCGATCGATGTTAGGTCATCTGCGGGTGCGAAAATACCCGCCTCATCTTGACGGAATGAGCCATGGCGGTCACGGACCCAGACTGCGCAAATAGCCGATCAGGTCGGCGCGGGCTTGCGGATCCGGCACCGGCGGGGCACTCATGCTCGTCCCCGGAATGAATCCCGAGGGGTCAGCCAGAAAATAGTCGAGCGACAAAGGCCCCCAGAGGGTTCCCGCCGCGCGCAGCGGCGGCGAGTAGGCGTAGCCTGGGAGCGTGCCCGCTCGCCGCCCCATGATCGCGGCGAGGCTGGGGCCGGGCCGGCTCGACGCCTCGCTATCGACGCCGTGGCACCCCGAACACTGCTGGCCGAACAGCGCCTTGCCACGCGCCAGGTCCGGCGGCGCCGGCCTGGCCAGGCCGACGAAGATCGACGGCAGTCCTCTGGATCTGGGTTGGGCAATCCGCAGCGCCTGCGCCGCTGACGGCTGGCCGGGTCGCAGTCGCAGCAATCGACCTTCCGTATTGTCGGTCAACAGGTAGATGTAGCCATCCGGGCCCATCCGCACGTCGCGAATCCGTTCCCTCAAGTCCTGCAGCAGCACCTCCTGCTCCACGACCTGTCCGTCCCGGATCCGCACGCGCCGCAGATGTTGGCCGGCCAGCGCGCCGAGAAACAGATCGCCCTGCCATCCAGGGTAGCGATTACCCGTATTGACTGCCAAGCCGGAAGGTGCGATCGAAGGCGTCCAATAGATCAGCGGCGCTTGGATGCCCGGGGCCTCGCGGATCGTGGTGATTTCCTCGCCCGTATACTCGGTGCCGTAGGTGGCGATCGGCCAGCCATAGTTGGTGCCAGGGCTGATGAGGTTCAACTCATCGCCGCCCTTGGGCCCGTTTTCGGTCTCCCAGATCCGGCCATCGCGCGGATCACGTACGAGCCCGAGGGGTGCGCGCACGCCCCATGCGTAGATTTCCGGGCGCACGCCCGGCTTGCCGTAAAAAGGATTGTCCGGCGGCGGGTTGCCATTGCGGTCTAACCTGAGGATCTTGCCCAGGTCATTGTCCATCTGCTGCACGAGGTGCCGGCGCGCCTCATCATCGCTGCTGGTCAGCAGAAACGTCCTGTCGGGCAGGAACACGATCCGTCCGACGATGGCGAAGGGCGGGACCTTGCCGTCCAGTTGGGTTCTGAAGATCACCCGCCCGTCCACCAGCGCGTGGCCACTCAGGCGTGCACGAAATACGGCCCCATGAGCACTGGCGGCGGTTCCCTCGGTAAAGGCAAGGAACACGCGGTGATTCGTCGCGTACTCCGGATCCAGGGCGATATCGAGCAGGCCGTTGACACTGGCCTGATAGGCCGCAGGCGTTCCTGTGATGGGTTTGGACTGCAGTGTTCCGTGGTGAAACAAACGCAGTCCGCCGAATTTCTCGACGATCAGCAGATCACCATCCGGAAGCCACGCCATGGACCAGGGAGCGTCGAGGCCATCGGCCAACTGCTCGACCCAATAGGGCTGACTCGACGCCACGGGCAGCTCGGCTGCGACGAGAGGTCCCGCGAACGCGGCGGCCACCAGCGCGGCGCAGCGCACCCATGCCGACGCAGCAGTCCGGGTGGCCGACATCGTCACTGGCTGGTCAGGACAATGTCCGTATTACCGTGCTGCCGGTGCCTGAGCCGGGGCTTGGCACGACCAATTGGCCGCCTCGTAGACCGCACCGGTTTGCCCGGCAAGCCCTGGGTTGAACCGCGCGACCTGCGGATAGGGACACAGCAGGAAATCGCGCGAATCCCCCGTGGACGGAGGCACCAGAACGCCGGACACGGTCCCGGTCTTCGGGTCCGCGAACAGCATATGGGCGCGATCCGTGCCGCGATGCGTCACCACCGGGCCCGGCGTCTTGCCCTTCTCGACCCAGTCCATCATGGTTTCAAGCAGCCTGTCCGGGCCATCCTGCGGGCCCGTGCCACCGCCGCAATGCGACGTACCGGGAAGCAGGTACAGCTTGGCAAATTTGTCGAGCTGGTTCACGCCGTGGACCGATTTGGCGGCGTCGGAATAATAGCCCTCGAGTTCCGTGTCAATGCAGCAGGGATCGCTGACGCCGTTCCACATGATCACTTTGCCACCACTGCGCTGCAGGCCACGCAGGTCCGCGCCGTAGGGCACACCGAAGCCGATCCGGTTGGTCGCGGCCCACCAGGCGTCCAATTGCTTCCGATCGTTGAAGTTGAAATCCTTCAGCGCATTGAAGCTGGGACCGAAGAAGACTTTGGCCAAGGAATTGCCGATGACGTAGCCGGGAGACGTCTTGGCCATGTTGGCCATGGACGTGTCGTCCGACCACGGTGGCGGCGTGGTACCGAGAAAGCCGGACCAGACGCTGATGTTCGATACGGGGTAGCCCACTTTGATCGGACCGTCCGGACCCTGGGGCCCGGCGACGATCGCCTTGACGCTCCTGAGCTCGGGCTCGGTCAGGCATTCCGGCTGATCGCCGGCTGCGCACCTGAACAGGTCGAAGTTCACTTTGCAGGCCGTATGGTCCCAGATGATACCGTCTTCCGCGCCATCCAACGTGTCGCATTGCTCAGTCACCTTGCGATCGAGCATCTGCAGTTTCGCCGGCGACAGCCACGCGCCGGGCTCACGAGTCAACTGCTGAGCGTTGTAGATGAACGCCAGCATCGTCGCGTTGCTGCGCCCGCCGGGTGCGCCCAGCAGCACACCATCGAAATCCTCGGGATGGCGTTCGATGGCCATGACCGCCATGCGCCCACCTCCGGAGCAGCCGGAGAAATAGCGGTAAAGCTTGCGGGATTTGTAGTACGCCTTCGTGATCTGCTGCGTGGCCACGGCCGTGACGTGGGCCGCGCGGTCAATGTGGTCCTTCGCTTTGGCCGGGTCCGTCAGGAAACTCCAGTCGAGCATGTCCCCCTGGCGACCCGTGTCGGTGCCCGCGACGGCAAAACCCTTGTGCAAGGGATTGCCGGCCGGGATCTGGGAATCCGTGGGCACGTAGCCGGCCGAACCGCCCAAGCCGATGAAATAATACCGCCCGGTCCACCCCGCATCGGGCAACTGCAGACGGAAATTGACCAGATTGGGTCCCGGATTATTGGTTGCTATCGAACCGTCGATTTTGCAATGGGGCACAGGCAGCGCCGTCGGCGCCGCCGCGGTGATGGTGGTACCCGCCGGCGCCAGGGCCTGGATCGCCTCGACACTGCAGGTCGCGGCTGAGGTCGGCGGCGATGCACACACGCATACCATAACGGCGCTAATCGCGCTCAGTGCGCGATATACGATGGCAAATGTATGCTTCATTGCGGTCTCCTGATTAAGGCGATGAGTTGGCGAGCGCTAGGCAACGACGACGACGCGCGCTGACGCCAGATTCTCGCATCGGCAGGTTTCGGCATCGGGGCTGCCGTTGCGATGCGAGGTCACGCGCGCGGTGGCGAAGTAGCAGCCGGGTTTGTCGTAAGCGTGACTCACCGTCATCGCGACGCGCGCGTCTCTGTTCTGCTGCGGATAGCGCTCCGGATAGCTGCCTGAGCCGTCGAAGTCCCACTCGACCAGGATGATCGCGCCGGCACCGGGCGGCACCTCGCCATCGACCTGCAGCGTCACGGACTCGCCCGCACGCACCTGGGTCTTGACGGCGCCGTTGGCCCGCACCCGGACCACAGGCTGGATGCCGCCGCGCTCCGCGGCAGAGGCAGGCAGGCTCACCTTGCCGTCCGCGAAAGTAAACTGCGTTGCCGCCGGCATCACACCCTTCTCGACCCAATCGCACAAGTCCACCAGGCATTGCTCGATGATCTCGTGATAGTTCACGAGCCAGGTCGAGGCAGCCCGCCCTGGCTGTCGCGGTGCCATCTTCGGGCTGATGTGCTCCGCGTTTTCCGTCCAGCGCAGGCAGAAGTTCCGGGCTGCGCCCTGCGGTCCCTGTGCGCGCTCAACCGCCATCCGGTAGCACAGGCCCTGCGGCGGCCACAGCGAAGCATCGTGAGTGTGGTGCACCCACATGAGCTTGCCGGCGTACTGGCCCGAGTACGGAACCCCCATCAGTGGCGACTGCAGCGGTACGCCGTGCTGCGGAAACAGCGGTCGCCCATCGGTTCGCAGGAAGTCGTACAGGGCGTCATCGGACAGGTGATGGCGGTAGTAATAGCAGAAAGCGAGGAAAGCATGATTGTCGATGTGCACCTGGTCGCCGATCTGCACATCGCTGAAGCGCTTGAGGTTCGCTGCGCCGTGACCGTCGCAAAACAAGACATTGCCGCCGTGGTTCAGGCAGTACATCTGGCGCCCCGACGCCTTGCCACTGATCATTCTGACTCCCGCGCCGGTGCGGTAACCACGGCCGACGCCCTTGATCTCGATGCCCACCGGCAGATCGAGCTGGCCCATGAGCGTCGCCAGCAGGATGACGAATGGCTTGGCGTCATCGAATTCGGGCCCGGAGAAGTCGACGCTGTCGCGCAACTCGCGCGCAGTGATCAGACGCGTCACGGTCCCGACGGCATCGATCAGATCGTCGGCGACGTATTGCGGCGCATCGTGGCCCACGTATCCAGGCTGCGACCAGAAGGCCCGGAAATATTCAGCGTCATCCCGCTGCAGCAGGTCCGCAATGGAGGTCCACAACCACATCTGACCCATGGGCTGACTGATCATGAACTCGTCGCCGCGCGGAAATCCCAGGCGGTAGAGGCTGGCCAATTCCTCGCGCTGATGGGTCGACAGGCCCGCGTAGGGATCACCGCCGCCCGGCTGCATGGCATCAATCACGCCGCGCAGCTTGTCGCCGAGCAGTCGCTGCACATTGAACATGGCGCCAAAAGCGATAGGTTGGTCGCTGCGCACCCGCGATGTCGTTCCCCACGCCTCGACGTTGCCGCCGCCCATATAGGGGAGGGCGCCGTCGTAGACTCCGGCGCCATATTCGAGGCACAGCGGTGAGCGTCGCCCGCCGCCGCTCCCGCCCCAGACGTAGCCGTATGCGGGCGGCCGGCCGTAGACCTGTGTGGCGATGTGTCGGGAAAGGCGCGCACATTCGATGCTGGCCCGATAGCCGTAGAGCGTCGGGTCGTCGCCGCCCCTGGGATCGATGTCATCGCCGATATGGCCGGAATTCGACTCGACCATATAGCCGCCCAGCCGCGCGACCATCTTCAATCCACCGCTGATTTCCCCCGCATAGCCTCCAAAGAAGTCCTCGTGACCCGCATGGCCGCCTTCAATGGGGTGAAACAGGCGTCCGCGCCACAGTTCCTGGGGCGGAAAATAGATCGTGAAACGCGTGTCCGTCTGCGCGAATCCACCGTGTATGCGGCGATGAGGGCAGGGTTGCTCGTGGTGCGCGTCCAGGTCGATATACGGCGCGCCGAAGAAGCGATCGGTGACCACATATGTCGCGATGTCCAGCACTATGGCGCCGCGGCCGCTGGGACATGACCAGAATCATGGAGCATCGCCGTCAACGTGTTCGGCGCAGGTGCCGCGCGGGCAGTCGGGTCCATCACCTATTTGAAATCGTAGCGAAGTTCAATGCCGTAGAATCGCGGATCGCCGTACAGGGCAGTGACCGTGCCCGTGGCGCCGTTCAACTGATTGTTGCTACCGACGATGTACTCTGTATTGGTGACGTTGGTCGCATAAATCGCAGCGGTGAAGGCACTGCCGTAAATGCGCGCCCAGTCGGCGCGCACATCGGCGCGGGTATACGCCTTGGCGAAGTTGGCGCCCATTGCGTCCAGGTCGACGGTCGGGACGCCGTTGGGCACGTTGAACGGGTCGGTGGCGATGCTGCTCTGGTAGTAGATGTTGGCCTGCAGCGTCAGCGTCCCGGCATTTGCCGGAATGGGCACGGTCACCATGGGCGTCACGGTAAGCTGGCTTTGCGGGGTATTCGGGAAGCGACTGCCGCTCAGGTCCCCATTGACCGGATCCGTCCATTTGGAGTACTTGGCGTCAAGGTACGTGTACGACGCCGTCAACTGGAAGTATTGGCTTGGAATCACTGTCACCTGGAACTCCGCGCCGGCGATGCTGCCGGCCGCGGCGTTCTTGGTGACGGTCTGGGGAATCCCGAGTGCCACGATGTTTTCGAACCGCTGGATATTGGTGTAGTCGTCGTAAAAGCCGTCGACGGCGTAGCGCATCTGCCAACCGCCGGCCGTGTTCTCGCCTTTGAACCCCACTTCGTAATCGGTATCGTATTCGGGCTGGAATTCCTTGTCCGTCGCGAGCAGTGCTGTACCGTTGAAGCCTCCGGCCTTGAAGCCCCTGCGCACAGTGGCGTAGAGGTTCAGGCCCGGATTCACCGCATAATCGCCGGCGACGTTCCAGGTCACGGCGTTGAACGTGTGGCTCAACGCTTGCGAACCGATCAGGGGGAGTTGTGGTCCAAAGGGCGGTGGGAACAGCGGCAGGAACAGGACCGTACTTGAGGCACCGCTCGTGATCGGGTCCGAGGTGTAGCGCACGCCGCCCGTCAGAGTGAGCTGCGACGTCGCCTTCCAGTCGACCTGTGCGAAAGCCGCGTTGCTCCGGGTGCTGCCGGAGCCCGAGGCGCCGATGGTTGCGATCGGCCCGAAGGCGGCCAGCGGGCCCAGGCCGACGCTGGGTTCCTCGATCTTGTAACCCAGCTGGTATGGATTCCACGCGTGTTCGTAATAGTAGCCGAGCACCGCACCGACCGGCCCGAAATGCAGTTGCGTCTGGAATTCCTCGGTAATCTGGTGGCTGACGTTGGCTCCCGGGTTGAGCACGTGCAGCAGCGTGAGATTGGTCCCATCCAGATCGTACGACTGACCTGATTTGAACTGACTGTAGCTGTAGATATTCTTGAACGTCAGGCTGTCATTGAGCTTCCACGTGGTGGTGTTGATGCCTCCCTCCGAATCGCGGATCACAAAGTGTTCCGGGTCATTGCCCAGGACCGTGCGTATGCCCAGGGATTGCTGCTCAGCCAGCTGCTGCTGCAGTTGCGCGGCGAACTGGGCGGCGTTGATGTTGATGCTGGGATTGAGCGAGATCTGAGTGAGCACGGCGCCGGAGCCGTGCTCGTGATTGTGCTGAATCTGGTAGATCGTCGTGTTCTCGAAATTCTCCATGGGTTTGAATGTCAGGATCGCCCGCGCGGATTGCCGGCTCTCGTTGTCGAGCTTTGCGCCGTCCAACTGATAGGTCGTGTAACCGTCCCGGTTCAGACTCTGACCGGAGACCCGGAACATCAGCTTGTCGCCGACGATCGGACCGCCGAAAGCGCCTTCGACGTCCACCGTGGCGTAGTTGCCAAAATGCGTATCGACATAACCGCTGTAGTGGTCGGAGGGCAGCTGCGGGCCGAACAGGATGGCGCCACCGGTGGTGTTCTTCCCGAACAGCGTGCCCTGGGGCCCCTTCAGCACCTGGACACTCTGCAGGTCGTAGATCGCCGGAGCACCATTGGCGCTGCCGAAATTCGGCACTTCGGCGAAATAGGGGACCACGCCCGGCGCGGCCTCACCAAAGGTTTCACCCTGGCCGCGAATCGAGAAGGTGGTGTCCTCCCGATTGGCGGCCGTGCTCTGGATGCTCAAACCCGGCGCTACGCGCGACAGGTCGCTGGAGGTCTGGACGCTCTGCTGGTCAAGTTGCGCCGCATCGAGGACGGTGATGGCGATCGGAACGACCTGGATATTCTCTTCGCGCCGGCGGGCCGTGACGATGATTTCCTGCAACTGGGGCGCCGCAGACTGGTCGGTGGATTGTTCCGCATTGGCGCGAGTCGGCGCGCCTACGACAGTGGCAGCAATCAAAACCGCCAGTCCCGCCTTAGGGACCAGATGCGCGCGCCTGCCGCGGCCACCCAGAGCGGCCTCGCATGGTAGTTGGTACACATCCCCTCCAGTAGTTTTGTCGTTGAAAACGCTGCGATCCCTTCTTTTTCTGCTGATCGCTGACTCGGGCTTATACCCCATGAGTCCCGCCTATGCAACAATCACGCGCCGCTTGTGTTGTACTTGCCGTTCATCGTTGTACTAGTCGTTCATCGTTGTACTTGCCGTTCATCGTGGTCATGATGGTGCCGGCAGTTGCGGCAACGACCTCCCTTCAATTGACTCTCGCAGGATGCGTTGCATCACGCTGCACGCCCCAAACCTGAGTAGGAGGCTGGAGTGATCAGATCCGGGATCTCGAAGGCGTGGATGCTGGGCGCCTGTGCCGCGATGGCGACGGTCGGTCCGATATCGGCGCACGCAGGGGACAAACTCATGGTCACACCCATGCCCGGCAAACCGGTGCTTGCGATCGGCAGTTTCGATCTGGCGGCCATGCACTATGTCGTTGAGGAGTTCCTGCTGTCGGGCAGTGCCGAATCCTATGAGACGGTCGGAGCGCTCAGTGCCGATGGCCATTGGCACGTCAAGGTCGGGGGCCACGCGCCCTTCAGGACCCGCGTCGTGGTGATTCGCCCGACGGCTCGGAATCGTTTCAATGGCACCGTGATCGCCGAGTGGCTCAACGTGAGTGCCGGCGCAGACGGAGCTCCGGACTGGAACTACACGCACACGGAGCTGATCCGCGAAGGTTACGCTTATGTCGGTGTTTCGGCCCAGAAGGTGGGGATCGATGGTGGCGGGTTGCTGGGCATTCCGGGCATCATGGCCCTCAAGAAGGCGGATCCCGAACGCTACGCCTCACTCAGCCATCCCGGGGATGCCTTTGCCTACGATATTTTCACCCAGGCCGGCCGGGCCATGCGCGGTGCCAAGGCGGCGCGGCTATTGGGGCCGCTGAGGCCAAGACACGTGCTGGCGACAGGCGAATCCCAGTCCGCCGTCTTCCTCACGACGTACGTCAATGCGATCGGTCCAATCGCCAGGGCCTACGACGGATTTCTCATTCATTCCCGATTCGGCGGCGGAGCGCCACTGGATGGGGCGTTCATGGGCGCCCAGCGCAGCGCGGTCCCCGCCGGCCTGCGGATCCGCTCCGACCTGCGCAGGCCCGTCCTGATGTTCATTTCCGAAACCGATCTGATATCGCCGATGGGATATCTGGCGGCGCGGCAGGATGACAGCGAGTACCTCAGAACCTGGGAAGTGGCCGGCGCCGCGCACGCCGACACCTACACCCTGGGCGCTTCGGCGATCGATTCGAGTTCGGTGACCATTGCGGATCTTGCCCACGCGCTTGCGCCCACCACGAGTATCCTGGGCATGCAGCTGGCAAAACCCATCAACTCCGCGCCGCAGCACCATTATGTCATGGCCGCGGCCGTTTCCTGGTTGAACCGCTGGGTGACTACCGGCACGCCGCCACCTCACGGTCAGCGTCTTGAGGTCACCGAAAGCAATCCGCCACAACTGGCCGTCGATGCGGACGGAAATGCGCTGGGAGGCGTTCGTTCCCCGTGGATGGACGTGCCCACCGCGCGCCTGTCGGGTCTCGGTGATCCCGCCTCGCGCATGGCGTTTCTGTTCGGCCTGACCGAGCCGTTCGATATGGCCCGCCTGCAGCAGCTCTATCCGGGTGGACGCGACGAGTATCTGGGCAAGTTCGACGCCGCTGTGCGCGCGGCGATCGAAGCGGGATTCATCCTGCCGGCTGATGAAGCGCAGATCGGGGCACTTGCCGCTTTCAGCTTTCCAGGCGGAACGTAACTGATCGAACGCGCTTTTGCCCTGGGTGCGTTCGGGTCTGAGTCGGGAGGCCATCGAGTACCAGACCTGCGATCTTCCGGGCCCACAATTGAGGCGGCTATTTTCCAGGTCGCCTGGGCTCCATGATCGTAGTGACCAGGGTCGCGCGACACCGCGGGCCAATTCAAGGAGATCGTCGATGAGTGCAGATCAGCGGACCGTGGGCAGCGCCGTCATCGAGGTTGCTTCCTACGTCGTGACCGACAAGTACTTCGGCTCACCGTACATTGACGTCGACGAATGGCGTGACAAGCCCTCTGCGCACCGTCACATACACGGCGGCTTCCAGGGAACGGATACGCGGTTCACGTTTTATTTCCCCCCGCAGCAGCATTACCGCGGGCGCATGTTTCAGCCGCTTGAGGGCGCCCACGCGGGACACGAGGATGCGTTCGGTGGTGCGATGGGCGAGTTGCTGGGCGGATTGCCGATGATCGGGGAGCGCCTCGGGGGGTACATGGTGGAGTCCAACTCCGGCCACATCGGCGATGACGTCGACCCGCGCGGCGGCGATGACCCGACTCTGTACGGCTACCGCGCAAGCATTGAAACGGCCCGCTTTTCCAAGCACGTCGCCGCGCAGGTCTATGGCAGGGCGCCGGACTACTCCTACGTCTGGGGCGGCAGCGGCGGTGGTCGCCGCTCGCCGTCCTGCCTCGAGTACGGGTCGGATGTTTATGCCGGGGCGCTGCCGTTCATGGGTGGCGGCAACATCGACAAGCACGGTACCCGTTCGCGCGTGCGCAGCGAGCAGCCAGTCTGCTTTGGCGCGATGTTCAACGTGCAGCGTCTGCTGAGCCGCGACGGAAAGCTCGCGGGCGTGATCGACGCCATGGAGCCGGGAGGGACGGGCAACCCGTTCCAGGGTCTCAGCAGTCACGAGCGCGAGGAACTCGCGAATCTCTATCGTCTGGGCTACCCGCGCGGCGATGAGTTCATGATCAGTGCACCCATGGGCCAGATGTGGCTGTGGACGTCCATCGCCGAGATGTTGCTGGAGGAAGACGCCGATTACTTCAGGAACTTCTGGACCCGCCCCGGATATGTGGGTCACGACTTTCCCCAGTGCGTCCGCGACGACCTGCTCGATGTGAAAAGGCCGGTGAGTCGCGTCATCCGCGTGAAGGACCTGCTGGAATTGCCCGAGTTTTCCGGGTCTGAGTATGCAGCGGCTCGCGTGCTGGCGGGACTCATGGCCGCCTCCAGCAACCGCTACGACCTGCCCGTAGCGGTCGAGGTCAAGGACGTGGGCGCGGGCTATCGGCTCGGGGCCGGCGTGCGGGTCATCAGTGGCAAGGCGGCCGGGCGCCAGCTCTATACCTTCAATGCCTGCGGGGACCTGTTCTTCTGCGATGGGCGCCGCGAAGCCAATATTCTCCGCTTTACGGACGTCGCGGTCGGCGACGAAGTGCACATCGACAACCATGCGTTCCTGGCGTTCTGCTATTCGTATCGTCATCACATTTCGGAAGATCCGGTGTTCGACTTCCTGCGCCTGAACGGTGAACCGATCTATCCCCAGCATGGGCTGCCGCTGCAGTCCCCGCTCATGGGCGTCGCCTACTCGGGTCAATACGAGGGCAAGCTAATGTGGGTACACCACACGCACGATTCGTCGCTGTGGCCACCACAAGGCGTCATCTACCAGGAGGCCGTGCGGCGTGCGCAGGGTCCGCAGCGCGCGCAGGAGCGTTTCTGCCTGCGCTGGACCGAGAATGCCGAGCACATATCGCCGGCCTATCTGCCCTCAGCGCCGCGCCGCGCGACCACGACCTGGCTCATTGACTACATGCCGATCATCGAACAGAGCCTCCTCGATCTGTGCGACTGGGCCGAGAAGGGGGTTGTCCCGAGCGGCACTCAGTTCGCTTTCCAGGACGGTAAGGTAAGCCTGCCGGCTAGCGCCAGCGAGCGTCGCGGGATCCAGCCGGTCGTCGCGGTGCGCGCTGATGGTTCAAGCCGTGCCGAGGTCAAAGTGGGCGCCCTGGTTACCCTCGATGTAGAGGGGAATGCGCCCCCGAACAGTGGCACGATCATTGCCGTGGAGTGGTGCCTCGACGGCAGCGGTCAGTTCATTGCGGAAGCCGGCATCGACGGGACCAGGGCGAGTGTGAAGCTGACCAAGTCCCACCGCTACGACAAGCCAGGGGTCTATTTCGCCACGGCACGGGTCACTTCGCATCGTGATGGTGATGTCAAGGCGCAGTACCGCCGCCTGGTCAACCTGGCGGCAGCCCGGGTCGTGGTCAGCTAGCGTACGCCGATCGTGCAGGCCTCCCGGCTTCGGCATGGCGGCGCTCGCCGGGAGGGGCGGACCGGTGCGTATTGAGTCGGTATTGCGGGGGGAGCGGTGAGTCAGGGCACGTTTGATGTGGTCGTCACGACCACGATGGGTCAGGTGGGCGGCAGCACGGTCGACGGCGTACACACCTTCAAGGGCATTCCCTACGCCGCGCCTACCGGCGGTCAGAACCGCTTCAAGCCACCACAGCCGACGGTGCCGTGGTCGGGGATTCGTGATGCCACTGCGTACGGGCCGACCGCACCGCAGCGCTCGCACGCTGAAATGGGCGGTGCCGCACCTGCCGATCCTGCCTCCGTCGCGCGCATGGCCGAGTTTTCAGCCCTGATCAGCGGCCTGGCGGGCAGGGAGCCCCCGCAGGGCGAGGACTGCCTGGTTCTCAATGTCTGGACGGCCGGTCTCGACACCCACCGATCCCGGCCCGTGATGGTCTGGATCCACGGTGGCGCCTTCGAGAGCGGTTCGGGATCCTGGCCCCTGTACGACGGCACACCGCTCGCGGCGCGCGGCGACGCGGTATTCGTGACCCTCAACCACCGGCTCGGCGTCATGGGTTTCCTTTACCTCGATGAAATCGGTGGCCCAACCTATGCGGGCTCCGGCAACGCCGGCATGCTCGACATCGTCCAGGCGCTCCAGTGGATACGTGACAACATCCGGCGCTTTGGCGGTGACCCGGACAAGGTGCTCGTCTTTGGCGGTTCCGGCGGCGCATCCAAGACCGCCACACTGCTCGGCATGCCGGCCGCCCGCGGCCTGTTCCACCGGGGCGCGCTGCTGAGCGGCCCGCTGGTTCGCGTCCGCACCCGACAGGCCGCCGCCGCGCTCACGCGCCAGCTGTTCGAGCGACTGGAGTTGGCGCCCGACCAGATTCAGCAGCTGCATCACATGCCGTACTCCAGATTGATCGAGGAAGCGAGCCGTCTCGCCATGCCGATCAACGCGGGACTTGCGCAGGCGGCCAGCCCGGAGGCCTTCATGCCCCTGCAGCCGGTCGTCGACGGGGTCAACCTGCCGGCTCAACCGCTGGACCCGGCATCGCCGCACGGCACGGGCGTGGCCACCATGATCGGGTCGACCCAGGATGACATGAAGATGATGATGCTGGGCATGCCGTGGTTCGGAACCCTGACCGAAGAGCAACTTCGCACGATGGCGCGCGCAAGCTTCGGCGATTCCGGCGATGCGGCGATCGCCGCCTATCGTCGCGCCTACCCGGCCGCCAGCGCCACGGAGATGGCCTGCCAGTTCGTCACCGACCGCGTGATGTGGATCGGCAGCATCGACTGGGCCGAGCGCAAGGTCGCCGGTGGCGGGGCGCCCGTGTATCTCTACCGATTTGACTATGCTACACCCATCATGGGGGGTATCTTGGGAGCCACCCACGGGGGCGATATTCCTTTCGCGCTTAATAACTTCAAATGCACGCCGCTTGCGGGCGAGCGTCCGGAGAACGCGCGGATGGGCGCACTGATGAGTGAGAGCTTCGTGCGCTTTGCGGACACAGGTAATCCGAACCACGGCGGATTGCCCGACTGGCGGCCTTATACACCCGGCGATCGCTGCACCCTGATCTTTGACTCGCCGTGCCGCGTGGAATCCGATCCGCGGTCCGAGCTGCGTGCCTTGTATGCAACGCACAGCAGCCGCTGAGCACTCGACAATCGTGCGCTAGCTGCGCGCAGCAGTCCGGGAATCCGGCCGCCCTGTCTCCGGACAGGTGAACCCTAGGACCTTTGGGCAAATGATCACCTGTGCTTGGCAGCGCCGGGCATGGGGACCGGAATCAGAATCCTTAGCCAGCTCGTGCGGCGCGAAGAGGGCCTGGACATGAGCATCAGCTTCGACTGGCCGCACATCTACGGCGCTTTGTTGTCGCAAAGCGTCGCGCCGCCGAAGAGCGCGTTCGCTGCGGCGCGGCAGATGGAAGGGGACATCTTTGAGGAAGGCTGGCCGGCCGGCGCGGTGTTCGCCGACCAGCAGGATCTGCTGCAACGCTATGGATTCAGTCGCGCCATCCTCCGGGAAGCGGTGCGCCTGCTCGAAGACCGCGGCGTGGCGCGGATGCGCCGCGGACCAGGAGGCGGCCTGGTCATATTGCCCATACCCGCAGCAGTCATCGTGTCCACCGTGACGGATTATTTCGCTTCGCATCAGGTCACCGTGGAGCAGCTCCGGCAGGGCCGTGCCGCCCTCGAAATCGCCGTCACCTACCGCCGTTGTCTGGGCGAGGGCGTCACGGCTGTCCGGAAATTTACTCAGGATTTTCGTGGCCGTCTGCGCGCAGGACCGGGCGCCGGGCTGTTGGGGGCCGGGACCGAAGACTTGCAGCGGCCGCGCAGCAGCGCCGGGAACGCGTTCACGGCGTTATTTGCCTCGTGCATCGACGCGATCGAGGAACGCTTGCACGTGCCGGTGCAAGAAGACAAAACTGCGGACGGTTCGGGTGCGCTGCCCCGGACCAGGCCCTGCCGAGCCCATGAGCTCGCTCGCATACTCACACTCGAGCTGGATCACGCGCCCGGCGCTGGCGCGGCGCGCGTGCGCACGGCGCGCGTCGGCACGGCGGCCGAATTGTGCGAGCGGCACAATGTGGGGCGCGAAGTACTGGGCCAGGCAATTCGGCTGCTCGAGAGCCGCGGTGTCGTCGATTGCCAGCGTGGCCGCACCCACGGACTGCATGCCGGGGTTCAGGACCCCGCAGCGCTGGTCGAGCGGGTGGTTGCCTACTTTTCGTCGATCCGCCTGAGTTGGCATGAACTCGATGGCGTCGCGCGCATGCTGTCGCGCATCGTCAGAATGACGCTCGCGGCCGAGGCGACGCCGAGTCAGCGCCAGACCATGCTGGATCGTCTGGACGGGCTTCACGATTGGCATGACGCAGCGGCAGTGGTGACCGCACAGTTGCATGCGGAGTGGGCCATGGTCGCCAATCCGATCCTGAGGTTCATGGAGCAATGCGCGACGGCCTATTACGCACGGGTCGCCGGGCCCGTCTGGCCCAGCCTCGATGAGGCCCAGGCCATGCACTTTCGCGTCCAGCAGAGATCCTACATGGAAGCGATTGCGCGCGGGGCGCTGGTGGATGCCGATCGCCTGGTCGAGGCGATCTGCAGCCGCATCGACCTCATCCGCGATGACTCCTGCTTACAGCCCCGCACGGGCATGCGCCTGGGCGCCTGATCCTGGCTGCCGCGGCACTAGCCGCTGTCAGGCGGTAACGGTCTGAGGGTGCGGGGCAACGCCTGGCGCGCAGGTCGCCTGCGAAAAATTTCACGGATCTTGATTCCGAGGTCGTCCACGAGCGTGTACACCGCAGGGACAACCAGCAGGCTCAGCGCCGTCGAAGCCATCAAGCCACCGATGACCGTAACGCCCATCGGCGCCCGGAAGCCCGGGTCACCGGAAAAACCGAGCGCAATCGGCAACATGCCTGCGCCCATGGCGATCGTGGTCATGATGATCGGTCGCGCACGCTTGGAACAGGCGTCCAAGATGGCCTCGTGACGTGTCATGCCGTGATCGCGGCGCGCCATGACCGCATATTCGACCAGCAGTATGGAATTCTTGGTGACGATGCCCATCAGCGTCAGCATGCCGATCAGCGACGATATCGAGAGTTCATAGTGGAAAATCAGCAGAAACACGAAAGCACCGCCCACCGAGGGTGGAATGGCGCTCAGAATGGTCAGCGGCTGCAGGAAATCGTGGAACAACAGCACCAGCAGCGCGTATACACACAAGATCCCGATAACCATCGCCAACAGAAAACTCGTGATCATCTCGGCAAAGAATTGCGATTCCCCGGTGTCCACACGATGCACGCCGCCCGGTAGTTCGTGCAAAGCCCGCAACTTCGAAATCCGCGCCAGCGCGTCGCCCAGCGAAAGATTGACCAGGTCAGCGGTGATGAGGATATTGCGGCTGCGATCATAGCGGCTGATGGTCGCGGGCGCCGTGCCCATGGTGATCTCGGCGACGTTGGCCAGGGGTACGGCGCCACTACGACCCGGCACCGGCAGCAGCCGCAAGCGCGCAATGTCCTCCCGCGCGGAATCGTCGAGCCTCACGCGAATAGGGATCTGGCGACTGGGAAGGTTCAGTTTGGCCAGGCCGAGTTCCACGTCACCGGTGGTTGCGAAGCGCACCGCTGTCGAGATCGCGTCGGTGGTCACGCCCAATTCCGCAGCGCGTTCGCGTGCCGGCCGAATGACGATTTCGGGCTCGAGCAGGCTGGCGCTGGAGCTCACGGCACTGAAGCCCGGGGTGGAGGCGAGTTCGTTGACCACCGCGGCAGCGGCCAGCGCCAGCGGCGCAGGGTCTTCTCCGACCAGCGCAAACTCGACGTTGCTGCCGGTGAGACCGCGGGTCTTCACCCGCATGCCAGGCAGGTCGGCGGCCGCCACCACCGCGCGTCGCTGCAACTCGATGGTCGAGGTACGCCGCTGGGTCCGCGGCGTCCAGATGACGGTGAGTGCGGCCTCGTGCACGTTTACGCCATCACCGACGACGGCGAATACCCGCTGGGTCTCGGGCATCGCGGCGATGCGTGCCCGCACCTGTTCGGTCGCCGCCAGGGTCTGCGGCAAGGTGGCGCCGGGCGGCAGTTCAACAGTCAACGCTGAAGCGCCCAGATCACCGCCGGGTGAAAAGCCGGTGGGCAGCAGGGCGCCTATTGCCAGTGAGGCCGAGAACAGCAAAGTGGCCGCCGCGAGCGACACACGCCGGTGCCGCAAAATCCAGTCCACGGCACGCAGGTAGCGCTCCATCAGGGGTGCCGCCGCGGCTGGCGCGTGCGGCGCGCGCAGCAGATAGGCCGCCATCGCCGGCGTCAACAGACGCGCCACCATCAGTGAACACAGCACCGCGAGCGCGGTCGTAAAGGCAAATGGCCGGAAGAATTCCCCGGGGATGCCCTTCATGAATGCCACCGGTACGAAGATCGCACACAGCGTCAGAGTCGTGGCGACGACAGCCAGCCCGATTTCAATGGCCGCATCGGTGGCCGCCTGCAGCGGTGGCTTGCCCTGGCGCATGTGCCGCACGATGTTCTCCACCTCGACGATGGCGTCATCGACCAGCATGCCGACTACCAGTGACAGCGCCAGCAGCGTCAACAGGTTCAGCGAATAGCCGAGCAGCTCCATGCCCAGGAAGGTCGGGATAACCGCGAGCGGCAGCGCGGATGCAGAAATCAATGTCGCCCGCCAGTCGCGCAGAAACAGCCATACCACCAGCACGGCCAGCGCGGCGCCTTCCAGCAGCATCTCCATCGAACTGCGGAACGACTCCCGAACGCGCGCCACGTCGGTATCGTCGATCACGGTGATGCGCGCGCGCGGATATTGGCTGCGCAACTGACCGATGGCCGCGTCGACGCCATCGGCGACCGCAGCGACACTGGCGCCCCAGGCGCGCGTGACTGAAAATCCGATCACCGGGTGCCCGTTCAACAACGCCACCTGGCGCGGTTCCGCGCTCTGATCCGTGACGGTGGCGACACTGTCGAGCCGTACCGATCGCGCATCGCTGAGCACAATGGGGAGTTCCCGCAGTTCGCTGGCGGATTGCAGGGTGCCCAACGCACGCACAGTCTGCTCCAGGCCGCCGATGCGTCCGATCCCCGCGGGCAGATCCGCCTGGGTGAGCTTCAGCTGCCGCGACACGTCGGTGGCGGTCGCGCCGAGTGCACTCATGCGGTCGGGATCGAGGCTGACGCGAATCTCCCGTTCGAGCCCACCGATGCGACGGACCGCCCCCACGCCCGGGACCGCGGCAATCGAGCGCAGCACGGTCTGATCGACAAACCAGGACAGTTCCTCACCGGTCAGGCCCGGATCGTCCACGCTGTAGGTCAGGATCGGCGTGCCGGCTGTGATGAGCCGCGAGATCACCGGCTCCAGGGCTTCGGCCGGAAGGTTGGGACGGATGCGCGTGATCGCATCGCGAACATCCGAGAGGGCCTGAGACAGGTCCGTGCCCAACTGGAATTCGAGGGTCGTGCTCGTCGTACCCTGCGAGACCAGCGATGTCGCGTGGCGGACGCCGACGACGGCGGAGACTGCGTCTTCGATTTTGCGGGTGATCTCGGTCTCGATCTGCTCAGGTGGCGTGCCTGGATAACTCATCGAGATGATGATTTCGGGAAAGGCGATGTCGGGCCGGTCCTGAATCCCGAGAGCATGAAACCCGAACAGTCCGCCGACCGTCAGGATGACGAACAGCATCATGACGGGAATCGGATTGCGGATGGCCCAGGTGACGAAATTCACGCACCAGGTCTCACGTTGACAGCCTGACCATCACCCAGGAACGCCACGCCGCTGGCCACAACCCTGTCACTGACTGCCAGGCCCTGCAGGACTTCAATCTGCCCTGCCTGCAGCGTACCGGTCTGCACACGGCGCCGCTGCACGGTATTGTTGGCGCGCACGACATACACGTAGCTGTAGCCATCCAGCACCATGACGCTGCTGGCCGGTACCATCAGCGCCGCTGCGGTCCCAAGTTCGATTTCGCCGCGCGCAAACATGCCGGGGCGTATGCCGCCGGTGCTGGGAATATCGACGTAGATCAGGCCGGTACGGTTGCTGTTCTGCACCGTTGGAGCGACGCTACGCACCGTACCATCGAGTATCGGCCCTGCGACGGTCTGAACCGTCACCTTCTGACCGATGTGGACATTGCGCAGGTCAGCCTCCGGCACCTCGGCACGCCATTCGACGCGGCCGCGTCGCAACAAGCGCATGATTTCGGTGCCCGACTGCGCCATTTGCCCCACATTCACGCTGCGCGCGGTGATGACGCCGTCGTCGGGCGCCCGCACTCGAGTGAACTGCAACTGCAGCTCGGCTGAGCCGAGATTGGCTTGCGCCGTCGCCGCGCTCGCCTCGGCCGCAATGGCGTTGAACCGCAGCGTGTCGAGATCCGCCCTGGATAGCACCGCCGTCGCGGCCAGCGCTTCGCCGCGTCGCAGCGCTGCCTTGACATTGGCAAGGCTGGCCTCGGCTTGCATGACGTTGGCACGGGCAATTGCCAGCTGCGACTCCAGCAGTTCCGCAGCGAGCCTTGCGAGTTCCTGACCGCGCTTCACATGATCACCGATTTCCACATCGACCGCGGCAACCTGATAGCCGCCGATCTGCGGAGCAATGATGATTTCCTGCCAGGCGTAGATTGAGCCGGTGGCGAGCAGCCGCTGGGTCAGATCAACCCTCGCGGGTGTCACACAGGTCACTGCCTGGACTACCGCTGCGGCGGCAACGCTCGTCGGATACGGCGTTCCGAACGCCATCAAGGCGGCCAGCAGCAGGCGTTGGCGCAGCGGGTTCTTGTTCAGCATCGGTCGCATGGTGTTAATATCAACTAGTTGATATATTATCATCATGTTGATAAATAAGGAATTGGCAGGGACCGAAGCGCGGGCGCCTCGAGCAGCGGGCCAGCGCCGCGGCGTTGCCATGAGCCGCGGCGCGGATATCGCCTACCTGCTCAAGCAGCTGAGTGCGGCGTTTCGGCGCCGCCTTGACGAGCGGCTGCGCAGGCAGGAACTCGGTCTGTCCATGGCGCATCTGGCCGCACTGGGCGCACTGCGGGATGAGCCGGGCCTTGCCGGAGCGCAGGTGGCGCGCCGCACCATGGTCTCGGCCCAGGCCATGACCGGGATACTGCGAAAACTGGAACGCGAGGCGCTGATTGATCGGCGCCAGCAGCCGGAGAATCGGCGATCCGACAGCTGGAGACTCACGCCCAGCGGCCGTCGCCGGCTGGCGCGAGCACGCCGAGCGGCCGAGCCGGTCATGAGGAAGATGTTCGCCGGCCTGTCCGACGCGGAGCACAGGGAATTCAAGCGGCTGCTGATGCGTTGCGTGGCGGCGCTCGAGACCAATCCGTCGCGACCACACGGCCGGAAGGGCCTAAGGCACTTGACTTAGGCGGACTTCTGCGCCAAGGTCGGCCGGCATTCGACTTGCCGGCGCTGCGCAGCGCGACACCGGACGACATCGGGCGGCGCGGCGGGAATTGCCTCATATGTGCGGGATAACGGACCGATGGTTGACCACTTACGGATCGGAGCGCTCATTGAATGAAAAGCCAAACGCATGCTTACCTGCCCGCAGCAGCCGTCCTGGCGTTAGTGGCCGGCCTGTCAATGGCCATGCCATCTAGGTCCGACAATCTGGTCGTGCAGACCCGCCAGGGCAGGCTCGAGGGTCAGCCTTCCAAGAGCGCCTATTCATTTCTCGGTATCCACTATGGCGCGGATACCGGGGGCAAGAACCGGTTTCTCCCGCCGCAGCCCGTGGCAAACTGGACCGGCATCCGCAAGGCCGACCATATGGGCAATCGCTGTCCGCAGCCGCCCATCAACATGCCGGGTGAGATGGGAACCGTGCTGTCCTTTTCGGACCTGCCGACGAGCGAAGACTGCCTGGTCCTCAACGTCTACACGCCGCGTCTGCATGATCACGTCAAGCGGCCCGTCATGGTCTGGCTGCATGGCGGCGGCTTCTTTTTAGGCAGCGGCGGCGACAAGTATTACGAAGGCAGCAACCTGGCCGGGAAGAACGATGTCGTCGTGGTGACGCTGAACCACCGGCTGGCCGCCTTCGGTTACCTGTACCTCGGTCCCGATGCCGGGCCGGAATATGCGGCATCGCACATGGCCGGCATGCTCGACATCGTCCAGGCGCTGCAGTGGGTCCGCGACAACATCGCGCAGTTCGGTGGCGACCCGCACAATGTCACGATCTTTGGGCAATCCGGTGGCGGCTCCAAGGTCAGCACTCTGACCGCGATGCCGGTCGCCCGAGGGCTGTTC
>Ga0075017_100000205_pt1 | contig 29158 bp, 25 predicted proteins | sample AleBraG_ABR_2012_FD_71475 | JGI IMG/M metagenome (GOLD analysis project Ga0075017, IMG submission 71475) | Freshwater sediment microbial communities in response to fracking from Pennsylvania, USA - Alex Branch Run_MetaG_ABR_2012 | ecosystem: Environmental > Aquatic > Freshwater > Creek >... | reverse complement strand
TTACCGAAAATTCTGCGGTTCTCCTCTGGCGACAAAGCGGGATTGTCGTACCGGTGTGAGGCCGAAAACTCGATTTTGCGCGTCAGAAAGATCATGGCTTAAGAGTCACTTCGCCGATTCCGGCGGTCCAATTGCATACCTGCGGCCTTTCCACCGGATGCTGCCATTCACATGGCTCCGATAAGATGCCCACAATAGCCCCGCATAGAGGGCTGAAGCGGGGAGGTAATAGAAGATGAAAGAGAAGGGAAAATGGTTACGCACTAAATCCAGGCCAAACGCCGTCTGGCGGGCAATGAGCAATAGAACCCCCACAAACAGCAAGAGGGGGAGTTTCACTCCCGCCAAGATTAGCAAAAGCGAAATCCACGGCAAGCTGGCCTCGATTTCTCGCATTACGGACCACGGCGTGCCACCCATCAACCTAAAGAGATTTTTCTTCCAGCCTTCCCACAAGGCATCAAACGAGCGATACATGCGCACTCGCACTGCGTCCTTCCCGGAGCCAAACCAAATCCGCTTGCCGGACGATTTGACGCGCACGGCAAGCGCAACATCTTCAAGGATTTCGCCCGCGACTCCTTGGTGCCCGCCAATTTCACGATAGACGTCGCCGCGAATCATCAGAAATTGGCCATTGGCTGCAGCCGCAGGCGATTTCGGATCGTTCACATTCTCGAAAGAAAAACGCTTAGCCAAACGCAGGTATATAAAAGGGATGAGCGCTTTTTCATACCATGTTTCCATGATTTGTTCTGGCGAAAAAGAAACGAGCACGGCATTTTGCTGCTTCGCAATCTGCAGGGCACGTGCCGCCGAATCGGACAAATGTATGGCATCGGCATCTGTAAAAAGAAGCCATGTTCCCTTTGCCCGCTGAACGCCTGTCCATAGAGCGTGATTTTTCCCGACCCAGCCGCTAGGGAGCTCTGCGGTCTGGAGCAATTGTAATTGGGGAAACTTCTGCGTCATATCTCGAACAATGATTGCGGTTGCGTCTGAGGACTGGTCGTCAATCACCAGAATTTGACCAATTTCCGGTTGAGCGGCTAAGGATTCTATACAAGCTGCGATCACTGATACTTCGTTCCGAGCTGGAACCAGAGCCGTCACCGGGCCAGCGCCGGAAAAGCTCAGAGAGGGCCAAGAATTGGGTTCGTTAGTCATTGGTGTCTTGGTTGGGGGGGGCCGTTCCCGGATAGTGGAACCTGCGTTATTATAGCATTTGATGAAATTCATTTGGAAAATGGCGCCTTGGTGCACCCTGGGCTTTGCTCTGCTGGTGATGGCACGGTTTATCATGCCCACCTACCGCCAGGGAGAAGCCTCCATTGCCGGCAAAGCGGCGGACGATTTCCCGCTTGAGCTGAACAATAAATCCATGCACCTTACGGATTTACGGGACAAAGTGGTCGTTCTCAATTTCTGGGCAAGCTGGTGCGGACCTTGCGTTGAGGAAACGCCGGCCCTGAATCGACTGGAACAACACATCTCGGGCCGCGGGGGCATGGTGCTAGCAGTAAGCGTTGACGAAGACCCTGACGCTTACCAAAAGTTTCTCGGCGAGCATGGAGTGCAATTCCGATCATACCGGGCGTCGTGGGATCTGGCGCACAGCTATGGCAGCAAAATGATTCCGGAGACCTACGTCATTGACCGTCATGGAAAAATCATACGCAAGGTAATCGGGCCTCAACAGTGGGATTCGCCCGAGATGCTGGCCTATTTTGACGCGATTCTCGGGCAGTCTTGAGTTACCGACCTCAAATCCCGCTCCCAGGCGCAAATAGAGACTGGATTCTGCCCGTCTCGTCTCTGACTCTCTAACACGGCTGATTTATTCGTAGCGGAGGGCTTCGACAGGGTCAAGCTTTGCAGCCTGCATGGCAGGTAGCCAGCCACTAATCACTCCCACAACGATCAAAATTCCGGTTGAGAGCATCATGGTAACCAACGAGAGCGTCAGGTGAATGTCAACTTTGCCGGAATCGTCCTCATACGCTGGACCAAGAAACGGCAAAGTTCCGATGGCGGAAGTAATAGCCGCCGAGAGACACATCCCAATCAAACCTGCCACAAGGGTCATCACCAGAGCTTCCAAAAGGAATTGCCACCGGATGTGAGCTTTCTTTGCCCCCAAGGCGCGACGCAGTCCAATTTCGCGAACTCTCTCTTCCACCGAAACCAGCATGATGTTCATGACGCCAACGCCGCCGATTCCGAGCGTGAGCGTTCCAACGAAAAAGAGCAGCGCTTCAATCCCCAATGTGATGCCTTCATAGATTGGTTTGAACTCTTCGCGGCCGAACATAGTGATGGCGCGCTTGTCGTTGGGCGAGAAATGTTGCCGGTTGGCGATTGCCGCGCGAAATTGCTGCATGGCATCGGCCTCAAAACTGGGCGCAACAGGCTCAAAGAGCATCACACTCGAGTAACGAGTGTCCCAGAGATCGCTTGCCGCGGTATAGGGAATGAAGGCGGACTCATCGTCACTGGTAAAATAGTTGCTGTCGGAAAACTTCGTATCCATCGAGCCGATGACAGAAAACTTCACGCCATCAATCCGCACAGTTTCGCCGATGGCGGGAGTGCCGCTGAAGAGCTTTTTCCGCAAGAGTGCACCCAGGAAAACGACACGGCGGCGCTCTTCGATATCTTCCGGCGAAACCCACCGCCCTTCCATGGGAATTTCATTGCGCATGTCTCCATACTCGGGATAAACGCCACGGATGGCAGTATCCGAAAGCCTTTCTTCATGCGTAATCCCGCGAAAGCGCACCGATTCTCGAGTTACGAGCTTGATCAATGGAGATTGAGCCTTCACCCAATCGGCATCTTCCTGTTCGAATCGAACCGCTTTACCCGCTCTTTCGCCCCCAGCTTGTTCACTGGTTGTACCCGGCCAGCAGACCACCGCTCCTTTGCCAAACACTTCAAAGGTATAAAGAAGCACGCTACGAAACCCGGAACCGTAGCTGAGCAAAAGCGTCACCGCCACAATGCCCCATGAGATGCCGGTCATGGTCAGCAGGCTGCGCACGGGATTCCTGCCCAGCGCCGTCCAGGATTCCTTGAAGATCTCTTTGAGCATTTATCCGCCAGCCTCAAATCGCAAAGCTTCAATGGGGTCAACCGAAGCAGCGCGATTCGCTGGGTACAGGGCTGAGAGTACAGCGATCAGGCCAAGGAGCGAGACCGAGAGTGCCCCGAGTTTCCAGCTCGCCAAAAGGCCCGCAAAAAAGGGAGGCATGGGGGCCAGGTTCACTAGCGCGCAAAAGCCATAGGATATAACAAGCCCAGCGCCGCCACTTAGGGCAACGACAATCACAGTTTCTAGAAAGAACTGACGCAAGATAGATTCGCGTGTCGCACCCAGAGCTTTGCGTACTCCAATTTCACGTGTTCGCTCCCGGACAGATACGAGCATGACGTTCATAACACCCAGTCCGCCGAGAAAAAGCGTTGCAACACCAACCGCTCCCATAAAGACTTCCATGCCAACGATGATCATGCGGTTCGCTTCTGCTTCCTTTACGGTGTCCCAGATTCCAGCGGCCTCTTTGTCCCGCGGATCGAAGTTGTGGAGCCGTCCGAGCGACCGCCTGAGCTGTTTGACGCAATCCGGATGCGTATCCAGGGACCACGGCGCGACCAGCAGCCGGTCAACTGTATGCTCGACCGCTGGCGGTTTATTGGGGAAGTCTCTGCGCATTGAATTGAAGGGAATGAAAACCTTTCTAACGTCTGCGCCATCGTAGCTGGAATTCTGCTCTTTGCTCTTCATCACTCCAATGACGGTGTAGGGAATGCCGTTCAGCCAAATAGCCTGGCCGATGGCCTCGCGGTCCGCAAAAAGCTGCTTCTTTGCATCGCTTCCCAGAAACGCTACGTTTCGGGCCTGAGCGTTGTCTTCCTCATTGTAAAAGCGCCCCTGTGCGATGCCGATACTTCGGATTTCCGTAAAGGGAGGAAGAGATCCAACGGTTTTAAGATCTCCACTGTTAAATAAACTGTGAACCTGAACGTTGTTCCCCAGTTCTGGCATCACATACTTGCAAGCCGGAGACTCCCTCGCGACCTGCAGATAGTCGTATTCCGCCCAGCGTATGGCGCGGCCGGAACGCATTCCGCCGGCTTGCATGCTGGTCCGTCCAGAGAAAACGATCATTACGTCCTTCCCAAAGGTCTCCTGATTTCGTTGGATCCCAACGCCTAGCCCCTCTCCGGCCGCAACCATCACCGTGATGGATATGATTCCCCAGGCAATTCCGAACATCGTCAGAAGAGTGCGGCGTTTGTGCGCCCAAAGGGTCGCGATCGTATCTCGAAGTAGGTCTTGAAATGACATAACAAGCCGCGAATTACTTTATTGCAGCACAACCTGCTGTTTTTCGTTTAAGCCTTCAAGGATTTCGGTCTTGACACCGTTGGAAATGCCCAGCTTCACGTTCAGTTTCTTCTTGCCGTTCTCAGCTTTCAGATCAGGAATTTCAACGGACGCTTTTCGCTCCTTGTCATAGAGGAGCGAAGCTTCCGGGATCATCAATACGTTTTTCTTTTCTTCGAGAAGAATCTCGGCGTTTGCGCTCATGTTGGCTTTCAGCTCGCCGCCAGGGTTGGAGATCGATACGCGGACCTCGAAAGTTGTGACGTTATCTTTCTCTTTGCCAAGCGGAGAAATCTTTGTCACTCTGCCCGTGAATTTCTTGTCTTTAAAGGATTCCACCACGATGCGGGCGGGTTGATTCAAGAACACTTTGCCGATGTCTGCTTCGTCTACTTTGCCTTGGACATAGACTTCGCTCACGTCACCAAGCGTCATGATCAGAGTTGCTTGTGAACCGAGCACCAGGATGGAGCTAACAGCATCCCCTACGTTGACGTCGCGCGAAAGCACCAAACCCTCGATCGGGCTGATAATGGTGGAATTTCGGAGGTCTTCCTGGGCATTTTCCAGCGAGGCTTGCGCTTGCGCTACTTGCGCTTCTGCTTTGGCAATTTCCGCGCGCGAAACGGCGAGATTACGCTGCGCGCTCGCCTGCTTATTCACCGCAAGTTGATAGTTTTTCTCTGCGTCTTCCACCAGGCTCTTAGACATCACGCCGTCTCGGTACATCTGTTCGGCGCGTCCCATGTTGATCTTGAGGAAGGGCACATCGGGACCTTCTGCGTCCACTTTGTTGCGCTCGAGCGTAGCCTTGGCAGATTCCATGGCAGCTTCAGCGGCCTGCAAGCTCGCCCGAGAAGCGCGTTCGGCAGCTTCCAACTGAACCTTGTCGAGTTCAGCAAGCAATTGACCGGCTTTCACGCGGTCGCCGTAGTCCACATAGAGTTTCTTCACAATACCGCTCGCTTTGGACTTGATTTCGACTTTGGAGAGCGGTTGGATTTTGCCCGTGGCGACTACAACCCGCGCCAGATCACCTCGTTCTACGGAAGCGAGTTTTGAGGGGTCAATCGTTCGGTTGGGGCTTAAGGCTGCCTTGACCCCGTATCCGCCTGTTAGCAGCAGAATGAGGGCCACGCTACCCCAAAGGATGCGGCGGCGACGCTTTTTGCTGTTCTTGCCGTTCGCTAAGCCATTGCCATTGCTGGACATACCAAGCCTCCGAAGACCCAAGTCCGTCTCTAATAGACAGTACGCAGTACAAGCAGAAAAGTTCCGCCACGGGTCACCAGGCTTAGACGATGAGGGAAGGCTGTAGTTTGACCGAAGCGCAAGAATTTTGCGTCAAGCGAATCCGCAATCTGACCGACGCCGAAAGTGTCGAGACTGCTGTTTTCACAGTTTTTGGTTTCTCAAGCGCAAGGCGTTCGCGATAACCGATACAGAGCTGAAACTCATCGCTGCGCTGGCGAGCATGGGGCTAAGTGTCCAACCAAAACTTGAGTAAAAAACGCCCGCCGCCACGGGAATACCCACAAGGTTGTAGAAGAATGCCCAGGCAAGATTCTGTTTGATATTGCGTACGCCGGCTTGGCTGAGCCGGCGCGCGCGGATGATTCCTCGCAAATCGCCTTTCAGCAGGGTGATCCCGGAACTCTGAATTGCAACGTCTGTTCCCGTGCCCATGGCGATCCCGACGTCTGCAGCTGCTAGTGCCGGCGCATCGTTAATTCCATCGCCGGCCATGGCCACGATTCGACCCTGGCTTCTTAAGCGTTTGATGAATTCAGCCTTTTCAAGTGGTGAAATCTCTGATTCAACTTCGTCTATACCCAGTTGCCGGGCTACCCCTTTTGCGACTTCGGACTGATCACCGGAGAGCATGGCAATGCGCAAGCCCGTGGAATGAAGTATGGAAATGACCTCTGCGGCTGTGTCCTTTAACTTGTCGCTTAAGTAGAGGATCCCGGCCTGTTCTCCGTTAATCGCCACATGGACCGGAGTTACACCCGCTCGAGGAGAGATTGAAAAACTGTGCGATTTCAATTCGGCAACGGTAATTCCCCTGGTCCGAAGAAAATTCGCAGTTCCAGCAACAATTTTCTCATTTTGAATTGTTCCTTCGACTCCGCCACCGGGCTCCGCGCGGAATTCACTGACGCCTTGTATGGGCAGATTCCTTTTTTCTGCCGCGCGCACGATGGCGCGAGCCAGTGGATGTTCGCTCGCGTGTTCGAGACTCGCGGCTATCGCCAACACTTGATCCTCAGTGAACAACTTTTCGGGGATTATTCCTGCCAGAACTGGCCTGCCCTCGGTGAGTGTGCCCGTCTTGTCGATCACCAGTGTGTCAACTTTGGCCAAGGTCTCTAAAGCCTGCGCATTGCGAATGAGTACCCCACACTGCGCACCCCTTCCGACTGCAACCATGACCGAGATTGGAGTGGCTAATCCTAGAGCACAGGGGCACGCGATGATCAATACAGAAACGGCAGCAATGAGTCCGCGCGAAAACCGGGGTTCGGGACCAAACAGGAACCAACCCGAAAAAGCGAGCACCGCACCCAAGACAACGCCGGGTACGAAGTAACCCGCGACTCTATCTGCGAGGCGTTGCATCGGTGCGCGGCTGCGCTGTGCCTCGCTCACAAGCTTGACAATTTGCGAGAGCATCGTTCCCTCGCCAACTCGCCAGGCTTCCATCACAAAGCTCCCCGTGGCATTCAACGAGCCGCCGATCAGGCGATCATTTGCTACTTTCTCCACCGGCATCGATTCGCCCGTGACCATCGATTCGTCTACAGCGCTTCTTCCCTCCCTGATGATGCCGTCAACGGGAATCCTCTCTCCTGGGCGAACGCGAACTGCGTCGCCAATTTTGATTTGTTCCAGCGCAACGTCAGACTCGCTACCATCAGCCGCAATTCGATGGGCCTTTCGTGGCGCGAGCTCTAACAGCGAGCGAATCGCTCCGCTAGTCTGCTCGCGCGCGCGAAGTTCCAGGACCTGCCCCAGAAGAACCAGCGTGGTAATCACCGCTGCCGCTTCAAAATAGACGGGAACGGCACCATGGATTGAGCCAGATGCCACCGGATAAAAACGGGGGAAGAATGTGGCGAAAACGCTGTCCAGATATGCTGCGCCTGTCCCCAATCCAATAAGAGTGAACATATTCAGACTTCGATTCGCCAGGGAGTGCCAGAATCGCTGAAACAATGGCCAGCCTCCCCAAAGCACGACTGGAGTAGCCAGAAGAAGCTCAATAACGTCTTGTGAGGATTGACGCAGATTCAAACCAACAGTTTTGCCAAACATGGAAAGAAGCAAGATCGGTGCCGAAAGCGCGGCGCTGACCCAGAACCGTCGACTCATCGAGTTGAGTTCGGGATCTTCTTCAATCTCCCCCCCGGGCAAGACATCCATTGGTTCCAGCGCCATGCCGCACTGGGGACAAATTCCCGGACCATTCTGAATCACTTCCGGGTCCATGGGACATGTATACCGATGCCTCTTCCCTTCGCGAGCGGCGGTGATTCCCTCCTGAAGCATCGATGAGGTCTGAGGGCTGAGGAGCTCTGGATTTTCCGGACTACTTTCGGTTTCGCCCGGTGCGGCGAGAAATCTCTCTGGGTCCGCTGAAAATCGCTTGGCGCAGCTTTGCGAACAAAAGTAATAGCTCGTGCTGAAACGTTTGACCATTGCTGCAGCTTTTGTTCGATCCACCACCATCCCGCATACCGGGTCTTTTTGAAGTACGGGGGATCCAGTCATAGGCAGCGCCTTGTCAGTTGGTTTTCTTTGCTCCACTGCGAATCTCCTGTGATTGAGGCCTTGGCTAGCGGAGGTGCTTGTAAATTAATTCAAGCAGCTCGTCATACATTGCGGCGGCTTCTGCTCTTTTTCCGCTCTGCAGAGCTTTGACGGTGCAATGGTGCAGATGGTTTTTCATCAAATTTCTTGCAACTCCTCGAAGCGCTTCGTGGACAGATGCGACTTGAACGATGATTTCAGCGCAATAGCGGTCCTGCTCCACCATTTTCTGCAGGCCGCGCACTTGTCCTTCGATTCTCCGAAGGCGTTTCAGATTCGCAATTTTCAGCGTGGGATCCACGCCGGCGGCTTTGCGCCCTTGTTCTCCTACGTCGCACGCGCAACTCGCGGCCGTACTGCCGGGCACTTCAAGAGTTCCATTCCGCTTTTTCTTGCCGCGTTTCGCGGACATCATACCCTCCCTCCCTATATATACCCCTATAGCCTATATCATGTCAAGTGAAAGAAGCTCTTGCATCCACGCCGGACTTGAACTGGCTGGTATACTCGGTTCATGACCCTTGTGGAAATCACTTACGAATTGCAGTCACCACTCACGGAAGTGCAATTGAAGAGTTTGGGTGACTTTGCGAATACCTATGGCTTGCGCAGCTTCCGGATGGATGAAGGACGGAAGCAGCTCTCGCTTGAATATGACGCTTCGCGCCTGCGCGAAACGCAGGTGACCCAAGTTCTTGGACGGGCAAGCATTGCGGTTACCCGTAAGGTGAACTAGATAAACCAAGCGAGCAGCTACTGGATGGCCGGTCAGGTGCTTCTCTCAGTTTCTTTTAAGAGCTTGGAAAGAATGCGAGGAATCTCAAAAACTGCCTGATTGTTCTGGGCGGACACATTCTTCCTAAATTGTTCGAGCGCTCCCGGCTGAAGCATTTTCTCAACGCCGGCAACAACCTCTCCAAAATTCCGAAGAACGATACCCACGCCCTTCTCCTTTACCCACTCGGTGTTATACCGCTCTTGCGGCAGCGTCCAGGCATTGCATTCCACCAAAACAGGAAGCTTTTTCACCATTGCTTCCGCGATGCTTCCCGGCCCGGGCTTGCCGATCAGAAAGTCTGCGGCCCGCATCAGCTTGTGCACTTCCTTTGAAAATCCAACGACGTGAACAGGAAGATTCCACTTCCTCCCGCGAAGCTTCTTGGCCAGTTCTTCATTGCGGCCACAAATGAGAATCAATTGTAAAGGAACTCTTGCAGCGCTCAATTTTTCCATGATGCGGTACATCACTTTCGAGCCGTGCCCTCCGAAGAGCACCATTCCAGTGGCTAGATTCGGTTCCAGTCCCATTTGTTTTCTCAGTTCTACCGAGTCGGAATGGTCTTCCGTGTAAAACTCGGGCCGCAGAATCATCCCGGAAGTCCTGAAAACGTGTGCTTCATCGTGGCCCATCGTACTGGCCTGCTCCACAGCTCTTTCTGTTCCGGCAATGACGTACTGCTCCTTGACGGGTTCAATCCAGAAACGGGGTGGAAAATCAGCCAAGTCCGTGATCAACGTGACGAATGGGCGGCCGGGATAGATGTTGGACCAGCTTTCACAAATCTGCTGATTGAAGTGAGGAATAACCGAGATCAACAGATCAGCAGGTCTCGCCTTCCAGACTTTTTCCAATAATTCAACCAGCGGTTTATGAAAAAGCCTTATCGTTGCTTGAAGGAACCGCAGTAGATAAGTACTTCCCAGAGTCCAACCGTTTTGCAACAAAATGTTGTACTGCCGCTGGATGCGAATGCCGGTAAATCGCCGGAGGACATCCAGGTGATCTGTGAGGTCTTGAAATTGGATCAGCTCAACCTGCCAGTCAGGGTGTTGCCCGCCAAGTACTGTTTGTAACGCAACCGCCGCATTCCGATGACCGCCTCCTGCGTCGTGGAATAGAACATGTATTTTTTTCACGTCACAATTCTGACACCATCCCCTGGCCGCTGGGCGCCGCACGTCATATGCCATGTGGATAATCCCATAAACCTAATGTGTTCAATAGGTTCTATAGGCACATTCATCCAGATTTTGCTGCTTCTTCATTGGGTGTTCATATTAATCCACCACGATTGGATCATGCGCTGCGACCTTCATGTCCACTCGATCGCCTCCGGGATGTTCACCGCACCGGTTCTCAACCGTATTTGCAGGGAGTCTTACAACGATCCCCTCGAGGTCTATGACCGCCTGAAAAAGCTTGGGATGTCCCTCGTCACCCTGACCGACCATGACTCCATAGAGGGGGCCGACTCTTTGCGTCGCTTCCCCGATTTCTTCCTGAGCGAAGAAGTGACCGTCAGGATGCCCAGCGGCACGGAGATGCACATGGGTGTTTATGGATTGACCGAGCGGGAACATGTAGAGGTTCAACGCCGCAGGACCGATTTCATCGCCCTACTGATGTATTTGACCGAGCACAAGCTTTTTTTCAGCGTGAACCACGTTTTCTCCGGCCTCACGGGTCGAAGAGCGGAAGAGGACTTTCGATGGTTCGAGTCCTACGCTCCCGCCTTTGAAATTCGCAATGGTCAAATGTGGCCCGATGCCAATGCTTCAGCTAGCCGACTTGCCTCAAAGCTGGGAAAGGTGGGGATTGCGGGCAGCGATTCCCACACGATCTCCGGAGTCGGAAGAACTTATACCGAGGTCCCGGAGGCTCACTCCGTAGAGGAGTTCTTCTCCGCACTGCGAGCGGGATATGGCCAGATTCACGGAGCCCACGGGAGCTACCGAAAACTGACTTTGGATGTGTTTGCAATTGTGAAAGAACTCTTCCAGGAAAAGCCCTGGACGATGGCCCTTGCTCCGGCGGCCTTGTTAGTGCCGATCTTCACCGCCACTCATTGGTTCAACGAAATACAATTCTGCAAGAAATGGACAGGGAACGTGGAAGGCGGAAGAGATCCGCACCGCATGTTGTGGGAATTAGATTCATCGCTCAAACCCAATTGGGCCAGCTAGGTGCACCAGATGCCGGTGGGAAGAACAGTCTGGGACTTCATCGAACGCCGCGATCACCGCGTGATGAGGCGCATGAATCACTGGAGTGCGCCCCGCTGGGTGCGTTTCTGGATGATCGCAGTTACCCGCTTGGGAGACGGATGGATCTGGTACGGATTGGCCGGAATGCTTCTCGTTTACGGAGGCAACCAACGTTACACGGCCGTCTGCTCAGCAGGAGCAGCCGCCATCCTTGGCATTCTTGTTTTTAAGGCGCTGAAGAAGCTCAGCCAGCGCCCGCGGCCGTGCCACCTGGAACCGCACTGTTGGTCGAAGGTCTTGCCGCCAGATCAGTTTTCGTTCCCCTCGGGCCACACGATGACAGCCTTTTCTGTCGCTCTGGTCGTCGGTTATTTTTATCCGTCGCTGGGAGGAGGCCTCTTATTCCTCGCCACCTGCATCGGCCTCTCGCGGATAGTCCTTGGGATGCATTTTCTAAGTGACGTCCTCGCAGGGATGGTAATCGGTGTCGCCCTGGGTTGCGCTTCGATTACTGCCTTCGCTGCCTTGGGCCTTGTCTAGCCTGGGCATGAGGCGGTCACTTCTCCGTGCTTTCCATAGGTTTCAAATAGTTTAAATCGCCGACTTTGGATGCGCCGCCAGCGCGTCCCGGAAAATCGCCAGATTATTCTTGTCCACAATCGCAGTTCCGGTATCTACCCAGGAGGGTATCGGAGCTGCCGGAGCAGTTTTCCAGTCGTTGTACTCGTGCACAGCGTTATGGTGGAGGTCATCCAAGTATTTCAGTCCGTAGTAGCTCATCACGTACGGTTTCTGAACTACGGTGGCAGTAATTCCGCCGCGTTTTATCCATTCCAGTGTCTCGGGATCCTTATCGAAAGCCACTATCGGAATCTTGCCGTCCATATCTACCCGGTGAAGAGCATCAGCAGCGCCCCCGCCTCCCGAGGCCTCAAGGCTCAGAATGCCGTCCGGCTTGTCCTTCCCCTTGAGCATGGCCGCAATCGTATCGAAGGCGTTGCGCGGATCTCCTTTGTCATCGATTGAGCCAGAAAGTTTGATACCGGGATATTTTTTCAATGCTTCAGTCGCGCCCCGCAACCGCTCTTCCAAATTGTATTGCCCAGGTATGGTAATCACGATCACGTTACCCTTACCTTTCAATATCTCAGCGATTCTCTTTCCACTCTCTTGCCCGGCGCGGAAATTGTCAGTTCCTATGAACATGACGCGCTTCGAGGAGGGAGAATCCGCGTCAACGCAAATTACGGGAATACCCTGCTGGATGGCCGCGGCGATCGGCTCCTTGAAAGCGTCAGCGTTCGCAGCGGAAACCAGGATTCCAGAGGGTTTCTCTGCAACGGCCTTTTGAAATGCGGTAAGTTCATCCTGGAGGGAGAACGCCTCGGGGCCAACCAATGCCGCTTTTACCCCCATCTGCTTGGCTGCGTCGTTCAGTCCAGCTTCAGCTTCCTGCCAGTAAGGGAGGCCCGTATTAAAAGCTACGAACACGTAGCGCTCTTCCGGTTGGTGATAGAGCGGTTGGCAAGATGCAAGAAACACGCTCGCCAGTATGGTTGGAATCCAGATCCTGGTGGACTTGGCGTTCATGGAACTCCTCCTTCGCTAACTACTTCTCGGGTGGCGCAATTGAGGCACCAATTTCCAGAGGAATTGGTTATTTCGGGGCTTAGCGTATCACAGCTCTGTTGCTTGGTCGCGCTCTCGGTGCAGTTCTTGAGTGGCCCGTTGGGTCCGATGGCACTGCTCAAAGGATTCCGCCAAAACAAAAACGGGCGGTCCGCCGAAGCGTTCCGCCCGTTTTGCAATTTTGTGAAGTGTTGTTTAGAGGGGCTGTACGTTCGAAGCCTGCAGGCCCTTGGGACCCTTCGTAACTTCGAATTCAACCGCTTGGCCGTCATTCAACGACTTGTAGCCATCAGCCTGAATCGCGGAGAAATGGACGAAAACGTCCTCACCGCTCTGGCGCTGGATGAATCCAAAGCCCTTGCTGGCGTTAAACCACTTCACTGTTCCTTGTTCTCTACTCACTGCTTTACTCTTTTCTCTCAGCCGGGTCTCGGCCGAGTACTGCTAAATTAAGCTATCTGGTGCCTCAAGTTCCGAGCCCCTCATCAGAGCCGCGGCCGTCTTCAAGCCCTGTCTTAGCGGCCCGCAAAGCGAGCCGTAAAACAAAAAAGGCCGCAAGTGTGACCTTGCGACCGCTTTACAACCCAAAGGCGATACAAGAGCAACAAACGCAAAAACAGACTAACACAGTTTGCACCTTACGCCAAGAGAAATCTTTGTCCGCTTGCGCTGAATCAGTTACAAGCTGATAGCAGCCAAAACAACACGGCGCGGGCGCTGCCGAGCGGCGAACGGTTGCCTTCCACGCGAGGCTGGCGGCGGAGTTCGGCATCCATCCGAATATCGTGGCGCGAAGGGGGGACGCGGAGCGTGCCGGGCGGCGGCGTTTCCGCTGGCAGGGCAATATCTTCTCAAACGCACCGAGGTGTGAGACGGGCAGGCGTCCTAGAAGGATTCCTACGGTGTCTTGATTTTGAAGTCCAGCACGATCTTCAGAATGTCTTCCGCGACCGGTGTGGTATTGATGCTATCCATGTTCGCGAGGACGACCACTCCGGCACCCCGATCCGGCGCGAGGATGAACGCGGTGTCTGTCCCTTGCTGTCCGCCAGTATGGCCGGTTGTCTGCAAACCGAACTCGTCTCGCACGAACCAGCCTAAGGCATAATGGGTAGGTTTTCGGTCCGTTGGCTCGACTGGAGTCCACATGACCTCCCTGGTCGAACGTTTGAGGAGTGAGTCTTTCAGAATCGCAACTTCGAATTTCGCCATGTCATCGGCTGAGGAAATCAATCCTCCACCCGGTATCTTGTAGCTCGAATCCAGGACGCCTGCATTTAGTACGGCTCCATCCTTTTCCTTGTGATACCAACGAGTGCGGTGCGGAATAACGGCAAAAAAATTGTCGTCGCGTGTTTGCTCCATCCCCGCAGGGAGCAGAACATTCGTCCGGAGATAGTCCATGAATTTTTGCGATGCGGCGCCCTCCAGCACGCATCCGAGAACGGTATAGCCATAAGTCGAGTAATTGAAACTGCTCCCAGGTTTGGCAACCAGCGGATCGTTGGCAAAAATCTGCAGAGATTCTTCCATGCTTGTAAAATGGCGGGCGCTGTCTCGAGGGATATCGCCCTTTCCGTCTTCGCGGTAATGGCGAATTCCCCCCAGGTGGGCGAGGAGCTGCCGCGATGTGATCGGCCATTCCTTTTGTGGAAAGGCAGGGCAGTACTTCTGAACAGGAGCATCCAGATCCAGTCTGCCCCGCTCCCACAGCTGCAGGATAGCTGTGGCCGTGATGGATTTGGAGATGGACCCGAGCCGGAACAAAGTGGAGGAGGTGGCTGGCGCTCGATCTTCAAGGTCAGAAAAGCCGAACCCTGAAGACCAGACCGGAGCGCCTTCCAGAACAACCGCCACACCTACACCGGGCACCTCTTTCTCTTTCATGAAGGCATTCACGGCCTTTTCAGCTGCCGCGCGCTGCGCAGGGCCCAATTCCTGGGTCTGCCCGAGGGCATTGGAACAGCAAGTGCCAGCCAGAAAAACCCACAAAAATAGTTGCGGGACGACACCGATCGATCTGTTTCGTGGCATCAGCATTTCTGCAACACCTCGCTTGCAAGTCTAACCTACTCCGGCTTCCATCAAGAACACACCTTGAGCCGCGAGAGTGAGTTCTTAGAACGACAACTCTTCCAGCCGGAAAACGTTGACCTTTCCTTGAGCCGCTTCATACCATTGCTAGATGAAAGATCGGCGGCAGCTCTCTCTCTGCGTGTTGATCCTGGCCGCTGCCCTAGTCGGCTGCGAAGACGCAGCGAAGAAACCACTCCAGCCGCGTGTGCCCGCCCTGCAGGCCAGCGCGAACAGGCCGGAGAAGGGCTTGGTTGAGATTGCTCCTTTGCCGCTAGTAGCTGCTTCAATCCGCCCATTGATTTCGCTGCTGCCGCCAATCCCGGAGGGAAAAGACCTCTTGGTTCAAAAAGCGGAAGCACGATTTGCGGCCGGAGAACAGAATTTCAAAGCCGGTCACCTCGCGGCTGCGCGAAAAGACTTTGACGACGCGGTCGATTGGATGCTGGAAAGCGGCTACGATGTCCGGAACGATTCCCGCTTGAATGACCTATTTCATCGAATAACAGATTCTATTCATGCGGATGAGATTCAAGCCTTCCGTGCCGGGGACGGTTTCAACCAAGCTCCGGCTGTTCCCGCGCCGATAGACGAAGTCGCTGAGATGACTTTCCCCGTCGATCCGCGCCTGAAGCTCCGCGCGGAGGAAACCGCCAAGGAAATGTCTCACGATCTTCCGTTGACGGTGAATGACGAAGTGCTTTCGTTTCTCAATTTCTTCCAGACGCCAAGAGGGAGAGCCATTGTCGAGACAGGCTTGCGACGCGGGGGCCGTTATAGCGACATGATTTCCCGCGTGCTGCGCGAAGAAGGAATGCCCCAGGACTTGATTTACCTGGCTCAGGCCGAGAGCGCCTTTCAACCGACCGCGCTTTCCCGGGCCGGGGCAAGGGGCATCTGGCAGTTTGTTGCTTACCGCGGCAAGGAATACGGTCTGCGGCACACGTGGTGGATCGATGAGCGCCAGGATCCGGAGAAAGCCACACGTGCCGCCGCTCAGCACTTGCGCGATCTCTACAATCTGTTCGGTGATTGGTATCTTGCGATCGCCGCCTACAATTGCGGTCCTGGCAATGTTCAAAAGGGAATTGAGCGCACGGGCTACGCCGATTTTTGGGAGCTCTATAAGCGGAATGTACTTCCTCGTGAAACGAAAAACTACGTTCCGATCATCATTGCGCTCACCCTGATTGCCAAGGATGCCCCGCATTACAAGATTGCCGTCGATCCCGAATCTCCTCTGGCGACCGACACGGTGAAGCCAGGGCGAGCCATCGATCTTCGGCTGGTGGCCGAGACCATTGACGCGGATGTTGAAACTCTCCGCTTCCTGAATCCCGCCTTGCTCCGCATGGCTACGCCGGATGATTCAAGTTTCGAATTGCACTTACCCGCAGGTACGGCAGGGAAATTCTCCGCAGAGATCGCGGTGATTCCTCCCGACAAATGGGTGAGCTGGCGGCGGCATCGAGTGTCGGCCGGGGATACGCTCACCTCGATTGCGAAGAAATATCATGTGACGGCAGGAGCGATTGCTGACGCGAACAATCTAAAACGAAATTCTGGACTGGAGCCGGGGGAAAAGTTGATCATTCCCGCCGTTCAGCCGCAGTCTGAAACCAAGCGTCGACTAGTAAGCTATCGCGTGCGCCGCGGCGATACACTGGACGGAATTGCCGACCGCTTCAGTGTTACCCTCGGCGACGTCCGCAAGTGGAATCACCTGAAGGCGAACAGAGTGAACCGGGGGATGGTCCTTCGCATCTATACAATCGGCGGAGCGCCGGAAGTTTCCAGTTCTCGACCACGGTCCAGTGCGAGAAAAAAATAACACAGGCCACCAGCGGAATCGTAAGTTTCCATAAAGCCTTTATTTTCAGTGTGTTACATGCTCTTGACGGCGGCGTTAAACTTCCCGCGGCAATAGATTTGTCTGGCTATTACTCTCTCTGCTCCTACTTAGCGATCAGAAAAAAGAGCGCAGTGCTTGACAACTCCTTTGGAGTACGATAACAACGGCTCGAGGGCGAGGCAGGATTCCAGGAAATTCCGGCCGCATTAGCCACCCACGGGACCCTCGTGTGGGATGGGCGAAGTGATTCACCCAGGGAGGATAGAATGGATTTTGAGAAGGGCAGTTTTGAGGACGACAACGAAATGTCTCGGCTGGAGGACGAAGAACTGGGTGCTGAAGCCGAGGAGATCGTCGAAGTTGAAGAAGAACACTTAGTTGTAGGCGAGGAATCCGAAGAGGAAGCGCCTGCGCCAACTCCCCGATCGACCTCTAAGCCTGCGGCTAGGAAAGCTGCTAAGAAGAAAACCGCTAAGAAGAAAAAAGCGAAAAAATCCAAACGGAGAAAAGTAGGCAAGAAGAAAGCGGCTCCCAGGAAGAAAGCGAAGAGGGCGGCCAAGAAGAAAAAGCGCAGATAAGTTCATCTCCGTCACTCAAGCCATTTGCAACGGAGGCCGGAATTCTACTTCCGGCCTTCTTTTTTTGCTGTTCCCAAAATGACATTGCCAGCAGCCACCACCGATTCCCCTCTTGAAGTGGGGCTGATTTCCTTGTGGGATTCCAGAATCTCAATCAAGCGACTACCGATCTGGCTGGGTAAGTACCGCTAGCATTCCTATCCTAGGTTACCGGCTCTGGAGCAGATGCGCCGAATGCGGGGCGGAACGCAATCTCACCTAGGATCTCGCTCGCCTTTAAATTCAACAAGCGATGGACCAATGTCCACATCCGACGGCAATTTCATCGTAGAGTTCCATGTCAGCAAAGCGCAACGCATTAACGGCTGGAATTGATTGAAAATAACACACACCTAGGCAAGAACTGCCCGGCACCTTCTCCCCAACTTTAATCCCAGCCGCACAGCTTATGGGCACCACTAAATCCGGCGGGCCCGTGCCCGCCGCCTTGTCTTGCCCTCAGTTTGTCCAAGGAAACAGCTCTACAAGATGGGTTCCGACCAGTTCTCCAGTGTCTCTCTCACTTTGTGCAGGAACTGGTGCGCAATGGCTCCATCCACCACGCGGTGGTCGTAACTTAGTGTCACGTAGCACATGGAACGGATGGCGATCGAATCGTTGATGACCACGGGCCGCTTTTCGATCGCGCCTAGACCTAATATTCCCACGTTCGGCTGGCTGATTACCGGCAGCCCGAACAAGCCGCCAAACACTCCCGGATTCGTGATGGAGAATGTCCCTTCCTGGACCTCCTCCGGCTTCAACTTTTTCCCGCGCGCGCGCTCGGCAAGATCGTTCATCGTCCGTTGAATGCCGAGGATATTTTTTTCGTCCGCGTTCTTGACCACGGGAACGAGCAATCCCCAATCAAGCGCCACGGCGATTCCGATATTGATCTCTTTGTGCAGGACAACGTTTGTCCCGTCCAGTGAAGCATTCAGCGTGGGATAGGCACGCAACCCCGCCACCGCCGCCTTCACAAAAAATGGCATGAAGGTGAGCTTGGTTTCATACCGCTTTTCAAATTCATCCTTGCCTTTTGCGCGCAGCGCGGCAACTTTTGTCATGTCGATTTCGTCCACGGAGTAAACGTGTGGCGAAACGTGCTTTGAGGCAACCATGTGCTCGGCGATCCGCTGCCGCATCACGCTCATCGGCTGGATTTCATAATTGCCAAAATACATTTTTTCGCGCGGGACGGCTGATTCCAGGGCCGTGTGCGCAAGACCCCCCGATGTACTGGAAGCCGGCGGTGGTGGTGGAACTGGCCGAGAAGGCAGACCTGAGGGAGAGGCTGAAGGAGCAGAGCCTAGGTGTTCGCCACCAGCAATCACGGCTTCAATGTCCTGCTTGGTGATGCGTCCGCCAGCGCCGGTCCCGGGGATGGAAGTGAGATCCACGCCGTGCTCTTTTGCCATGCGGCGCACGAGCGGGGAGCTATGAATTCTCTCAGAAGACGCCACCGGAACTGTCGCAGGCGCGGACGGCGCTGCAACTGGTTTTGCGGCGGAGGCAACCGCAGGCGCTGGAGCGGGCGTTTTGGATGGCGCGGAGATTGGAGCCGGGCTCTTTGATGGGGCTGGACCGGGTGCTGGGGGCGCTACCGATGCCGTTGAGCCGGCCGCGTCAATCACGCCGACAACCGTTTGAATCGGCACAGTCTGCCCTTCGCCGACCTTAATCTCCTTCAGCACACCAGCGGAAGGCGACGGAATTTCCGCATCGACCTTGTCGGTGGAAATCTCAAATAGCGGTTCGTCCCTTTCCACTTTGTCCCCTGGCTTTTTTAGCCACTTGGTGATCGTTCCCTCAAAAATGCTTTCCCCCATCTGTGGCATTACGATATCAACGGCCATAAGCTCTCTCCTCTTGAATCCTCAATTCTAATATTTCGCCAGCTCTTTTGCGGCAGCAAAAATCTTCTTGGTGTTCGGCAGAAAGTGGTCTTCCAGTGTCGGCGCGTACGGCACGGGAGTATCCAGGGCCGTCACCCTCGTCACCGGCCCATCCAGGTACCCAAAAGCCTTTTCGCAAAGAATTGCGGCAATTTCGCCCGCAATTCCTCCCGTCTTGGTATCCTCGTGCACCACCAGACACCGGTTCGTCTTTTTCACTGACTGCAAAATGGTCTCCTCGTCCAGCGGCAGGAGCGTGCGCAGGTCAATCACTTCCGCTTCAATCCCCTCGGCTCCCAGCGCCTCTGCCGCCTCCATCGAGGAGTGCATCATCGCCGCATAGGAAAGAATCGTCAGGTGCCTCCCCTCCCTGCGCACCACGGCTTTGCCGATTGGCACCGTGTAATCTTCTGGAGGCACTTCTCCTTTCATGCGCCGGTAGAGGAATTTATGCTCAAAGAAAAGCACGGGATTGTTATCCCTAATCGCGGATTTGAGCAAGCCTTTTGCATCGTAAGGAGTCGAGGGATAGATCACTTTCAGTCCCGGCGTGTGCACGAAATACATCTCCGGATTCGCCGAATGAAACGGCCCGCCATGCACTCCGCCCCCAGAGGGACCTCGAATTACGATAGGCGCTGGCGCGTTCCACAAGTAGTGCCCCTTGGCCACAAAGTTCGTGATCTGGTTGAACGCGCACATGATGAAATCAATGAACTGCATTTCCGCAATTGGCCTCAACCCCAGATAACTCATACCGCAAGCCGCTCCGATAATGGCGCTTTCGCTGATCGGCGTATCAATCACGCGCTCCCAGCCAAATTTTTCAAGCAGGCCTTCGCTCGTCTTGAAAGCCCCGCCATACACGCCTACGTCTTCGCCGATCAGAATCACGGCTGGATCGCGCTGCATCTCCTCAAACATCGCCTGCCGGATCGCTTCGAGAAATGTGATTTGCGTCGCTTCAGAACCGGACCGGCCGTTGCCATGCGGTGTGCTCATGGCGATCTCCGGCTCTTTCCACTGGCTCTTTGAATGGAATCCTTTGCCTTCTTGAAGGATGGAATCGAACTAGAAGATTTGCCGTTCGGGGATAGCTTCTGGCTACTCTGCGCAGCTTCCGCTTGCTGCCCGCTATCCCCGAAGTGGATTGGCGCATTGGCTCCGCCCGACCCTTTGCCCTTTCCGAATCCCGCCACCGTCCAAACAGCAGATACCCTCGACCGAGGAGGTGTTACTTCCGCAATCGGCCGCTCCCACCTAGGTCGAATCTTGTGGCATTCATCGCCCGTGCAATAAACTCCTGTTTCGGCGAATTCCGCCGGCGGCATCGGCGAATTTTCTGCAAACTCTCGTTCACTCGCGAGAAGCGCCTCTATCTTTTCTTCAATTTCCTTCTTGCCCTTGGCATCCAGCAATTTTTCGACGGTGAGGAATTTTTCGTACAGCAGGATTGGATCGCGCGCTTCCCAATAGGCCCGCATCTCTTTGGGCACATACTCTGCCGGATCGTGCTGCGCGTGGCCCATCCTGCGAAAGCTCTTCGCCTCAATCAGAATAGGGCCTTCACCGGCTCGCGCTCGATCAACCGCTTCCTGTGTTGTGTTATAGACGGCCACAACGTCGTTCCCATCCACCACATAGCTCGCAATTCCGTAAGCCTTCGCCCGATCCGCTAGATCCTTCACCGGCACTTGTCTGCTCACGGGGGTCGAATACGCCCAAAGATTATTTTCCAGAATCAAAACGAACGGCGCTTTCTGTGTAGCCGCGAAATTCAAACCTTCATGAAAAACGCCTGTAGAGCTTCCGCCATCCCCAATCCACGTCATCGCCACAATCTTCTGCCCTAGGTAGCGTCCGGCCATGGATACCCCCGTCATCACGGGAATCAAATCACCCAACATCGAAATCGGCGACACGATGTGCAGGTTCTCCAGGTCACCAAAGTGGCTGGTCCCGTCTTTCCCTTTTGTCGGCGAATCGTACTTCGCCATGTGCTGCATGAATACGTCGCGCGGCCGCACGCCTTTCACCAACAGAGCCCCAATGTTGCGAATCATGGGGGCCATCCAATCCTTCTTCTCTAATGCGTAAGCAGTTCCGACCGAGATCCCTTCCTGACCAAGGCTTGCGTACAACCCGCCCACAATCTTGTTCTGCCGGAACAGCTTTACCATCGTGTCTTCGACGGCCCGGTTTAGGCGCATGTAGTAATACAAGTCCATATACTGCTGCCGCGTTAGTTTCTTCTTCATCCTTTGCTCCGGAATCTTAAGCCGTCATCCCGACCGAATTCTCGGCTTGCTCCAACCTCGCAAGTAGGTCCCGCTTGCCTGCCCCAACCATCTGCAAACCAAAAACCTCGCCAAGATGTTTGGCAATCAGGGCTTGGACCGCCTTTTTTTCAATACTCCGGCCCAGGAGTTTTTCCAGCGATGTAGCTTTCCTGTCTGCAATTCCGCAAGGCACGATCAGATCAAAAAACCGCAAATCCGCTGAATTGTTATAAGCGAAACCGTGAGATGTCACCCATCGGCTGATATGCACTCCGATCGCCCCCAACTTCTCTTCGTTCAGGCCTGACCTGACCCAGATTCCCGTTTTCCCGGCTACACGCTCAGCCGCCACTCCGAATTCAGCTGTAGTTCGAATCATCACCTCTTCCAGCATTCGCACGTACCATCCCACATCCCGCCTGATCGCAACAAGATTCAGAATCGAATAGCTAACAATCTGTCCCGGGCCATGGTAGGTAATGTCGCCACCTCGATCCGAACAGTGGAACTCCACGTTTTTCTGCCGCAGCACGTTTTCCGAAGCGAGCAGATTCTCCCGTTTCCCGTTCCGCCCAAGCGTAATCACGTGGGGATGCTCGCAAAACAGCAGCACATCGGGGATTGCGTCCAGCTTCCGCGCTGCAACGATACGCTTCTGCAGAGCCGCCGCTTCGGCGTAGCCGATCAACCCCAGTTCGACGGTCAAGCAGCTCTTATCCATTGTTCGGTTTTCTTAGCAAGGCCGCAGATTTCCGCGGGCCTGCGGGCAGGCCCTTAAACGTTAATCTGCAAGCCTTTCACGCTCGCAAATGCATCGCCCATCGCTTCCCATACCGTGGGGTGCGCGTGCATCATGTTCATCATGTCGTCCACGGTGCCTTCCAGATTCAGCACCGTCGCCGCCTCGGCTAGGAGTTCGGTTGCCAGCGGTCCAATGATGTGAATCCCTAGCACTTCTCCGTATTTCTCTTCCGAGACCACTTTGATGAACCCGCCATGATTGCCAAGAATTGTCGCCTTGCTGTTGCCCACGAACGGAAATTTCCCAATCTTCACAGCGTACCCGGCGTCTCTCGCCTGCTTTTCTGTCAAACCGATCGATCCAATCTGCGGCTCGCAGTAAGTTGCATTGGGAATTCGCGTCTTTACGATCTTGGATGTTGGTTTCCCAGCGATGTGCGTTACTGCGATGATTCCTTCCACCATCGCTGCGTGCGCCAGTTGAGGCAGCCCCGCAACGATGTCCCCGATCGCGTACAATCCGGGTTCATCGGTCTCCATATGGGGACCCACATGCACGAAACCGCGCTCCATTTTTGCCTTAGACTTCTCCAAGCCACAGCCATCCGTCATTGGCTTCCGGCCTACTGCCAGCAATAGTTTCTCCGCCTGCATCGACTGAGCCTTTCCGTCTTTGTCTTTGAATGCAACGGAGACTCCTTTCGGATCTTTTTTCACAGACTCCACGGCACAACTAGTGAATATCTGAATGCCCTTCTTCTGAAAGGCTTTAGACAATTCAGCTGAAATCTCTTCGTCTTCCACCGGAACAACCCGTGGCAGTGCTTCCAGAATCGTTACCTGCGCTCCAAATGAATCGTAAATCGACGCAAACTCCACTCCCACCGCACCCGCGCCCACCACGATCAGCGACTTTGGTATCTCAGGCAGTTCCAGTATCGAACGGTTGGTCAAAATCGATTTGTGGTCTGGTTCGATCCCCGGCAAAGCCCTTGCTTCGGAGCCGCTCACCAACAACACATTGCTGGCTTCAAGCTGCGTTTTCTCTCCGTCCTTCTCGACGCTTACCCGCCCGGGACCCTCATACCTTCCCCAACCTTGCACCCATTCCACTTTGTGCTTTTTGAATAGAAACTCAATCCCTTTAGCGTGCTTCTTGACGATTTTCTCTTTGCGGCCCAACACGTTGGCCCAATTGACCTTCAGCCCGCTGACTTCAAACCCCAATTCCGCGCCATTCTTAAAATGTTCATAGACTTCGGCATGGTGAAGCAGAACTTTGGTAGGGATACAGCCCACATGCAGGCAAGTTCCGCCAAGAAAGGGGTCCTTCTCCACAACCACAGTTTTCAGACCCAGCTGCCCGGCTCGGATCGCGGCTACGTACCCGCCCGGACCGCTGCCGATGATAGCCACGTCATACTTAGCCACTCTGAGTCTCCCTTCTAGGCCGGGACCACGAAATCCCGGATGCGTCTGCCACGCCAGTGGTGATTGCCTGCTTTCCGCTTTTCTCTCTTCCTCGGCGCTAAACGGACAAAAAGCCGTCCGCCCCGCAGGCGCAGACGGCTGCGTGTCAGCAAACACAAAATACTACCAGCCGTGCGCTCCGCTCGCAACTTGCGCATCTTTTGAACTCTAGCCAGTACTTCTCGCCTTTCTGTCCTTCTTTCAGATCAAGCAAGCCATCGCCATCCAAATCGTAATTTTGAAATTGCAATAATTCTTCTAAGAGTAACTTGGACAGGGTTCTTGGACAGGAAGTGAAGAGTCTCGCCCCAGACCGGGGCGGCGCAACCCGCTCGGCCAGCATCGCTCAACGCCCTAAGCACGTGGGATGGCGGGGAAGTATTTCTCTTCCAATATAGTACGGTGGTGAATTTGGTGCCCCGCGGTAATAAAGGCCAGCGCGCGAACTGTAGTTTCTTTCTCGCTTGCAACCCCGCGCCGCTCCCACGCTTGGTCTCCGAACGAACGGAACAGCGCAAGGCTCGCAACGCGAACCATCCCGAATTCTTCTGCCAGATCAGCAAGCGTCCTCCGGTCAAACGCCCCATTTCGGACAAAATCGTCCTGCTCAAATCCCGGGAGCGGCGTAACATCTCCGCGGCCAATTCGCAGCGCTCGGTATGTGAATACGCGCTCGGTGTCCGTGATGTGCCCAAGCACTTCCTTGACCGTCCATTTATCAGGGGCGTATCGAAAGCTTCCGTCGCGTTCGCTCCTTGCAGAAAATATTTGCAGCATCTGGAGCCTCTGCGATTCCAGCACTCCCACTACATCTGACCCTGGAACCTGCGAGATGTAATTTGCGTGGTACTCCGCATATTCGGTGGATTCAGGCCTTCTCATGACCGCCTTCCTTTCCGTTGCCCGAATTATATCTTCACGAGTTCCTCTTTCCCATACCTCTGGCACGCTCCGAAAATCTCTTCTTCTTGTTTTCACTTCGGTATTGCAAGATAGCCCGTGACCATGACTCCGTCAGATACAAAAAACCTGCGCGTGGCTTTTCAAGGCGAGCCGGGGGCCTTCAGCGAAGCCGCCGCTCTCCAAATGCTGGGCGCATCCATCCATACAGTGCCACGACCCACATTTGAGGCTGCGTTCAGTGCCATCTCCGGGGGAGTCTCTGACGCACTTCTTGCTCCTGTCGAAAACTCACTAGCAGGTTCGGTACTCCGCGTTTTTGATTTGTTGCTCGAAAGCCGGCTCTCCATTGTGGCGGAAACAATCTTGCCCATCCAGATGCAGTTGATCGGGCTACCTGGTTCCGCCCTCGACGGCATCCGTTCCGTTGCCTCTCATCCTGTGGCGCTTGCCCAATGTGAGCGCCTCTTTGCAGCCCACCAGAATTGGCAGCGAGTCCCTGCTGAAGATACCGCGGGCAGTGTTTGCGAAATGATGGCTTGTGGAGATCACTCGCGCGCGGCAATCGCTAGTCGCCGGGCCGCAGAGTTCTATCGTGCCGCAATCCTTGCCGAAAATGTTCAAGATAATGCCGAAAACTACACTCGCTTCGTCCTACTGGTTCCTGAAGCATCCACAGCCAAATGGTTATCCCCCGCCGCTCGCAAGACTTCTCTCGCTATGCGCCTTGCCCATCGTCCAGGTGCTCTCCTCGCATTTCTTGAGCCGTTTGCCCGGCACTCCGTCAACCTGCTCAAGATTGAGAGCCGTCCCATCCACGGTCGCCCTTGGGAATATCAATTCTTTATCGACGTCGAAGCTCCCAATGTTTCCAATCTCGACCTGGCACTCTCTGAAACTTGCGACGCCACGAACGAACTTCGCATCCTCGGCCGCTACGTCGCTGCCTCCCGTTAGCCGAGGGATCTCTAGGCTTCTCAGACTTGGCTCAAAAGCAGAAGGCCAGCGCTTCCGCCGGCCTGCTGCTTGGTTGCTTCCTAAACTTCCTGTAGTTGCTTTGCTATCTCTGTCAGCAGTAGCTGCACTCTGCCTCGCCCATCCCATTGGTGATGCCGTCCTTCATCCGTCGCAAACGCCGGCCCAGTCGCTCTGCGAGCTGATGCCGCGCGCGCCACAGCCGAGCCTTTAGCGTGTTCTCGGTCACTCCCAATTGCTTGGCCGCTTCGCCCGTCGAATAGCCGTGCATCTCGCGGAGCACGAACGCTGATCGCAAGAGCGGTGACAGTTCGTCTAGATTCTGGTTGATCATTTCCCGGAGCTCCGTCCCGGCGTAAATCTGTTCCGGGTCTGGTCCGTCGTCAGCAAAACGCTCGGCGATTGTCAGTTCGCCCTCGCGTGGAGACTCATCAAGCGAATCCGCCGGCCGTGCTTTCGCGCTGCGGCGTCGCATCAAGGCAGCGTTGATCACTATCCGTGTCAACCACGTTGAGAATTGTGACCGCCCCTCGAACCGCTTCAGATTGCGGTACGCCGATAGAAACCCATCTTGCAAAGCGTCTTCCGCATCTTCAGCATTGCCCAGAACTCGTAACGCGGTCTGGAACAATTGTCGTTGGTAGCGCCGGAATAGCGTTTCAAGCGCTTCCTTGTCGCCTCGCTGACCCGCACGGATCAGCCCTTGCTCATTGAATTGTGTTGCCACTGCAGCTTGTGTCGCCATTTGCTCCCCCCTAATTCAAACTCGTTTCCGCTTCAAGATCTGCGGTTGCTCAGTGAACAGGAACAGTTCCCCCCGCAACTCTCGGCCGCTTCATGAGCAGCAGAAGCGGCATCACTGCAAGAAAAACAACTCCTAGCAGCTTGAAATTGTCCAAGAAAGCGAGCATCGCAGATTGCCGTTCGATAATCCGGTAGAGCACTCCATGCGCTTGTGCCCCTGCCGTCGGACCGTTCGCTCCTGCCGAGATCAACCTCGCCGTTGTTCCATTCACCAGCTGATGGTAAGCACCGCTCATCTGATTCACATGTTCGCTCAACCGTGCCTGGTGAAATTGGCTTCTCCGGCTCAGCATGGTCGTCACCGTCGCAATTCCGACGCTCGCCCCCACGTTTCTTGCCAGATTAATGATTCCTGTCCCCATGTTGCTTTTCTCCTTGGGGACGTAGGCAAACGCAGAGACGTTAATCGGTATGAACAAGAATGCCAGCCCAAAACTCTGTAGCATTCGCGCTCGCACCGCGTGCCCGTAGTCCAGCCCCAAGTCCCATCCCGCCATCACGAAAAGCGCCGTCGAACACACCAAGCAACCGAACAGCAACAAGATTCTCGTATCCACTCTGGATACCAGGAATCCAACCACCGGCATCATGCACATAATCACCAGACCGCCAGGTGACAGCGCTAGCCCAGCCATCTGCGCCGTGTACCCCATCAACTCCTGCAGCAGTTGTGGGATCAGCACCGTGCTGGAGTACAGTACAAATCCCAGAAAAAACATCGCCACCGTCGAGATCGCGAAATTTCGATCCTTCAGCATCCGGAAATCCACCACGGGTTCTTTTTCTCGCAATTCCCACAAAACTCCCGCCACGACCCCTATGATCATCAAAACGAAGAAGACGACAATAAAGTTTGAAGACAGCCAGTCCTCCCGCTCCCCCTTGTCCAGGATGATCTGCATGCTTCCCAGCCCGAGGCTGATCAACCCGATCCCGATGTAGTCAATGCGGAACCCGGCTTTCAGGTTTGCTTTCTGCATGTACGGCGGATCGCTAACTAGAAAATTCGTTAGCAGCAGTGAAATGATTCCTACCGGCACGTTGATGTAGAAAATCCATCTCCACGAAAAATTATCCGTGATCCAGCCTCCTAGCCACGGCCCAATCGTCGGCGCCACAACCACTGCCAGCCCGTACACCGCGAAAGCCATGCCGCGTTTCTCCAGTGGAAATGTATCGTTCAATATCGCCTGCTCGCTGGGCTGCAATCCACCCCCGCCTACGCCTTGCAAAATGCGGCAAACGACCAGTACGCCCAGGCTCGGCGCCAGTCCGCATAGAAACGAACTCACCGTGAAGAGCGCTACGCACGTCATGTAAAACCGCTTCCTGCCAATCAGTCCGCTGAACCACCCCGAAAGTGGCAGCACGATCGCATTGGAAACCAGATACGAAGTGAGCACCCAAGTCGACTCATCTGCCCCGGCTGAAAGATTCCCGGCGATATGCGGCAGCGCGACGTTTGCGATCGAGGTGTCCAACACCTCCATGAACGTCGCCAGCGTTACCGTCACGGCGATCACCCAGGGGTTGATCGTTCCGTCCGGCATTCGCAATTTCGCTAGGATTCTGTTCTTCATTTGTCTTCAATCTATTTCCAGTAAGTCCAAACGCCGGGTCGCGCAAACCATCGCGGCTAACTCTCAATTCGTAATGACCGTTGCATCCACGTTCATACCGGGGCGCAACACGGCTTTTCCCTCCGGAATTGCATCGAGCACAATCTTCACCGGCACGCGCTGCACAACTTTTACGTAATTACCGGTGGCGTTCTCCGGCGGCAACAAGCTCAGTACCGAACCCGTAGCTCCTGAAATCGAGTCCACGTGCCCGCCAAACGTCTTCCCGTACGTATCTACTTTCACTTCCGCTCTCTGTCCCGGTTTCATCTTCTTCAGCTGTGTCTCTTTGAAATTCGCTGTCACCCAAACGTTTTGCAGCGGCACCACCATCAGCAACCCTTGCCCAGCCTGTACGATCTGTCCTGGTTCCGCTTGTTTGTGAGTCACCACTCCATCCACCGGCGCAGTGATCTCTGCATAGCTCAAGTTAAGTTGCGCCGCTTCCACCGCCGCCCGCGCTTGTTCCACCTTCGCCACTTTCGCCTGTGCATCAGCAGTCTTCATGCTGATTTGCTTGATATTCGCGTGAGCTGAAACCACTTGGGACTTTGCTTGATCCACTCTCGCCCTCGCCGCGTCAAGTTGTGCCTTCGAAACCTCAACGTTTCGCTTGGCTTGCGATAGCCGTTCCAAATCTGCTCTTAACGCGCTCGCCGTTGCATCTGCCGCCGCCTTCGCCGCTTCATATTGCTGTTTGGAGATCTCGCCCTTCTCCATTAGTGGCAGATATCTAGCCAGATCCGCGGCTGCCAGGTCCGCATTCGCACGGCTCTTATCCACATTCGCCTGCGCCCAGGCCAGGTCTGCTGTCTGTGCCTGCTCATAGGTTGTCTGCGCTCGCGCTAGATCCGCTCTCTCCGCCATCAATTCGGCATCCGCACCGCTCGTTCCGCTCTCCACGTTTTCTCGTGTTCTCGGCACATCTGCTCCCGCTGAACGTGCCTCACTTTCCGCGAGCGCCAGCGATGCTCGCGCCTGGTCCGCTGCCACTTGGTAATCACGCGCATCAAGCTTCACCAGGACCTGTCCGGCCCTCACCGGCTGATTGTCTTCCACCAGCACCTGCCCTATCCGGCCGTAAACTTTGGACGCGACTGGCGAAATGTGGCCGTCAATTTG
>Ga0075017_100000204_pt1 | contig 29190 bp, 47 predicted proteins | sample AleBraG_ABR_2012_FD_71475 | JGI IMG/M metagenome (GOLD analysis project Ga0075017, IMG submission 71475) | Freshwater sediment microbial communities in response to fracking from Pennsylvania, USA - Alex Branch Run_MetaG_ABR_2012 | ecosystem: Environmental > Aquatic > Freshwater > Creek >... | reverse complement strand
GGTTTCAGGATGCGGCACATCTCATCCAGTATCAACGGAACTTCATTTCGTGAAAAGTGCTCCAGTGTGTGTGAGCTATACACCACATCGAACCACTCATTCGCGAATGGCGTTCTTCGTATGTCACACCGATAATCCGGTTTCACATCTTCCCGGATATCGACTCTCAGGGTTTCACCTTCGTTGGTTTTGTAGCTCTCTTCCAGATTGCCACAACCCAGATCGACCACGCGTTTCGGACCAATCTTGAACACCGCTCTGTAAGGTTTCGAAGCCAGTGGAAGTTCATAGCTGATGCCTTTCAGGTTGTCCCAGTGTTTGCAGAGCAATCCACCGTCCGCGAGTACCTGCCACTGTTCGAACTTATGGCCATCTTCCTTGCTCGTCGGTTGCCCTTTATCGTTCCGGTCTTCGTGTTCCGGTTCTAACAATCCACAGTGACAGCAACGCTCCGCCACTTTCTTGCAGAAGAACAGGTCTTCCGTCCAGTGTTCCGCCTTGTTCTCCCCATCATAGAACGCTTCCAATTGTTCGACCGTCTTGAACCACGGTTGGGGAAAGTTCTTGAACACATCCATCCGGATCAGTGTCGCGTCCATACCGATCCCACTTACATCGAACACTTCACCCACTTTCCAGTCCCAGTAAGGGCCCTGACCATTGCCACGATAGACCAATGGTTCCTGAGGCTGTGACTTATGGCAGTACACACCACCCGCCACGCCAAACTTCGGGAAGTGCTCTAAGTGGAAGATCAACTGTCGTACACAGTACGGCGGGACAGTGACATCCGTACCCAGAAAGAACAAGTACTTCGCCTTCTGTTGCAGGGCGGCCTCGACAATCATCGTTCTCGCCTCAGCCACAGGCTTACCCTTCACCATCGCCCATCTGATGTCAAAGTTCGTGGGGGCGTGTAAGTTCATCAACCCGAACGCCCATTCCAGTGTCACCGGCTTCGCGTCACTGGGTATACCAATCGTCAGTCCTACACCACCCGGATAACTAGGCACCTTTCACCGCCTTATTGGGCATCGTCCCAATCGACTCCCGGATGTTGCACACATGGTTGTAGATTTCCTTCGATTCTTCAAACAGGTGTTGCGCCATCGCTTCCACAAAGTTCGGGAACGGTGGGGTGGAGGATTCACTTTCACCTTGTCCCATCTGGTATTCGCGTATGTCACCCAATACGTTCAGGATGTCCTGATGGACATTGTGCAACTGGCTCAGGCTGGTGATCGTGTTCATACGTTGGCTACCGACATCGTCAATCGGTACCGTTTTCGGAGTATGCTCTCTACTTCCAATTCTCGACATGTTGTTTACCTGTCCTCTCATGGTTTTTCTGGAATTACTTTCACTGTGTTCGGTAGCTTTTCCTTGATTCTGATCTGCCTTGCTCTGTCCTGCATATCATGCTCCGCTAAATCATGAAGAATGACTCTCTGGCCGTTCAGGATCGAACCCTGATCCACGTCGTACTGCTTCTTGAATTCCTCGAAACGAATCCTCGATTCACTATTGGTTTTCTGTTCCGCCAGTACTGCTGTCAGTTGTTGCTTCAGCTGAGCCAATGCTTCGTCCTGTTGTTTCTGTTGAATGATGTTGTTCACCAACGATGAAACCGCCATCGTTATCGCACCGAATACCATAGGCCCCAACCATTTCAAAAGCCACAGGGGGATTCTGACCACACCATTTCCCGGATGATCGACGGTCACGGTTTTCCCTCTAGCCTTCGCGGTCTCGTTCTTCCTTTTGTCCCGCTGCTTTACCAGCGCCGAACGATGACTCTCTGATGCTCTCAATCAACTGGGTCAATCTTCCATCCACACCAATCTTCAAGGCGTCAAGTTTGTCACTGTGTTCCGCAATCTTACGTTTCAGGAAGAACGCAATTCCTAATACCGTGAGGCCGGCCATTACCGTTGGAATCACCGCCAGTACAATGATCATCCGCAAAGTAAACGGGTCTATCATCGGCGTTACCTCCCGCTCAACCTCTTGACATCATTGTTGTAATTGTGCACCGATGAGGATGTAAACACGTTCTCAAAATGTTGGCACCAGTTCGTCGCTTCCACATAGTCTTGGTTATAGAACGAACCTTTGAAGGTCATGACTCGCTCTTGCTGTCCATCCGTGGTGACCTTGGTTACAACCACGCCACGATAAGTCTCCGGATGCCCCTCGTCATAGTCCACCCCCACGATATAAGTCACACGTAGCGGGGCATTAGACGACTCTGGCGGGGTTTGTGGGGGTGGGTCGGTACTGAGTACGTCCTCCACGTTCCCAACGTCTCCAGCGTCGATTCTCATCGTTTCCGCATCTTCTCGATATGTATCCCGTTCCCAATCTGTTCTCTTTGCCATAGTCACCTCAGTTTGGTAACGCTGGTACTGGTGGACTCATGAACTTACAGTTCAACGTGTCGTAGTTCGCCATGTAAGTGTTCACCTCATCCACCGTCGCGTTGACCGGGAGTATTCCACCATCACATATTTTCGTCTTCGCACCTGTTCCAACCACGACATCCCACGAGTTACTGTCCCCGTTCCCAGTGTGTACCCACATTCGATAAATACCTTGTGGGCTGTTCATGGGAAACTGTGCTGACAAGGTCTGGTAATCCACTTTCGCAGTCGGTAGCACCTGACCCGTTGACAATGTCGAGTCCGCCAACATAATCGAATTCCCTGTGGTCGTTAACCCGGTGACGATCAACGTGATCTTATCCGTCGCCGTTATCGGATACTTATAGCAACATTGAGGTGGATTCATCACCACCTGAACCCGTGTATCCAACACCACACTCGCCAGTTCCGTTGGAGCCGTGACCGCCTGTGCCGTCAACAACACACTGAGTAACACCACGAACATCGTTCTCATTGTCGCCCACTCCGTCGTTTCCAGAACAGTCGCCACCAGTTCATGTCTTCGATCCCGGACAGATACTTACCTTCCCTTCGTTCCATCCAATCCGGGTTGTAGTAATACGGCCCGATGAGGCCGTCTTGGTTGTCGTGTCGTTTGGTCATGGTTTCGTCCTCATCGGGCTGTTCCATTTAGGCTACAGAGACCACGAAGCTGCCAGCCGGCCCCGCCACAATGTTAATCGGGTCCGCACTGTTGTTGCCCGTGATGCTCGTCCCGTCCGCCAGTACACAGGTCGCTGTGATCACAGCACCTGTCACCAGTACCGGAGGAGAAGCCGGTGCCACATCGCAGGTCATGCCATCCGCTGCTGGTGTGAGCACCACGCCCGGATCACTCGATGCCCATGTCGGCACACCGGAGCCCGCCGGAAGTGTGGTTGCAATTCCTACCGCGTCTACCGGGGTAAGGGTTGCGGTCGCATGCCCATTATCGAGCACATTGAATTTCAGTTTGCCACTCTTAGGTTTTGCCATTTCAGCGCTTCCTCCTGTGAAGGTAATGATTAACGCCACTGGTAGTGGCGGGGTGAGATACTTCAGAATCAGAGCAATTCCCGCAGAATCTAGTTGTTGCTGGGCTTCTATTGCTCCCAGTTCTTGTCGTTCTGCTTGCTGATTGGTGATTACCGTATCCAGCTTCTTATTGATCGAGTCAAACTCTGCGAGTATTGCGTCTAACTTCTGCAGCACCGTGTGGAACATGTTGAATACCCAACTCATAGATTGGGCCTCCTGTGTGCTGCTCTGGGTTGTGGGCTCCTTAGCTCCCACTGGTTCTAACTTTGAGGACTTCGAAAAGCCCTCAAACTGTGCTACCAATCTTCTAATCTCGTCTGCCAAGTTCTGGATGGCCAGAATAGACATGGTCATATTCTGTTCCATTCTCGCTTGACGCAATTGAGCTTCTAACAAGCTCCGGAGAATGTCAATCTCTTCCGGATCGAAACTGATTGCCGTCATCGTGTGATACCGCCAATTCTCAACCTAAATGTTGGAGACTAGAAAATGCTTTTCAACCACTTCACCACCGGATGACTGTCATCTTCCAAGTGGGCTGGTTCCGACAGTAACTCCTCGTTCACATGTTCCGGCAGTGGCAGCGCATCATGTACTTCCAGCACTACCTTGTTTTCCTCGGGGACGATCTTCGTCACTTTCACTCTGGGCTTCCGTTTATTGGTGTATTTTTTCGCCATGTTAGAACCATCCTCCGAAGGCATAGTTCATGAACACGAACAGACAAATCAGCACCATCACCCAGTAGATGATGGTCACCCAAGGCTCCGTAACTCCGAACGCTGGTAGAGCTAGTTTCACAATCTTGAATAGAATCGCAATCACTGCGACTGTGAACAGAAAGCCCACCAAGGCCCAGATCACTCCTTCCTGTCCGAAGAATCCAACCCGGTGCTGTAACAGAAGCATTGTTGCTAGCATTGTTCCTCCACAGTTCAGGACATCTTCTTACCTGTACTTTGATTGTTCTTCCATTCTTCTGGCATCTGGCGCTGGCCACAATGTGGGCAGGGCTTGCCCTCTTTGTATTCCGGGTAATTGTGGGTGCACGGTGTTGCTGTCGGTTCCACCGTTTCGTTCGGTGTATTGGTCATGCTGCTCCCACTTGGGTATAGATCGTCAACCACTTCTGCCAACCCAGATAATTCCTCTTTGACTCCGCTCTGACATTATCCGGATGACATAGGGTTACTAGGTTCGACATCTGGTTGTGCCAAGCTTTGTGATCTATGTGGTGCACTCTCAACATCTGTTTCGCTCCACACATCACACATCGCCGTTTATCACGGGCCAGTACTTTCGGTCTTGCTCGTCGGAACCGTGATCCATACTTCTGTGGCCGTCCACCCTTCCAACGCCAATGTCTACTACCTGTGCACCACGGTTGTCTTCGGCCTTTGTGGTGCTCTGATATCTTACGCTTACGTTCCTGTTCGATCTCTGGATCACTTGACCTACCCGGAACCGAACCTTTCAGGCCTTTGTTCCACGAAGGCTTACCACTCTTATTCAGGCGGTTGCTCTCAGCTACTCGCTCTTGCCACAACTTACTCTTCACACGAACCTTCACCATCTTGGCAGTGTGCCATTCAGTTGTGTGCCCTAACGACCAACAGAGTTTGCATCCGAGATTCTTCAAGTCCGCCTCAATTTGAGATAGTGTAAGTGATAGCCAAAGTATTGCTGGTGGTCTTGTTGATCGTGGCGAACGTAACGTGACTCAACATAGTCTGCACGTTGTAAGCCGCCGCGTTGAATATCCCGGCCTCACCCAACGTTGTGTTCGCTTGGTTAGTCGCGAACGTAACCTGTGCCTGCCAGAACGGTGGGTTCGAACCAAGTCCGCCGGTAATGAACGTAGCAATCGCCAACCGGCCCGTTCCACCCGTCGCTGTCGCCCACGTACCGTTCAACAACGTATCACCTGTCGCCGGCGCCGTGGTGCTGGTACCGACTTCGATACTCGTCATCACATCCGTCTGTGCCAGTCCTGAACCGATGATGCGGCTCAGTACATACGACCGACCGGATGTCACGACTACGTTGTTGATCTTCCGGTATTCAAGGAGCTCGTTGTTTCTCGCATCGTAGATTCCTACTTCAAAGCATCCCCGTAACCGGATCGCCTCAGCAAACTGCGCGCCATTCTTCTCGTCCTGATCCATTGTGTCGCTCCTCGCTTTGAGTTTTCACGAATCACGTTGGTGCCAGTTCCCGAGAAGTTTGTGAACCAATCCGTTACAGGGTATTGCTAATCGTTAGTGCAAATACTTGATCGCCGTTCGAATGTCACGGTTCTCCATCAACCGTCGAATCACCTGATCCTGTTCGTACTGCGTTTTCAGCTTGAGTTTATAAATGCTTTCCATCTTCGCAATTTTACCTTCATCACCAGCTCTGATGGCGAATTCGAACAACAGTGCACACAACTCCAAACTGTCATCGAACTCTCTGGACGTAGGCTGTCTTTGTCGGCATCTTGTCATTTCAAACCATCGCTCGTAAAGTCTACGGTGGAGTCCGTCCAACTTACACCAAAGTTCACAGGTTTGACTTGGTAATCTTTGCCGCACTTACTACACTTCATCGAGCCACCTGTGAATTCATGATCGCATGATAGCTCAACACTGAACCCATCTCCCATCTTGAGTTGTTCGCCAAAGCCGCTCATCTCATCAGCTCCCATTTCGTATTTCCGGTGAGTATCCTTGTGCCTTCATCACTCATCTGACTGAGGCTACTGATCGATGGAAACTCAAGTTCCTCGCCATTAGGACCGATCTTCTTCTGGTTCCTGAGTCGCATCAACCAATCCACTGTTTTCTGCGCATCAATAGAACCATCGCCGTTGACCCAGTAGGGCACCATTCCACTACCCCAATACGGTCTGATCGCTTCGATCCATTTCTTGTCGGTCTCGTTGTATTCCGGTTTGGGTGACTTGATGTTAGCCATGACTTACATCCTCCGGATTCGCGCCTTTCACTTCCAATTGGTCGCCTTCCTTCATCTCAAACTTGTGGCTCCAGTCCGAAACAAAACCTAACGTGGTCATCCGGATCGTGACTTCGTTGTTCGGCAGGATCATAAGTTGCACGTTCCCATCGTCACCACGAATCAAACCGATCTGTACTTCCGTTTTGCTCATCACTTACTCCATGGCCACGGAAATTTCTGGTGATAGTAATCGCCATCCTGTCCGGGTCCATACACCGGCGAGGTGATCCATTCCCAAACTTGTCTTAACCAGTTCATGTGTTCACATATCCTCGTCACGGATATCAGCTCTCAGTTTCGCTCGTTCTTCGAAGGTTGCCAGTCTGACGTTCAAGTGTGGGTTCTCTTGTTTCCACCGTCGCCGTTCGTCTTCACTCGCTAACAGGAACTTGCACTGGTATGTGGTTTGTGTAGGTGGAGTTTCAATCACTGTCACTTCTCTGGTGATCTCCACCGGGTTTGGCTTCGTTCTCATGCTGGTAACCCCAGCAATTCGTGTAAGTACTCCGCCCAGTCTAACTCGGTCTGTATCGGGTACCACACCAACGGTTCATGTCTTGACCAATGTCTGCAGTCTTCAATCTCCCACATCACTTCGAAGACTTTTTGTAGGTCCGGTTTCATTGCACCGACTTACCGTTGCCTTTGTGCTTTTCTTTCTGGTGTTCCGGGGGCAATACTTCACCCTCCAGTCTTTTAGGCAGTGGCATGTTGAACATATCCGCGTGAGTTTTCAAGTGTTGGGCCAGTCGAATGACTTCCTGTTCTTTCTGTGTGCCCTGATCTAACAGTCCACCGGGGTTTGTGCCCATGCTCACTAACTGGTTGACTTGGACTACGGACTCAGGATGATCCGGGTGCATGCCATTCACGATCTCCCAATCTCTCCAGAGCTTTTGGTTCAGTGTGAGTACCGCCGTCTTCATCTCGAAATACACATTCCATCGCTCTTTGTTTTTCCAGTGCGTAGGCGGTAGGTTCAGGTCGAAGGGTTGGCCACCGAATACTTCATCAATCTGCTGATCCATCCGTTCCAGTTGCATTTGTTTCTGCACTATGTACGGAGCGATTGATCTCACAGCTTCGATGTTCACTAACTTGTCTTTCAAGGACCGTGCCAGTGCTTTAATCTGGCTCGGCATCTGCGGTACCGTATAACCCTGCTGGCGTCTCAGTTTCCAGTCACACAGATAAGGCACTCTCAGCGTGATCTTCTTCGCGATTACCTGATAGGGCCCGATCATTTCGTATATCCATTCCTGTTCTTTCTTCAGCTTGGTTTTGGCCCGCGCTAAATCGCGTACACTTTTGTACTTGAGTCGTCCGTCTTTATTCAATTGACTATTGAACTCGTCCCACCATTCTGGCAGCTCCATCGCTATTCTTTGGTAGAACTCCCACGGTTGTCCGCTGTTGGTGATAGTTACGCCGGGCCGGGGCTTCGCTTCAACTACAGGCAGGCCAAGATCGCTACTTTCGATCGCATCCATTACTTCCACGGACTCTTCAATCTGTTGTTCGATTCTGTTCCCGTTGGTTTTCATGTGGTAACCGTGTTCAACATCCTTTGGAAGATCAACCCGGTCGTTTCACTGAGGCTACCGGATTCCAGCTCTCGTTGTAGTTTTTCCTGTGTCTGCGGCAACGCTTTTCTCAGCTTGCCCGGTGGCCAGCCCTTCTTCTGTTTTCTTTGGCTGTTGATATGACGGAAGTAGTCGTTACTGTAGAGTTCTTGCAGGGTTTGTCCACCCTTGACGGCTCGGGAGTGGATTTCTTCTGGGGTTAAACGACTGGAGGTGACTAATCCGCCTTTCCTGCCGTTCTCCATGCAGGCCAATATTCGCTTTGGATTCTTCGCCTCCATCTTACTTGCTGCCGCCAACCTTAATCGGATTCTTGGTCCATTTCTGATTTAGCACAGTCTGCGGGCTTGTGCTACCTTTTTGCTGTTGTCCCCATGCCTGATCAATACCACGCTGAATGTTTTTGCTGGGGCTGGTCGCCTTCTGGTTGTTCATTGACTTGACTGGCATCGTTTTCTCCTCAATAGAAAATGGGCGGTACGTTAAGATACGGACATGATCCGCTCCAACGTTACCGCCCACTCAGTTCTAACCGACTGACTGCTCTGCGTGTGTCCTCTAAGCTGTTGTTTCCTGCGGTAGGAAGTATCTCACAGGTGTACTTCCATCACAACGCTTTTCTTGAGGAAATCAACAGCTTAGCCAAACGCCTCTAACGTAGTGACGATGCCACGTAGCTCGTACTCGGTCGTGACACACTGACGTTGCTCATCGTCCCCGCCGTTACCGTTTCCGCCGTCTTTCTCACATTGCTCAATGACTTCCGAAGTACTTCGCGTCTAGGCATTTCCTGTACCATGCCCACAAACGCTGGCCCCGGTGATGCCCATTCCTGTGTTACCGCTGCTCCAGCTGCCGCTTCTATATTCGCCCAATCGGTCTCTTCCGACTGGGCTATAAAGGGCGGACAATGATCTCCACCAGATCGTGTTGATCATCATACTTCGCATCTATGGCTCTGGCGGCCTTGATCGCCACTTCCTTGTCCGACTCCGCCAGTATTTGTGTGAGTGGAACGATCACCGTGCTCTTGGGTGTCGTATCGTTGCCTGCCGGGTCTTTCGTAGGCTTGGGATGGAACAGTACCGCGTATTCATACAACTTACCTCTTGCCATTGTGCTACTCCTTCTCTATTTAAGATACAAACATGATTGCTGTGGAGGCGTTGAGCCGGTCTATCCTTTTTAGTCCAGCCCGTGTTTCAAGCTCTAACTCACTTCAGCGAACAGATACGCCTCCAACCGAACCGGATCATGTCCGGCCGGAACTCTATCCTTTATCGCTAGGTCGTTTGATGTCGGTCTCTCCCGGTCTGTATATCGCGTATGGTGCTGTTCTCGCCGTGACTCGTCTCCACAAATCTGCCATTGAGCCTCGTGGGTAGTTACCATCGATGAACAGATGGAACTCATCGCCCACTTCATTCAGGTAAGCGTTTCGTGGCATAAAGATACCCGCGAATTCTGACTTAGTCAGCTCCTCACCCGGTAACAGATAGATTCTCACTGCTAGTTCAACAAACCTGAACGTGGCCCTTGCGTTCTTCTCTCCCAGTGGTAGGCATTTATTCTTGATGATCTTGCCAATCCCACGGTCACACCCTGAACTGAAGATTTTCAGTTGTGGGTATCTCGAAATCAGGTCATCCACCAATTTATTGATCAAAGGCTCATCGTCGCGTTCACTCCTTTTGCGGGCACCAATGATGACCACATTCATTCGACTTTCTCCTATTCCACACGTAGACGCCTCGACACTGGAAAGCTCACTGGTTCTTCTTCAAGAGTCTTGGTTACCTCATCACTGTAATTGATCTTCATCTCGACTGGCTCACCGGGAACCACATCCACACCCACTTCATACGCCTGTCCATCCGGGGACCAGCCGGATATCATCATGGCCGTTCGATATTGCGTGGAACTGGTAATCATCGATGTAGCCGTCATCGCTCGGTTCTTTTGAAACCCAGCGAATCCCTTGGTCTGCTGCCATTCATCAAATCCCTGTACGATCCCGGGCCTCATCATCTTCAATTGCTCTTTCAGACGGGCATTCTCTTCCACCAGTTCCTCAACCTTCTGTCTTTCTGCCCCCCTGAAACCAGAGCGAACCTTACGATCCAATGGTGACTGAGTATCACCACACTTTTGGCACACCCACAGGGCAAGGTCGAACTGTGAGGACCAGCCTCTAAACATTCTGGCCCTCATCTCACCCCAGTTCACACCAAACTTACCTCTTCCGCTTGCCATCCTTTCTTGCCTTTCACGCATACGAATTCGACTTCCTGTCCTTCTTTCAAAGACTTGAATCCGTTTGCCTGAATCGAAGAATAGTGGACAAAAACGTCGGTACCATCCTGACGTTGAATGAACCCGTAACCCTTCGAGTCGTTGAACCACTTGCACACACCCTTTTCTCTTGTTGCCGTGCCATTTCCCTCGCTCACCGCTTTTCTCCTGTCGATTGAAATTGATCACCGTTACTTACCATCCCCATTAAGCTTTGGTCTTCAAACTCTCCAGTAGATCGTCCACCTGTGCCGATGTACCGGGGTCTTCTTCGACCTTGACCGAACCCATCGCCCGATCAAACTTAGCACTGGCCACGTCATTCCGTTGTCTCATCTTACTTTCGATGTCATCCACCGATATATCCGCGCCACCACTCACCAACGCACCAGCCGACTCCAAGGCCTGTGCACTTGATTCCTTGATCTTGGTATCCCGATCCAGTCTTTCCAGTTCCCGGACTCTGGCCACCATGTCTGAGTGTTTGGCTTCCAGATTCACCAACGCGGCATCCGTCTGTTGTGAGGCTGTCTTCTGTTCCTCAAGATGTTGTGTAGTGGCATCCAGATTACGTTGCATGGTGAGTATGGCTGCCGCCTTCGTTCTCGCCACATCCTGTTTGGTCGAGTCTTTCAACAGGGCTGTGACGTTAATCTTCGCAGTCTCAATCTGGTGAGTAAGATCGTCTTTCTCACGGGTCAAGGTTCGAACCTGTCCATCCTGTACCGCGGCCTCAGTCCTCATCTTAGCCAAGGCATCTTCCAGATCACGCGTGTACTGACGAATCGCTGAGGGCGAGTTCATATCAATCGCTTTATCCAACAGATCATGAACGTTACCCAGTGTAACCACACGCAGTTTTTGCAAGAACGTTGACATACCTTCTCCTATTTTCGATCAGATTTAGAAACTGTCCGAACCACCACCGCCACTATCACCGCCACTGCCAAAGTCACTACTGCCACCCCCTCCAGAATCCGAGCTGCTCCAGTCACTAGAACCACCTCCCCCTGAGTCCGAGCTTCCATAGTCACTAGAACCACCGTAGGACCGTGTGGGTTCTGGTTCGGGTTCTGGCTCACGAATACGTTCCGGCGTCTCTCTAGACCCCCCAAAATCGTTCCCAATGACGATTGGCGTGACGTGTACGGAGTTATCCACGGTCGAAGTACTCACCGACCGTCCCGGTTCTGGTTCTTTGAAGCTTTCATCCTTGTGAGTCTTTTTCTTAGTTGAGGGCCGTGGGCTGGAATCCATCTTCACATTCACGCCATCTTTCCATCCAGCTTTCCCCAACGCTCTCAACTGTGCCGCGATACTGTTGTACACATCTCTCATGGACTCGTACTGCGCCAGTGTCAATTCCTGACTCGGATCACCACGATAGCTCCCTGCAAAATCAACAAATTGCTGATTGATATCCTCAAAGATTCGCTGATCATTCACGGTCATGACCACCTGTTTCTTCTGAGTAATCAAGTTAGTGGCGGTGTTCCTCGCAGCCGTAGCGTCCGCTTGGGCTTTTGTAACAGCGTCCTTCTTTCTCTGTCGTGCTCTCAATTCAATCACCACCACAACAATCACAAAGACGCCAAACCCAAGCGCCAACAACCAACCCATGACTCGCCACAGTCCCGACAGGTCTGTAGGTTTCGCTGCCTCATTCACAACTGTAGCCGGATGAGTAGCTTCATCCTTGGAGGCTAGTAACCTCGCGGTTAGTTGCTTCTCTGAGGCAATCATCCCACCCGCGAAATCACCTGTCTTGAAATACGGCGCCATGTAGTCTTGTTTGATCCGGTTCCAACTCCCATCCAATGCATGATGCCACGCCGCCCCATAGAACATACCCATCTTACGCTCTTTGGGGGCTACCATCAGAACGATCAACGTGCTTTTTCTGGTACCATTCGGACCTTGCCATGATGGACAACCTAACTCCATGTTATGTTCGCTTACATCCAAGTTCTGACTGGATGTACTTATCACACGAAGGTCCGCGCCCTGATCCACCAATGCCTGTCCCGCCAGTGTCACATCAGTTGTCTTTCCAGTGAATACGTTCGCGTCATCTGACACCATCGAGTTACAATCAATGGCCACCGACAACGCCGATAGACATAGAACCACGAACACGATCCACACCAATCTCCTCATGACACCACCTCACCTTTAGCGATTCTATCTTCCGTCAATCGAGTCCACTGCTGCTCTTTAGTTTCAACGTTCAGATGCATATTCTTTACCATCTTGATATACAAATTCGCAGCCATAGCAGCTATCGCTGGATCAGGATGATAGTACCCAACAATCTCCAAAGCATGCATTGCATGGGAATACCAATGCTGCGGTAGATGCCCAAACTCTGAGGGCTTAAACTTTTCGGGAGCAGAGCTCATAAAAAATGCTCCCTCTTCCGCATCCACTTCACGAGGATCAGCTGGATTCATAAAGCAATACCGAATGAACGATGTTAACCTTCTACCCGGTGAGTAAGCTACTCCAGTGCGTGTCCATGTCTTAGGCTCAAAATCACATCCTCTTACCGCCGTAAGCAAAGTGCCTTGGAACCTAAGTGGCAGCTCTTCCGCCCAATCCTGTAACACGCTACCCATAAATCAATCCTCCAACACTGAACTTATACCATTCCGCTTTTGAACTGTCACCACCCTCTCACCCTCTAACTCTTGTAGCAGATGAACATTATGACTCGTCACGAAGATACTTTCAAACTTTTCTTTCAACCTCTTCATCGATGTGGCAAACTGTCTGACTGTGCTCGGGTCTAACCCATTCCCCGGCTCATCAAGGATGAGTACGTTACACCGTGGGGCGATCTCTCTCAGGGCGAACGAGGCAATCAACCCAGCCAAGGCTCTCTCCCCATCGGACTGAGAATCGATGTCCTCACCACCCGTAGCGTTCAAGATCACAGGCACGAACTCACCATTCTCAATCTCGAATCTCACCTGTAAGGCTCTATCCCCGAATAACTCCGCGTAGTAGTCCGCTGCCACATTCAACTGAGGACACAACAGAGCGTTCAAGAATGCTGGTATACCATCCCGCCCCATCGACCGTTCACAATACTCAAAGAACAATCGATCCTTCTTTATCGCTTTGTACTCACTGTCCAACCTGTCCTTCTTGGCCATTGCCATACGCAATTCGAACTTGGTATCCTTGTAGGCCTGTGACTGAGTGTGCGCTCGTGTGACTAACTCACCATAGTTCTTTTCCATCTCAGTGTAAGCCAGTTTTGCATTTCGTATGTACCGCTCAGCTGTCACCAGTTCAATTTGAATCTGATCGTGGGCACCTTCTAATTCCTGACACCGGACATTCAGATCACGCTTGGTCGCCGTAAGAGCCCTGAACTTCAACTTCAATCCATCGATCATCGCTCTAACGCCATTCAACATGTTCTTCAGTTTCTCCGGGTCCACCTGTTGACGGCAGAATGGGCACTCACTCAAACTCAAAGCGGCGGTCAATTGTTTCGCTTCCTCTTTCCGTTTCACAAAATCATGGTGAGTGACAACCAACTGGGTTTCACCATCAGCTCGTGCTGCTCTCTCAGCATCCAATAAGCCCAGATATCTCGCTTCTTTAATGCCCAACCGTTCCACCTCAGGCTGCCATTCTTCCTTTACTTTGAGGTAGGCTTTCTTTTTCTTTTCCACATCCTCCCGACCGATCCGAATCAGTTCCTTGGTCTCTTCCATCAGGACAGAGAGTTGTTTGTTGAGGTTCCTGATACGTTCTTCAATTACCGCAATTTTTCTCTCACACTCTCTCGCTCGATCCTCATCTTTCGCTTTGTCCTTACGGATGAGGGCTAACGCTTTCTCGAATCGTTCCAAGTTCTGAAACTTTGAGAGTACCTGTGTCCGTTCCTTCTTCGTACCAGCCAGAAACGCTCTCGCCACTTCCTGATCGATGTACACCGCATTCGCCAGTGTATGCCACGTAAACCCAGTCACCAATTCAATCTCAGCCTGTGTCGCCGTCTTATCGTTGGGATTCAGTCCAGTACTCACATCCTTACCATCGATCCACAACTGTAGCCGTGTAGGCTTTCTCTGTCTTAGGATTCTGATCCTTCGTCCTTTGGCGTCGGCAAGTTCCAGATCAACGGACGCTTTTCCTTCAGCATGGCGCCGTGCCCAGCCATCGTGTTTCTGACCCTTGAAGGTGTTTCCGAAGAGGGCGACTGGTATTGTCTGCAGAACGGACGTTTTCCCCGCGCCGTTCGATTTCCCTTTCCGATCTTTGTTCTGTCCTTGGACAAGTGTGATCCCCTTCTGATTCCACTTCACATCCACATTCTTAAAGCTCAGAAAGTTCTTGGCTGTCGCTTTGATAAACCGTACACCCTTACCAGTTCGAAGGCCTCCGCCCACTTCTTCCAACCGTTCGGTTAGGTACTCAACCACCACTCTCCGATTCAGGTTTTCGGGACACGTCTGTCGGACGTACTCTCTGATCTTTTCCCCATCCGGGGTACTAACTCCAAATCCACCATTTTCTCCCAGTATTCTATCTCGCTCGAAAGTTGCCGTGACATAGATTTCAGCTCCTTCATACCGAGTCTCAGCGTCTGCCCGTGCGGCCTCAGTTCGTTCGAGAAAGTCGGTTCCACTCTTGCAGCTGACATGGATTCTGACCGAGCATCCTTCCCATCCTCGCTCAGGCTTTCCGAACCCGGGCCACGTTGGATCGAACCATCCCGGTATGGCACTAGGGATAAACCTTCCTTCTTCAGCCTCGCTGCTAACCAGTGTAAATCCCTTTCGCTGATTGGCTTCTCCCCAATCCTGACAGAAGGGGCTGCCGATGTATGAGATATTCTCCGCCACCTTCTGACGCAGATGTATGTGGCCGCCATAACACTGAAGATACCTATCGGGATGTAGTGCTTCTGGTTCAATGCCTTTCTCCGATCTCATTCCCAGTTTGTTGTACTTACACCCCAGCAAGTCCTCATGAAAGATGAGAATGGTCTTCTGAGGATCACTTCGTTTCGCTAACCAATCAGCTCGTTTCCTCAGCTCTATCTTATCCGTACAATAGGGCAACACCGCCAACGCCCCATCATACAGCAATTCAGGGCGATCCACACACGTCGCTCCAGCCTTTCTCAATATTGGAAACCAGTTCTCATCGTCCGCGTATTGCCCAATCCTATCATGATTCCCGAGAACGTCAATCACATCGTACCCACGATTGGTGGCCTTCCTCGTCGCGTCCATCCAGAACCGTGTCACCCTCACATCCACGGGGTTGTAGACCCTCTTTAGGTCTCCAGCGTTCACAATCCCTTGGACTCTGTACTCATCAGCGATGGCCATCACCTGTTCCCATGCTTTGACACACGTATCCAGATTCGACCAATCACATTGCCAATCGCTAGTAAGTAGGAATCTCATCCCAGTAGTTTCCCACACAACACACAACAGCCTTCGAACATCCCCCCATCATCAATGTGTGGGCTACACGCAGCTTGCGCTATCTCCAATTCCTCCTCAATCTCTCTTTTCATGTCATTGTACTGCCGAACAGTCAAATCCAGTTGGCCATTATCCAACTCTTCTCTCCGTTCCCAGTATCGCTTATATGGAGTCATTGGTGCTTTAATGTTAACCATCGGGATAAATTCGTATCGGAAGTTTAGCTTTCAACGCTCGTGTGATCATGTCCTGTGTTCCTACTCCAAGCTTCCAATCCTCATGGAAGGCCAGAACCAGTGTAGGCTTCGCTTTGTCCAACATCTCCTGATTTCTTTTCGGTCCCGCCGCCTTACCATACTTCATCCAATCAGCAGGGAACTCAACCCACGGCAATCGTAACTCTTTTGCCGCTTCTCTTGCACAAGTGTCAGCCCCCGGAGCCCCACCCTCAATCACCAATTTGACTCTGGGAGCCATTGCCTTCAACACTCGATAGACCTTGTCGTAGTCCTTCCACTTACGGCTTCCACACACCAACACTCTCATCGTATTGGTCCATCCCCGCCTATCGCGGCAAGACAGGCGTCGAACATCGGTTGGTGCTCATCACAACACTGCCGTGGCATTGGCACTTCTCCACGCATATCGCATTCACATTCAAACTGTACTTGGCACTCATACACACAACATTTGTGCCAGTGCTTAACTGGTGCTTTGATGTTAGCCATTACCGAGTGTAGCTCCTAAACTTGGAGCACAGTTCATACACCACCGCCGTCATCAACGCCACCTGTGTTTCCGAACCTACAAACTGTAACGATGTCAGAGTCTTAATGCCGTCCGCGAGTACCTGATTTCTTTCCCCATAGTCCGGATCATTCAACAGTATCTGCCTCAGATACACCGCCAGTTGAGACCGTATCTGGTTCACATCGTTTGCATTCACCGTCTTCAACCACTTCGCCGCATCCTTCCATTTCCCCTTGATGATCGCTCTATTGAGAGCACGTATGTCCAGTGTCGCATTCACTTCCAACCGTACCGCTTCTTCAGCCGTACACTGTGGGTCAGTCACATACTTCTCGACCGCGTTCAAGACCAACCCTGAACTATCCACACCAGCCTCGAGCAGTGCTTCCGTCAGATCGTCCACACTCTTCTCTGATCCCACCGCCTTCATTGCCTTCTCTACCAACTTCCTCACATCATCCAGTTGTAGATTGGGCAACTCATAGACGATACATCGCCGTCTCAGTGTGGGTAAGATCGCGTCCGTGTTCGTGGTACAACACAACCACATCGTAGACTCAGGGCAATCCTCTAATGGCTTCAACAGTGAGTTCTGGGCCGCCTCTGAGGCTTTGTGCAACTCATCCAGAATGAAAACCTTCTTCTTGCTACCGGGCATCGGTCCATAGTCCGACCGTTCAATCAGTGGGCGGTACGTATCCACCCCTGTATTCTTAGCTGCATTGATCTCTGTAATGTCCAATCGTTTTCTTCTCTGCCAACACTCATCACAGGGATTACCGAACTTGTCTTGATGGGGGCACTGTACCGTCAAGGCCATGATCCTCGCTATCGTAGTCTTTCCCGATCCCGTTGCCCCCACAAACAACCACGCCTTTGGCATTCGTCCATTCCCAACATGGCCACGAATCTTCCGTATCAGGTCTGTGACGCCAACCATCTGACTGAACCGTTTTGGCCTGTACGACAGAGCTAGGACTTCCGTCACAGATACTTCCCCAGTAACCTGACCATGTCCCCCACCGTCTCTATGTTGCCCAAGTCTTTCTCATCGATGATCTTGCCCGTTTTGTCTTCAATGATGTTCAGGATTTCCACTAGGTCCAGTGAGTCCGCACCCAAATCATCAAAGGTACTGTCATCGTCAAAGGCAGAGTCACATAGTTGTTCGATGATCGCCTCCCTCACCACACTTTCCGCCGTCATACTCACCTCACAGGTCTTGTGCCGCCAAGGTGACAATGTCCTGATAGAACTGCTCGGAAATCATCTTGAAACTCTCCAACAGTTTCTTCGATGCCTTCGCTTGTTCTCCTCTCCCCTCGACGGGCTGGGATTCATACCACAATCGGAAATCAGCTCTCGCCTGAGCAATCGCCGTCTGTTTCTTCGTCTGATCCCCATCCTGTAACGCGGACAAGATCATTTCCGTAACCCACGCCATCAACGCGGGCAACCCCATATCCTGTACCAAGACCACAGGCTGTTGCTTCTTCACTTTTTCTTCTTTGGGTGCTTCGACTTTTTCTGGCATTGTGTGTCCTCCACGATCTCTTTCCGGTAGTGGGTTACTTGCAGTAATTGATAGACCGCAACTTTTCTGCCCTTGCTGTCCATATCAATCGCATCAACGTGTTGTTCCGCATTGAACCAATCTCCCTCATTCGATACGAACAAGGTCTTGGGGAATTCCATACTCACCTCAAAATGTTGGGGCCGATCTTCTGGCCCCATCCCATGTTAGCACAACCGTGTGTGATTCGCTGTCCGCCTGAGATAGTCTTCATCCGTGTGTAACGCCAAGAACTGTGCCAGTACGTTATCCGAGTAAGGCACTCCCTGTACGTTCACACACAGGCTGGCTACCTCTTTCCCAGTCTTATCCAGTTCACGAACATTCCCATGACTCCCTTTCCGCAATCTGTATCTGCGGTCATTCACCTGAGTCTCGAAATGCCCATGTTCCTTGTAAGACTTCTTCTGTTCATCCGTGAGGTACAGCATCAACAGGGCTTCCGCCTTCTCTTCAGCAATACGTTTCTTTTCTTCATTCTCTCTTATTTGCTGTTGATAGGCATCCTGTCTCGCTCTCTGTGCCTGCACATCAGCCGGGGTTACAGGGTGAGCAACCGCCTGACCCTGAATTGAGTTCACATACATCTGGTTCCACTCAACCCACTGCCCCATCTCGTACTTGACGGTCACGGTTTGGGAACCAGATGCCGCATAACCCTGATTCCAATATCCCCAGTAGTCCCCAGTCGCGGGCGTGCAGTAGGTCACAACACCTCCAGTCTGATCACCACACCACTGTGCCCAAATAACGTTCCCACACTGATAGTCGGCCATTATCCGCCTACCATTCTGGGCGCCAGAATTATTCTTTCCGCGTCCGGATCGAACCTGTTGATCACTTCTCCTTTCTTACCTTCTTTCCCTTCCGCTTTGTAAGCGATGTAGTGTTTCCCTTTCAGGTCATCGAACATCTTCCTCGCCGCCTGAACTTCGTCTTCGTTGTTCCGGTCCCACATCAGTTTCGTGTCCCCGGTGCTATCCAACACATGCAACGTACCCTTACCCACCGTTGCTTCCTGATTCCCGATTACCGTTGTATCCATTGTCGCCATTGTTTACTCCTCTTTTCGTTTGATCTCTTCCACAGGCACGAACTCCCACGGAGTAGAGTCGTAAAACATCCTGATACCACACTCGTTGCCTTCCACCGATCCACCACCACACTTGTTCTTCTTGTTCACAATGATCGCTTCCAATCCGATGTTCTTGCCCAGTTTGTGTATGTTCTTCACCCGCTTCATCCAGTTAATCGAGCTAGGATAGAACAACACGCCATTCCCACCGGGCACATAGTCCGGGTTCTGAAACACCTTGGTAGGGTTTGTCCTCAACTGACTCACCAGAATGATCAGTGCGTTCGTATTCATCGCCAGTGATATCAAGTCCTTGGTCAACTGGTTCAGGAACCTAGCTAGTGCCAGACTGGTTCTCATGTTCTGATCCACCAGCCCCGCCATCAACTCCTCTTCCGGTTGGATTGCCGTGGTAGAGTCAATCGCCAAAGCAATCCGTCCTCTGGGATTCATCTTCCGTTGCAGGACTAACCACTGCTTCACCAGTTCGAACAGTTCTTCCGCCGTCTGTAGTCGCTGCTTAGTGACCAGTTCCTTTTCATCCGCATCTTGTTTCTCTTGTTTCTTGGGCTTCTTGTTCGCCTTCGCTTTCTGTCTTCCAGTGAGTTTCTCGAACGCACCGAACTGTGGATAGAACAACGCCACCTTCTCATATCCCAGCCAGTTCCCGTACTCATCCACCCGAGTCTCACCACAATCCAATCCCTGTGAGAGAGCGAACACAGGATCGAAACTGTTCTCCAAGTCCACCCAACCCACCTCAGCGCCATCCTGTTGGGCCTTCCCTACGAGTTTCAATGCCAACAGACTCTTGCCACTGGATTGTTTCCCCGCCAGTGTCACGAGTTTCCCGTAGGGAAGACCCAAATCTCTAGCACCAACAACCGCGTTGAATCTCTTCGATCCAGACTTCAGCCAATACCGCGCCGGGCGACTGAATGTCACATACCCCATCTGCTTCTTGAGGTATTCAACCTGATCCACCGCCGTTCTTGGTCCTTTGATGGATGCCACAGTTTACTCCTCGTCTTCTTCCACCGTTATACGTCGCTTTTTCTTCGGCGGCGCTGGCTCGTCTTCATCCTCTTCCTCAACCCGTGGCTTTTTCTTCTTGGGAGGTGGCGCCTCGTCTTCATCCTCTTCCTCAGGCTCAGCGACATCCTCGTCGTCTTCGTCTACCGGAGGCTTTTTCTTCTTCGGAGGCGGTGTCTCATCCTCGTCATCGTCCTCAGTCCGATAGGTTTTCTTCCGCGGTGGCTCATTGTCTTCCTCGTCCTCGTCTACCGCTGGCTTCTTCTTCTTTTTGGGGGCAGGCTCCTCTTCTTCGTCCTCTTCATCCACGTCCACTGGCCGCTTCTTCTTCGGTCTGGGGGCTTCATCATCGTCATCCTCGACCGGAGGCTTTTTCTTCTTCACCACGGGTTGATCGTCCTCGTCCTCCTCCGCATCACGACCTTTCTTCTTCTTGGGCTGATCATCGTCATCATCCTCTGGGTATTCAAGGCCGGGATCATCATCCTCGTCTTCATCCACAGGAACCTTTTTCTTTTTAGGCCTCTGCTCTTCTTCATCATCGTCTTCCTCTTCCGCCCGAATCTTCTTCTTCGGTTTCGGTTCATCTTCCTCGTCTTCATCCACACGGCGCTTCTTCTGCACAGGCTCCTCATCTTTCTGGCCGTAGTAGGCCTTCTTCAACTCTTCCTCATCGTACTTGAGCTGGATTTCCTCGAAGGGCTTCAACTTCTCAATGATCGCTCGTGGCACTCGACTGGGATTTTTGTCCCTCTCCCCCAGTTCGTAGCTCGTATCTGTCATTCCAGTGCCGATCCGGGTCACCGTGTAGTTGTATCCACTCTTGTGATTCAGGTACTCCGCACTGTTCTTGGAGATGATGATGCTCTGAATCTTCCACGACAAGGACTTGCTTGTCTTCCCCGATGACATAGGCCAGAACAACGGCCCCCGGAACTCTCCCGTATCTGGGTCAACTATCGCGATGTTCACCGCGTAGGTCTTCCGTCTCATCAGGTCTTTGACTCGTTCTTCCTTGCCCATCTCCAGTAACTTCGGAATCCTCACATCACACAGCCAACAACGCCCCTTCTCTGTGGCCGCGTTCTTGCCACAAGCTCGGGTGTAGTTCTTAGGCCCAATACCGCCATGCAGGTAGTATTCCACATACAAGGCTGGAGACTTCACTCCCGCTGGAGTTTTCAGGATTCGGAATGTCGTTTCTCCCTCAGGCAATTTGAAGAGACCACCCGACACCCGATCCTTACGGTCCAATACCGCCTGTTTCCGTCTTTGTTCAAACTCATCCCGATCATCTGCATCGGGTGCTACGATATTCGCCATCATTCCTCCCTAATCTTCATCATCCTGTTCCACACGTTTCCTTACTTTCTCAGCTTCCCGTCTTACAGAGTTCATCTGTTTCACCGCGGCTTCTTCTTTAACCGCTCTCAGATTCGACGCAATCTCACCTGTCCGAATCTTGGTAATGTTGTTCAAGACTTGAAGCCGCTGGTTATAGGCCTCCAACAATTGCTTAGCCCATTCATCCATGACTTTCGCCATGTATGCTCGTTTCTTCAACTTGATGACTTCCTCTTCCTGTGCCAACCGTTCTGCCAGTGCTTTCTCGGTGAGTTTGACCGAAGACTTCTCCCGCAGTCTCTGAGCGATTTCCGCCTCACCTACTTCCAGTCGTAACTCAGCCCGTGCTTTCTCCAGTACCGCCTTCGTCCGGTACCGTCCTGCTTCCAGACTGAGTTTCGGCTGTTCCAAGTTCGCCATCTCAAAGCCATCCAGATCGAAGGACAGCTTTGAGACCAGCGATTTCAAACTCACCGGGGCTTCTAACCACCGGAGTACTTCACTGGGATCGTTCACGAACTTGGCTCCTCATCACCGATATCCAGCATCTTTACACCCTTGATCAACGTATCTTGTTGCCCCTTACCCAATGCCGCAATCACAATCTCTTCTGCCGCAAACTCCGCGAACTTGAATGGTTGTAGTCGTACACCGGGTACATTCTTCGCCTCGAACTGAATATCTCCCTCCATTGTGTGAACGGTCAGGTTCAACGTCGCCTTACCCGCCACACATTCCGGAGGCAGTGGAATCTTACAGTTCAACATACCCAGTTCAATCGTAGCCCGACCGGGGACGTTGGTTTTCAGTTCAACACCAATGACATAGTTCAAGGGCACTTCCATCGATACCTTCATCGTTTTCTCCAGTTGGTGACCTACGGCTGTGGGATACTCAGCAACAATCCACTGTTGCCACCTGTTGAGACTTTCGGTACTTCCCCATTCCATCGCCAAATCTGATCGTGCTGATTCGTAAGTGCGTACCACCGAATCAGTTTGTCATCGATGGACGAAGACTTGATCCTATTGGCTTCCGCCTCACCCTTCGCTCTTGCTATCTGAGCGTTGGCCTGACCTTCTGCCTCAGCCACAGCTTTCTTCGCGTCAGCTTCCGCCTGTGCCACTTCATTCTGTTTCTGGATGGCTAGTTGGGTTGCCTGTACCTTAGCATTGATTGACTGGATCACCTCGTTAGGCGGTCTGGGCGATCCAATGATCCCGAACTGTTCGATGTGGACACCGTATTGATTGAGTTTGCCTTCAAGGCAATTCTCGCTCTCCTTCAACCACGGCCCGTTGTCACCCATGATCTTGTCAATGGTGTAGTGCCCCGCCGTATCATTGATACACGTCCTCGCCACTGAGTGCAGAAAGTTATCGTTGAACATCTTCAGATCATCGCTTCTGAACTTGATGTAGAACGCAGGCACTTTGTCTGGCATCAGAGTATAGGACAGGTTGAAGTCGCCATTCACCTTCATCGAATCCTGTGTGTTGAATGTGATTTCTTCGTTGACCGGGTTACCCTCACTGGTGGAGGCTGTCCATGTCACCGACTGCATGTAGGTTGGATACTCAATAATCGATGTGGAATAGGGGTTGTACCAGACACGGCCAGTCTTCAGGACGATATCCTGCACACCACGTTGAGTCCCACTCTGATCAACTTCAATTCCTACCATTCCCGGGCCGATCCGAGTTGTGCAACCGATCATCCACGGGGCCAGCAGGACCATCACCAACGTTGACGCCAACTTCGTTGACATTTTGCTTCTTCTCCTTGAAGAGTTTACGCACAATCAATGGGGTAACTACCACGAACCAGATCGACAACGCCAATATGCCAGCGATGTAGGTCAAGTCACTCGACGCATTCATTCCACGAAAACAGATACTCAACAGGTATCCCGTCGCCACCACCCAAGCCAATCCCGCCAACAGTTTTGTCCTCATCATCCTCTCCTGCCCAGCAAATCCACATCCGGCGCCATAATCGTTCCCGCTCGTGGGGAAATCGCCATCCCCAATCGCTTCTTGACTTCCTCAAGGTCTTCATCCACCCACAACGCCACGACACAATCAGTTTGGATTTTTGTTCTGGTGTCATCCTCCGCCTTCCGGATGTACAGAATGTGCTCTGTGTTAATTACGATCTTCTCTTTCTCATCGCTTAGTTCCACAAACATAACCGCCTCCAAGGAAGGGGACAACATATACACCCATCGTCTGCCCCTGTCAAGATGCCCTCAATTTCTTGAACTGGCTTCGTAATTCCTTCTCGACTTTCTGGGTTTTCTCACACCACGCGTTCAAAAACTCCCACGTAGTTTTCGGCCCTTTCTTCATTCCCAACTGCTTCACCTGCACACCGAAACGAAATCCCGCCTTAGGCTCCGCCTTCAATGGTACTTTCCAATCGATATCGAACTCTTCCCGCGCCACTCTGACAGGTTCTTTCTCCAGCAGTGGTACTCCCAGTTCAATCGCTTCCCACATGTCTCTAAGTTTCACGAAGAAGTAGATCGCATCATGAACTTCCATCTTGGGACGCTGCAGCAGTTTGTACTTTTCTTTCTGTCTCTCCAACTGTGCCAATGCCGCAAGTAGTAACTGGTGAGCCGTTCCTTGTATCGGAGTGTTCGCCGCCTGATTCGCCCAGTAAGCCCCTGTCCACTTATCGCCCAATGTCTCTTGTTCCGTGACATTGATAGGCCGCCGGAACCCGAACATAGTCTCCACGAATCCATCCTTAGCTGCCTGTACCCGATCCGCCGCAATCATGTTAGTGACTTTCCTGTACCGGGTGAAGTACGCCTTCAATAAGTCCTTCACCCATTGCAGTGTCGGTAGCTTCGTGATACCACGCTTCTTGTACTCAGCACAGATATTCGCATGAAGGGCGATCGCCTGTAGACCGTAGATGATCCCGAAGTGCATACCTTTCACGGCCACACGTTCCGCACATTCTTCTCTCAGTATGTCCTTCGATATCCCGGTCAACTGGTAACCCACTTCCGCGTGGATATCTTCGTCCCGTTCGAACGTCGCGATCAGCTCCTCATCCCCTGACCGTTGGGCTACCACACGTATTTCGAATTGGGCCTCATCGAACCCCACCATCACATCCACATCCTCCCAGCGGGTCCAATTCTTCTCCGTATAGGGGCCTTTCAGTAACCACCGTTCGTAGATGTCCTTCCACTCGTCTGAGGACATCACCATATTCTGTAGGTCCACCTGACTGATGATGTTCTGGAGGTTCACTAACCCCTTGGTTGTCTCCTCTTCGACCTTCCCCTTCCCCGAACTCAACCGTCCTGTCCGTGTCCCCGTCAACCACCACTTCGTGGCCAGTCTTCCATCATGCATGTCCGCACTACGTTTGAACCCAGCCAGATAGGTCGATCCAATCTTCGCGTCCTTCCTGTAGTCCAAGACCAACCTCACCGCCGGATGATCGTCCAACATCAACTCCAACGTTTCAGCTCTGGTATTCATCTCCGCGTTAGGCGGTGGCTCCAGTTCCAATTTCTCGTACAGTAACCACTTCACCTGATCCGGGCTACCGGGATTGAAGTCTTTCTTCCCTGCTATCGCTCTCAACTCCTTCATCCATCGTTCCACACGAATCGGATACAGCTTCGACAACCGATTGCACTGTTCATAGTCGAACAGGGGGCCACTCTTCTCCATCTTCGCCAACACGATTGAGACATCCCGGTAGATCGCCATCAACGGTTGATTCGATCTCTTCCTCGTACTGATCTCAACTCGTTTGGTCAGGTCTGTATCCGCGCCGTTGTACAACACCAGCTTCTTCCACGGTACCTGTGCCATGTTCAGGGCGCCAGATTTCCGCGCCATCTCGTATTTCTTGACCAACGGTACCTTGGAGTTCTCGGGGAATTTCTTCAGGAAGGTTTCCGTGAACGCTTCCGGTACTACGATCTCCTTGTAAGGGCCGAACTCCGGATACCGTCTATTCGCAATCGCCTGTAGCCCGAAGGCTTTGGCATCAGGATCGAAGAAGTACTCACCAAACTCCGTATCGTAGTCGTAGCCCTTAACCCTAATCCCCGCCGTCCGTCTGATCTTATCCACATCATAGCTGCCATGATGGAAGATTTTCCTGATCTTGGGGTTCTCCAAAATCTTCGTCACGATCTCCCAGTTCGTCTCCCAGTCTTCATCATCCATCGAACCCGCTATCCTGTGATCCAACGCGAACACGAACACCCGACCGGGTGAAGCACAGACACCACAACACAGGAAGGCATTTCTTCCTTCCTTGATCACGCCATCTTCAATATCAATCGCTACACGTCTGGTTTTCGCCAGCTCACAGATTTCATCGTACGCTGATCTAGCCACACCACGTTTCAGGACTGAAATGTACTCCATCTCTTCCAGATACGCGTACTGCTTCTTCGACTTCAGCAACGTAGTCACCGCGTAAGTGAGGATGTCCCGGAACTCTTTCAGTTGTCGGCTAACCGGGAGCCCACCATAGGGCGTGTAACCCATGCGGACGAAGTAGGAAGGATGGTACAGACACACCGCATGAGCACCAAGTTTCTCCGACCACAGGATTTTCTTGGCCTTGGTGTATTCACCACCCAACACTGCTTTCTGGGCCGTCTCACCAAACAACAGGTGCAGTTTAGCCTTCGACTCCTCAATCGCTTTCTTGGTGTAGATCGAACAACAACGGATTTCTTCCTTGGTAGGATCACGCATACTCAGAGGAGGCTTGTAGTTCTCGTTGTAGGTAGCCGGGAAGCATCTCACCACGTTCTGTATGTCACACTGCTTCCGGCTCACCCCCACACTCGCTAACTCCGACCACAGATACTTCCCGGACTTACCAACGAATTCCAGCTCTCTCTCGTTCTCTTCCGGCCCCGGTGCCATGCCCCAGATGAAGATGTCTTTCCCCGTCACCTCACCGAATATCTTGTTCACGCCGGGGACTTCATTCAGAGGGCAGAACTGACAACCCACCGCCTTATCCTTCGACACTGGGCGCACCTTTCTCCCAGCCGGAAAGATAGACTCCAAGACGCCATTGAACGCCATTGGGCCATACCTCTAAATTAGTTTGGTACCACGTTACAGACTATTCGGTCTTACTGGGTTCTGGCTTGCGGAAAACTTGCAGGTACTCATGGGTTTTGATGGACCTTCGTTGGAGTGCCGCTGCACTGGTACCCACAAAGGCAAAGGGTGTGAGGTTTTCAACAATGAGGATATCGTAGGGAATCAAACCCGCTTCCTGAAAGACTCGACTCGAATCCTCGTGGAACAGGCGAAACTTCTTCTTCTCCCGAAAGTCTGCACAGTTCCAGACGAGAAAGGCTCCGGGTTTCATCACACGGTACATATGCCGGCCACACTGTGCGATCTTCTTCATGAACGCTTCGTAGTTATCCAGTGTTGACAGTTGGCTCGGTGCGTCTTCATGACCTTCCTGCTTGAAGTATGGAGGTGAAGTGAACACTAAATCCGCGCAATTATCTTCAGTAAATAGTAAACGACAACCGTCAGCGCAATATACTTTGCCGCCGAGTGCACCCACCTTTCGACTCGTTCTTCCGAACGTCGTTGGTGCGATCTCATATCCTTCATAGGTTCTCCCCAACATCCTTGTGATCACACCCCTCGTCGCCCTACCCGCGAACGGATCAACGATGTGGTGGCCGGGTATACTCCAGAACTTCACGATCATGGTACAGAGATGGGGATTGAACTCGCTGATCTTGACTTCCCCGAATCTCTTGGTCGCTTTCTTCCTTACCTTCCTGCCTTCGTCCAGATCATCCCGGACTTCCCCCGGATCATCCACAAACTTCCTCAACGCGTTGCCACTGTCAGGACGAAACACGGACTTCAGGTTCCATCCAAACTGCTGTACCGCCTGTTGGTCGGTCTTAATCGGCAGTACCGCCTTCGGATATCGCCCCTTGTAGTAATTCGTGTCTTTGCCTTCCAGTACTCCGCGCCAAAAGGCCATTGTCTAGGACGCTTTCCCCAATTCCGGGCCAGTGTAGGACTGTTCCACGAAGGGAATCCACATACCACAGTTCTGGCAGAATCGTTCCTTCGCAATCTTCTCAGTGTGCTCCACACGTTCATGACAAATCTGACACGTCGCCACGTAGATCGTCCGTGTCACCAAGACTTTCTTTTCATACGCCATACCACTACTCCTTTATCCAGCATCAAACGTTCGGATGAATCTACCGCAGTTCTTACAATGAATGTCACCCTCATGCCACATCATCGAATAATTCCGCATCTCAAACTCGGTCGAACCACAATCCGGACAACTGGTATTCGCCACAGTTATCATGGAATCCGGCATCTCACGCCCTTCATCATCTGTGTTCATACAGGATCGAACTCCGGATGTTTTCGTTCCGAACATCTTTTGCAGAACAACGGGTGTTCCATTCCCGCCACTACCATGCCGCCACAATCCGGACAATGGTACATCCCAATCGGTTGCCCCAGCAATTTCTTCGGGTCTTCCCCACAATTGTGCGGGTACAGTTCTTCCGTCCACTCGTAACATCTCCCGCACATCAAACGGCTTGTCTTATCCCCACATCCCAAAACAGGTCACCCTTCTTCAGAAACGGTATGCACTTTGCTTCATAGATTGGGTCCAACTGGAGTTTCCCCAGATTCCGAACCGGAGCGAATTTATCATACGGGATACCCGCATGTACAAACTCTGTTTTCCTCCAGTCCGGTGGCGCATATTTGTCCAGTCTCCTCGCCAGTACCGGGGAGAACTTCGTCCGATCCACACCCCCACCAACCCGAACTCCAAGGACCGGGACGGTCACAACCTGATCCTTAAGCCCCCACAGCACCCCGGAAAGTGACATTCCTGACCCTACGACCACCACAACCCTCTTTACCCCCTCCGGGAAGTTCCTGACCTGTCTACGGGTCTGGCTCACCGATTCCCAGCACTCCATCCCAAAGGGGATTTCCTTGAACCCCAGTTCTCTAGCCTGAGCCTTCGCTCTACAGGCCAAGACATTCGAGTAACCCATATCCCACTGGTGAATCTTCGCACCAGCCTTGACCGCCAGCTTCAACTCATCTCCCAGTTCACCTTTCGCCGTGTGAATGTGACAGGGGATACCTTTGAACTTCGCTATCTGCGCAACTATGTTGCACTGCGGGGACTGTCTACTACCCGCGGTCACCAATCCTTTCGCTCCATTCGACAATGCCCAACAAGCCCTAACCTTTCCACCCCGGATGCCTGCTACTTCAAATCGGTCTTCCCGTTTGACGTAGATACCCTCATGCACTTCGATGGGAGTCAGAATCTTCAGCCGCTTATCTCTACCCATCGACACGGATTGTGCCGATATCACGTTTGCCCAAGTCATTCACACACTCTTCGATGGAATCGCCATCTTTATCGAACCGCAATTAACATAGCTGAACATCTGATCTTCCGCCAATCCAACTACCAAAGGCAAGTCTTCCGATTCTTTTCCGATGAACTGTAACACCGGAGCGATCAAGTTCAAAGGCCAATCGAACTGGAAGTCTCTAACTACAGGCTTCATCGTCCTGATCGTCTCCCTGATCTTCCCACCGGGTACATTGAGGAT
>Ga0075017_100000203_pt1 | contig 29209 bp, 28 predicted proteins | sample AleBraG_ABR_2012_FD_71475 | JGI IMG/M metagenome (GOLD analysis project Ga0075017, IMG submission 71475) | Freshwater sediment microbial communities in response to fracking from Pennsylvania, USA - Alex Branch Run_MetaG_ABR_2012 | ecosystem: Environmental > Aquatic > Freshwater > Creek >... | reverse complement strand
TGGCAAATCCCATAGAGCCGTCCCTCAAACGCTTTTGTGATAACACCGGTCTGGATGAGATGGCTAACTCAGCCACCTGGGCTGACGATTACCGTAGTGTGGACAAGTCTACCGAAGGCTGGCATTTTATCGATATTCCACTCTCCGCTCTTCAAGGCCAGGTTGATCAATACTGCGAATTAGGAAGTTGTGTTACGCAGGCGATTTCCAAGCAGTTGGCCATTCTGAAGGATAGGACTCAGAGCGGGGCCAAGCGGGCGATGGCGCTCCGATTCATCATCCACTTCGTCGGCGATTTGCACCAACCCCTTCACGACTCCACGAATAACGACCGCGGAGGGAATTGCGTTCCGGTCAAGTATTTGCAGCAGAATCCCCACAGTCACGGTGCTTTCTACACCCCAAATCTGCACCACGTCTGGGACACAGAGCTGGTAGAGAGTGCGATGACCGATCCAGATCCGAAAGCATTCGCGAATACTTTGGACACAGAATTCTCCAGTTCTTACGCGGCGTGGCAGCAGGGAGGGATACAGCTCGTCGCGTGGGCCTGGGATGGACATCAGCACGCTCTAGATATCGTTTACGGCGCACTCAACCCAAGAATAATGGCAGAGCCCCTCGACCCCAACGCCAAGGCTTGCACCGACGACAAGAACATCGGAGACCGGATGCTTCACAAGCACATCGTCATCGGTCCCACCTACCGGGAGCAGGCCGTTCCAGTCATTGAGGAGCGCCTCGCACAAGCAGGAATTCGACTGGCCATGATTTTGAACGACGCTGCAGAATCCAACCCATAAACTTCATGCATCCTTGTTGAACCGCTCAAACTCCCCAGCTTGCTGGAGAGTGAATCCGCAAGCACCGTTGACACAAGATTCCGCAGTGGGCATTCTTTGAGCTTGCTCTGGTCTCCTCGACTTGGGCAAGGTGGAGGGCGCGATGGATTCCCGAGCTTTCATGCTCGCATTGCTCGACGAAGGCTATCAGAAGAAGACTTGGCATGGACCAAATCTAAGACAATCCCTCAAAGGAGTAACAGCACGACAAGCCGCCTGGCGGCCTGGCCACACCCGTCACAACATTTGGGAGATTATGCTTCATGCAGCTTATTGGAAATACGTCGTTCGGCGAAAAATTGAAGGCGGAAAGCGCGGCTCATTCGAACTGAAAGGAAGCAATTTTTTTGAGCGCCCTGTCAAAGGCAAGTTGACCGAAAAAGAGTGGCGTAGAGACAAGAATCTGCTCGAGCGGGAGCATTTGGCCCTCCGCAAGGCGATGGCTGGTGTTAATCCCTCCAAGGTAGCTTCAAAGCTGCTTGCAGCCCTCTATGGAATCGCCTTTCACGATGTCTACCATGCGGGCCAAATCCGAGTGCTGCGCCGGTTGATGGAAGGCTCCTCAGGAAAGCAAGTTGCGTAGATGGCCTACCAACTTTTTAATCTCTTCTGCTTCTTGAAATAGTCTGATAGAGGCTATTCCGCTCGCACCCGCCTTTCGGCACGCATCCGCATTGGAAAGTGTAATTCCGCCGATCGCGATGACAGGGATCGGAATCGCTTGGCAGACTTTTTCAAGACGTTCGAGACCTTGCGGCTGTCCAAAACCTGCCTTGGAAGGTGTTTCAAAAATGGGGCCGAAATGGATGTAGTCCGCGCCATCCCTTGCTGCAATTTGTGCTGCCTCCATCGAATGGCAGGAAACACCGATCAGGAAACCCGCGTCGGTTACCGAAGACTTTACAAATTCCCGTACTTTGGATAGTGGAAATCCGTTTTCACTCAAATGCAGGCCGCCCGCGCGCACCGAAACCGCTACATCAAGCCGGTCGTTTAGCAGAATTCTGCTCTTAGCAGTTCGGGCCCCGCCGTCCAGAGCGCTCCTTGCGAGCAAAGTCCACCCAGCTGCCGTCAAATCCTTTTCGCGGAGTTGGACCCAGTCCACGCCTGCCGAGACTGTCTCTTCAATTTTCTCTACGAGCGACTGAACACCCTGTTTCGCTGAACTTGGGCGGAGTGACAGGCGATCCGTCACGTAGCAGAGAATGGGACCGGTTTGCTTAGCTTTGAGGGGGCACACGTGAAGGGCTCGGGGGCGGGCCAATCCAGCCGAGAGCAAGAAGAATATCTAGCACGCCCACTCCGCTCACTGCTCCGCGAAATGATGGATGAAGTACGATGTGCATGATCGAGGGGAACTGGTTTAGAAAATAGTTCTGCTCCCAGTAGATGGACCAGGGAATATAAAGTAGCAACGCTCCCATCTCGAACGCCAGCACTATTGAAAGTGCGCGCAATATCTTATTCATTAGAAAATTAGTTCTCGCCCCGTTGGGAAGATTCAGGTCTAGCGAGCGGACTTTTGAAGGGAGTGGATGCGCTCTGCCACGTCACGGTAGTCAATATTCATGGCATAGACCTGGGAAAAGCTCTTGAGCGCAGAATCCAGTTCCCCCGCTGCTTCCTGAGCTACTCCCAAATCATACCGCAACGCGAGGACGGTTTCTGCGTCATTCCCCGGCGTCTGTAAAGCGCGTTCATACCATATCGCGGAGATGGAAGGTTGGCCCTTTTCCATGAACGAAAGTCCTAACAATGTGCAGCACTGCATTGCGTATTGGAATGGACGTCCGTTTCCATTGGCTTTCGCAACTTTTTGAAATTCGCTGATCGCTTCTTCGAGGAGTCCCATTTCCCGGAACGCGATGCCAAGGTTGTAATGCGTCTCCAGATCTTCGTCCTCCGCACCGGATTCGCCCAGTTCTGCGCGAAATTCGTCAAATATCTCCTGGAGCGCACTTGATCCACCAGCTTGGGCTGGTGACTTGACGTGAGAAGAGCTTCCCGCCGAACCCAGCGCCGGCCCTTCAACGCCCAGTTGGTCAATTTCTTTGGAAAGGTCAGAGAGAAACTGGTCGCTCGCGAAACTCTCCTCGAAGGTTCCCGCTGGAATTCCAGTTCCTTTGGCCGGCACAATCGGTTTCTCGGGCGGTCTCTGTTCATGAGCCGGAACCAACTCTTCGGGTTCAAGTACCAGCTCATATTCCTGTTCCAGCTCGAACACCTGTTCTTCTGGTTCTGGTGTTTTCGGAATCGGCGGAGGAGCCGGAGGAGTCACCTTTTCACGGTGCGTGCCGCTCAGATCGAAGGCTGCAATCGCAGGCGTATCGGCCGGTGGAATGATCGAAGTTTCATCGCCAATTTCAAATTCCTCAACCGAAGTTGCCGGGAACGTGGGAGAATCCTCATTGCTTGGGGCTGGTTTTTCTGCTGTCCCAGAGGCATCCAGCAAACTTGCCCACTCGTCTGATAAATCGACTTCGTGCAATTCTTCCGCGGCGGGAGCAGCCTCGGTCTCAACCTCCAGATTAGCCTGCGCTAGTGCCTCTCCTTTCACCTCTTTCACTGGCTCGACTGCAACTTCTGGAATGGCTTCTTCTGCTGCTTGCCCTTCTGGTCCAGAAACCTCGGGCACGGGCACGGCCATTGCCAGGTCCGAATCACTCAGTCCCGCGGCGCGTTGGAATCTCCGGCGCAACTCCCCAAACCTTTCAGCGCTCCGGCTGTCCCCATATTCCAGATATATCTGCTCGAGTTGCGCTGCAAGTTCCGCTGTTCTGCGGTCGTCGCCGGCGCCGAGCACGAAATCGAGCAGTTTTTCGAGCGTTGGAGTGTGTCGCGGAGCTCTCCGCAAGATGGCTTCAAGCAGGCCAATGGCTTTCTGTGTCAAACCGTAGCTCGCAAAAAGATCGACGTCTGTAAGCGATTGGTTAATGAATCTCTGAGTTTCCTCATCAAGCAAAGCTTCAGCCTGTATGGCGGCGGGCGTCGGTAGGGCGGGCACCTCGGCTGCTCTCGGTTGCTCGTTAATAATTGGAGCAGCAGGCGGCATTATTTCTGTTTGAAGCAGATCCTCAAAGGCCTGCGGCGCAACTTCTTGGTCCAGCAGGCCCATCTTGTGCAGCACACCGTTCAGCTTGCGTCTAGCCGTTTCGCTTTCTGGAGCGCGGTCAACTAACTGCTCATAAATCTGTTTTGCCCGCTCATAGTCCTTCGCCAGGACCAGTGCGTCACCCAGATTCGCAAGCGCATCCGCCAATCGGAACGAATCACTCGTCCTCCCGTATAACTCAACGAGCCATTCCAGCGGTTGGAGCTGCCCTGGCAGCTTTGCCGCCAAATCGTTGAGCATTCTCATCACGGCTTCTTGCTCGCCTGCATCAATCAGCGGGATCCTCGAGCGCTCCAAAACCCCCATGGCTTTGTCGTACTGCCCCACTTGGATGAGGGACTCCACAACTTTCTGCATCGGTCCGAAATTCTTCTCGTCCGTCACAAAAACGCGCGTGGCCAGCGAAATTGCCTTGTCCCACCTGCCGCTCTTCAATAAGAGATCTTGCAAAAGTTCGGTCTGCTCGCCTCCCTTCTCCAGATCATGCAATCCGGACAGCAACTGCTCAGCCTTGGCAAAATTTCCCTGTGCCGAATAAGATCGCGCTCTAACGGTGATCGCTGCCAAGTTCTGAGGCTCGAGCTTCAGCGCCTTGTCTGCAAGCTTCTCGCATTCGGCATGATCCCCGCGCGCCAAAGCTCGCTGAGACGCTGAGACATAGGCCTCAATCGCTTCCCCCGCCTGACCCATCACTTGATATAGATCTGCCAGTCGTATCTGAATGCGAATGTTGTCGGGTTCCGCCTGGAGAAGCTTCTTCAGAAGCGATACTGCGTCTGCATGGCGGTTGTTTTTGAGGTGGATTTCGGCCAGCTGCAGGAACAGTGGCCGGGCTTCACTCATTACTCCCTGTTGCACATACAAATCTGCTAGCTTTTCGAGGGGACGAATTTCTTCCGGCGCGAGCTTTGCAATGCGCTTGTAAACAGCGATTGCTTTCGTCAAAAATCCATCACCGACGAATATCTGTGCCAGACGCTCGAAATAATCTATAGCCTGAAACGTCTCGCCTTGGCGGATATATAGCTCGCCGATGGTCATCAATGTGACCTGATCGCGCGGCTCGTACTTCAATATATTCTGGTACTCCGCGATGGCCTGGGCAACCTTGCCCTGGTTCAGCAGCTTCTGTGCAGCTTCGACGTATTTGCTCTTGTTATATGCCATGCGCGAACGGGGACAACCTTCCCTTTGGGTATGTCTCGGGCCTCTCCCTGTCTGAGGCGCCTGCCGGGCGGCCCGGGACACTACCTTGCTACGCTAGCAGGGCGCAAAAACTCAAGTCAACGAGAGTGGAAAGTCGTGTTAGCAGGCAGTTATCCCCTCTGAAATCTGTGAATTAGCTGGCGAGTAACGACCACAATCCTAAGGGAATTAAAGGCCTGCTAAATCTCCATCGGCAAAGGAGTCTGGGTTGCTCCTGTCGCCCAGCAGGCGGATTCTCGCACTGGTGCGAAGGAGTGCCGATGAAGCGGTGAGGGACCGTATTGCCTAAGTGCCTCCAAGTGGTCAGGGGTGGCGTATCCCTTATGCTTACTCAATCCATACTCTGGATACACTCGATCCCACTCTTCCATTCGCTGATCCCGGTGAGTCTTCGCCAGAATCGAGGCCGCCGCAATGGAGACGCTCCTGGCATCCCCTCTGATCAAGGATTTTTGTTCCACCAGCAGGTCCAGTTGCATGGCATCGATTAGCAGGTAATCGGGAGTTATTGCTAGTTGCTCGACCGCAGAGAGCATCGCCTGCCGTGAGGCTTGATAGATGTTCCAGGCATCTATGCGTTGAGCGTCCACTTCCGCTACCGCCCAGGCAAGCGCGTGTTCGTGAATCTTCGCTGCGAGCTCCATTCGCCGGTCGGCGCTGAGTCTCTTGGAATCGTCTAGTCCGACGATTCGCCTCTTGGGATTGAGCATCACGGCAGCCGCAACCACGGGACCAAATAAGGCCCCTCTTCCGGCTTCGTCAGCACCGGCGATTCGGGTCCATCCCATCTTGCGCGCCGCTAGCTCGAAACGGGAAGAGCAGAGTCGGCTCATTTCGAGGCGATTCTACCACGCGACTCGCTATCGGGGTTCCCGTTCTCTTGCTCGGATTGTGCAAATCTCTCCTCGACCCCTGTTCAACTGGCGGAAGTCGCAGTTACGCCTGCGCCGTGCTGCCAGCAGCGGTCGCTTCAACTGCCTCTTCGCGGTCCGCGCGCTTAATGCGGGCAGCCTTACCCTTCAAGTCGCGGAGGTAATACAAGCGGGCACGGCGCACTTTGCCCTTGCCAACTACCTCAATCGAGCTGATCGAGGGGGAATGCAGCGGAAAGATACGCTCAATCCCGATCCCAAAACTCACGCGACGCACTGTAAAGGTCGCCCCCGACGCCCGGCCTTTCTTCGAAATCACCACTCCTTCGAAGGCCTGAATGCGCTCTTTTACCTTTTCGCCTTCGCCCTCCTGCAGGCGGACGTTCACGCGCACGCTATCTCCCGGCCGAAACTCGGGGAGGTCTTTGCGCAGTTGCGCTTCATGCAACTTACGGATTACCGGATTCATTTTACTATTTCCTTTTAGACCCACTCAGGCGGGGCCAACTCTTCAGAGACAAACCATAATTATAATGATTTTGACCAACTTTTTCCACCATCTTCGCAGCGAAGGGTTGGCGCTCCTGTCCGAACTACGGATTGTGGCCCTTAAGGGTCAGCACAAGTCCGGGCGGTTGCGCCGCGTCTTTTCGAGGGCGGTTGCTCGTCTCCATTTGGCAACTTCGGCGTGGTTTCCGCCAAGAAGCACTTCCGGTACGCGCCATCCACGATATTCCGCCGGCCTTGTATAGTGCGGGTAGTCCAGCCGCAGAGAATTTGGATTCCCGCGCGTTGCTTCAGCCTTTGCCTCTTGACCCGCAGCCTCGCTGAAGGATTCGTTCTGCGTCGACGCCTCATTCCCCAGTGCGCCGGGCAGGAGCCTTGTCACCGCATCCATCACCAGCATTGCCGGAAGCTCGCCCCCGCTTAGCACGAACTCGCCAATCGAGATTTCCTCGGTAGCCAGATACTCGGCTACCCGCTCATCCACCCCTTCGTACCGGCCGCAAACAAAAATAATCCGCTCCAGTTGAGCGTAGCGCCGCGCTGCCTCCTGTTGAAATCGCTTGCCCGCCGCGGACATCAAGAGAATCGCCGTCTTGCCACTGGGTCTTACACGCCCTCTGGAATCTCCAACGCTATGACCGAGTAGTTTTTCGACCGCTTCGAACAACGGCTCCGGCTTCAGGACCATCCCTTCTCCCCCGCCAAACGGCCGATCATCAACCGTGCGGTGTTTGTCCTTGGTGAATTCGCGCAAGTCTTGGATGTGCACATCCACAACTCCACTCTCGCGTGCTCGCCGCACAATCCCATGGTCCTTCGGCCCGGTGAAGAATTCTGGAAAAATTGTGATTAGGTCGAATCGCATGTGCTTTCCACCTAGCTGGTGGTATTCCGGCTTATGGCTGATTAAGGTCTCGCAAGCCTTCGGGAAGCACTACCTCAATCCGCCGCGCCAGAGTATCAATCCTTTTGCAAATATCGACTGCCAACGGAATCAGTACCTCTCCTTGAGCCGTCTCCACTTTTAGAATCGGCGTCCCACAAGATTCCTCGCCTGGAAACTGAACGCCTCGCACCGTCCCAAGCAATTGTGGCGTCTCTGCCATCGAACACGGTGACGACGAAACCGGCGGTTCCGCGGCACTAGTTTCAAAAACCGCGCAACCGATCAAGTCCGAAACAAAATACAGACCAGCGGGAAGCGTCACGCGCTGCTCAAATGGCAGCAATATTTCAAATTCTCGAAATTTCTCCGCCTCCGAAATGTTGTCCACGCCTTCAAAATGAAAAACTGCCTGGCCTTTATGATTTTGGCTCAGCCAGCAATTCTTCACCTCCATGCGACGTGGTTCGCCCGTCGATTGCGCGGGCGCCACAAAGACTTCTTGGATCTTAGTCAGCCGCTCGGGAAAATCCGTCAGGAGTTCCGCTGCAACCTCTCCCTTATTTCCGCGTGCACGCAATACTCGCGCGACCAGGATCCATCGTGGGGTGGTGGGATTCAAGGGAAAAGGCACTTCTGAGTACGCAGGGCGAGTCTGGTACTCATCGATTTCAATCTTCGAGGATTTCCAGTGTGAACCGTTTCCGGGCCTTCACGCCTGCTGCGCCAATCAGAGTTCGAATGGCCTTCACCGTCCGGCCCTGCCGGCCAATTACTTTTCCGAGGTCTTCTGGATGGACTCTTAGCTCCAGAACCGTCACCTGTGGTCCGTCGGTGGACTTCACCTGGACAGTCTCCGGGTGGTCCACCAGTGACTTGGCGAGGACTTCAATAAGCTCCTTCACTTGGTGCCTCCCTGACTCACGCCATCAATCCCGTCCCGACAGCAGTCCTCAAAATCACCAGGGTGCCGAACGAAATTTGACGCATCTTCAATAATTTACAGAAAAGAGTGCCTCCCATGGAAGCTGGGAGGCAGGCTATTACCGGCAAAGCCAGAATCTAGGCAATCTTCTGTAAACGAAGAAAACTGCGCACCGTGTCGCTAGGCTGAGCTCCGACTCCAAGCCAATACTTGATGCGTTCTGCATCCAGCTTGATCTCCGCGGGCTTCTTGAGCGGATCATAGGTGCCCACAGCTTCTTTCACACGGCCGTCCCGTGGACGGGTCCGTTCAATGACCACGACGCGGTAAAAGGGCTTCTTCTTCTTGCCAATTCTTGACAAACGAATCGTCAGCACTAAATCAATCCTCCTGAACCTACTTATTGTAGCCTGTCCGCCCTCTACCCGGCAATCAAAGTCTCCGACCTTCCGAAGGCATCGCTCGGCTTGCTGGGGCGAGCGTCTGGAGACTAGGGGAGCCTTCACCTGTCCGATTTGTGCAGCGGTCTCAATGGGTCGACGCAACACTAAGCTCGGAGTCTAGTTGCAGGAGTCTCAAAAGCGGAATTCGTTCAGGAGGCTCCTCGCGCGGTCAGGGGCCAATGTGCCGCTCTCGTCTCAAAGTTCAGCGAGAGGCAGTTTTGTGACTATCCGCTGGTCAGGCTTCAAGTTGTTTGCTCTTCACCCAGAGCTCGAAGCTATCACGATTTGGCTCAAATGCTGCTAGTCCCGTTACTGGACAGAAGGCTGTTTCGACCAACAGTCGTGACTTCGTCTTTTTGCGTGTGGTTCACGCCGTAAAAATTCTTGTCGTAGAAACCAGAAGGTGGAGAACTGCTTCGCGCATGGTCTTGCTGGGAATCGTTCCTGTGTTGATGCACACGCCACCGATCGAGGACTGTTTCTCAATCAGGCCGACGCGCTTGCCCGCTTTTGCTCCCTGAATGGCCGCACGTTGGCCGCCTGGACCCGAACCTATGACTACTAAATCGTAGGGCTGCATTCGATGGTTTTCGTGTAGTAGAGTCGGCCTGGGGGAAATTCGGGTCGGCCGCTGCTTCTCCTCAAGTATAGATGAATCGCTCCCCGGAAAGGGTGCAGTTGCCCTGCGTATCAACCAAAGTGGAACCCCTGCGTGTTTGCCCGCAGATGAGTGGAATATGGCATTCGTGTGAATTCGAGTCGAACGATATTTTTGGCATGCACCGGAGAACGCAATTGAAACTTATTTGGCCAAAAGCTTTGATCCTTGGATTTGCGCGCATTATCCCGCCCGTTGCCAAATCACAACAGCCGGACGCAGCGTTGGCGAATAAAATTGATTCCGTTTTTTCCGCTGCCACTTCTGCGGACTCTCCTGGACTTGCCGCTGTCGTTCGAAAGAACGGCCACATCCTGTTTGAGCGAGGGTACGGCGTCCGCGATCTCCGCACAAGAGCAAGGATCGACGCTCAAACAAACTTTCGTCTCGCATCCTTCACAAAACAATTCACTGCCATGGCCGTTATGCTGCTCGTGAAGGATGGAAGACTCCGATACGACCAAACGCTCACGGAAATCCTTTCCGATTTTCCTGATTACGGAAAATTGATCACCATTAGGAATCTCTTGAATCACACTTCCGGACTTCCCGATTACGAGGATCTGATGGAGGTCCTGGAAACGTCTAAAGGACCGCTTTGGTCCGCCGAACATCAAATCCAAGATTCCGAAGTCCTCGAACTTCTGAAAAAAGAGAAAGCCGGAAAGTTCGCGTCTGGCACAAGTTGGTCCTACAGCAATTCAGGGTACGTTGTTCTGGGACTCATCGTTGCGAAGATTTCCGGCCAGCCGTATCGGGAATTCTTGCAAAGTCGCATTTTCGCGCCGCTGAAAATGAATCAAACCATCCTTTTCCAAAAAGGAAAAAACAAAATCTCAAATCGCGCGTTCGGCCATTCCAAGGAAAACAACGCGCTTAAAGAAACCGACCAGAGCCCTACTTCCGCAACGCTCGGTGACGGCGGAATCTATTCCAATCTTGAAGACCTCTACAAATGGGACACTGCTTTACGCAATCATACTTTGCTGAGCGAAAAGGAGTCTCAACAAGCGCTGCTCCCGGTCAAGCTCAACGACGGTTCCCAAACCTACTGGCCTAAGGAACCCGGTAGCGACAATCTGAATCCCGGCAAACCTGTCTTTTACGGATTCGGCTGGTTCCTCGATCCCTACAAGAATCACCGTCGCATGGGGCATCCGGGAAGCACGCTCGGCTTCGGCACTGTGATCCAGCGCTTCCCCGACGACGACCTCTCCATCATCATTCTCTGCAACCGGACCGACATCGAGCCCGTTAATTTGTCGGTGCAGGTTGCTAATATCTTGTTTTCCTCTAAAAACTAAATCCTACAGTCACCCGCAAGGCGTTGCTGCCAACGCAGGCGACAAAGCACAGTTCACGGAATCAATATTCCATTTCACTCACGACATTCCGGAAGGTTTGCCTGGGCTTCGCAGTTTGCCCCGCAGGGCCATTGCGCCGTATTGCTTCATCATCGTAAGCATTTGAAGGTACTGCTTTAGAACCGTGTTGACGTCTTGCACAGTGGTTCCGCTCCCCAAGGCAATCCGCTTGCGCCGCTTTCCATCAATCACGTGATGATCGCGGCGTTCTTCACTCGTCATTGAATTGATGATAGCTTCCACTTGCTTCAGTTTCTTTTCATCCACGGCGGTGCCCTTTGGAAGATTTGCGAGCGGTCCCATTTTGGGGAGCATATCCATGATTTGATCGAGAGGCCCCATTTTACGAACCTGCTTGAGTTGATCGCGAAAATCTTCAAGCGTGAATTCGGACTTGCGCAGCTTGCGTTCGAGCTCCGCGGCAGCTTTTTTGTCCACGGCCTGTTCTGCGCGCTCAATGAGCGAAAGAATGTCGCCCATGCCCAAGACCCGCGAAACAATTCGCTCCGGATAAAATCCTTCGAGAGCATCGTACTTTTCGCCAAGTCCCACGAATTTTACGGGAGCGCCCGTAACTTTGCCGATCGAGAGTGCCGCGCCGCCGCGTGCATCGCCATCCAGTTTTGTAAGAACCACTCCGGTTAGTCCCAAGCGTTTGTGAAATTCGCTCGCGGAGCGAACAGCATCCTGACCAATCATGGAATCCGCGATGAATAAGATTTCGCTCGGCTGCAGCTCTTTTTTCAGCGTGCTCAACTCGTTCATCAGGTCGTCGTCAATGTGCAGGCGTCCGGCAGTATCCACCAGAATCACATCGCTCGCAGAAAGTTTGGCTTCCTTGATAGCGCCTTTGACGATCTCGAGAGGCTTGTCTGTGCCGGTGCCGGGCCAAATCGCCGTGCCGACGGCCTTGGCAACTTGAGCAAGCTGTTCGCGCGCAGCGGGACGATAGACGTCGGTGGAAACAACGAGCGGACGATGGCCATGTTGCGCGAGCCACTTGGAAAGTTTCCCAGTCGTGGTCGTCTTACCGGAACCTTGTAAACCCACGATCATCCAGACCGAAGGTGGTCGCGACGCGAAAAGCGGCTTCGCGTGTTTGCCGAGGATGGCCGAAAGCTCATCGCGAACAACCTTTACCACTTGTTGGTCAGGCGAAAGTTGCAGCATGACTTCGCTGCCGATTGCCTTCGCACGGATGTTTTTGAGGAGTTCGTCTGCCACGCCAATGTTGACGTCGCCTTCGAGCAACGCTTCTCGGATTTCCGCGAGCGCCGCATCCAGGTGCTCTTCAGTGAGTTTTCCCTGGCCGCGCAGATTTTTGAATGTGCGTTGCAGCTTCTCGGTCAGATTCTCAAACATAGTGCGCGCGGTCTCCCTGGCATCCATCCAAGAATAGCAGGGAGGAGCGAGAGCGGGTATCGGCGCCTATGGCTAGATGACCGATCTCCCGTGATCCGCCCTCGGTTAGGAGATCTCAGCAAAGCACCTTGTTGCATGTGCGCCGATCCCCTCGAAGGCGTTACCAATGCCTGGGGACAGACACACGACATCAAGAATCTCTGCATCTCCGACGGCAGCGCCTTAAGCACTCCTGGGGCCGCGAATCCAACGTTGACCATTGTGGCTTTGGCGCTCCGTCAGGCCGAGTACCTCAGCCAGCAGATGAAAACGCACAACATCTAAAACAGAAGGGAATATTGCTTGGATGGGTTGCAGCACATTCCAAAAACTCAAATTCTCACATGGAACTGGGAATAAACTCGACGTTCACCGCCGACTCGGTTGACCCCTACATGTAACTGCGAACTATTGGGATGCGCATCTCAAATCAACGTAGAGCCAAACCACCAATGGTCAGTGTCCCGAGCGGCTAGTTTCCGTTTTGTGGTCGAGCAGCCCTGAAATGAATTGTTCCGCGAATTCCTCGCCGATTTCCACGGAATTCGCTTCTCCGGAAGGATCGAACCAGTAGGGAATCCAATTGAGGGAGCCGAGAAGAGCAAAGGTGGCCAGCTTGGGATCAGCGCTGCGGAAGACACCCGACCTCATTCCGGCCGTGATGATACGACGAATACCGCGGTCAAAGCGGTCGCGTTTTGCAATTACTTTCTGCCTCCGCGAAGCAGAAAGCGCCTGAACGTCCATGGTCAAAGCGGTTCCACGCAATTCGTCGATCATCATGTGCACGAAGGAGACGATGACGCGCCGCAATTTCTCCTGCGGCGGTTGGGAACTGTCCTCGACCTTCTTGAGCATCTTCTGGAGAAGGTCGAGAGCAAATTCGTGGCATGCAAACAGGATGTCCTCTTTATCCTTGAAGTAGTAATAGAGATTTCCCTTGGTCATATGGAGTGCGCGGGCAATTTCATCGACGCTGGCTCCGTAGTACCCTCGCCGGCGAAACGCGGCCGCAGCACTTTTCAGAATTTCCAAGCGCATTTCGCCGTTTCTGTCTTGTCTATGAGTCATTCCGAATTGTCCGTCCTCAGTTCTCCAGAAACCGTGAATGCAATCCTAGGAATTATATGGGTTCCTAACGAAGGGCGCAGCAGGGGATCTGACCATCAACTTGAACTTGCTTTCTTGCGCGTATAAATCGTCTGGAAGTAATAGGAGACGACAGTACGGCAATCCTGGCAGTCGTTCGGCACTTCCTCGCGGAGCACAGGTTCAGCGCGAACTTCGTATCCCAATTCACTGTAAAGCTCCATGGCTTCCTTCGCGCGCTGCTTATCGGCGGTGAAGCGGCGTTCCCATCCTTGGGCAATTAAGGCAGAGTCTGGCTGAAGCTGGGCGTCGGAGAGAAATCTCCGGCCCAAACCATCGGCTAGATTCTCAATCTTGATGATCTTCGCCATCGCTATGTCTTCAGCTCAGTTCGATTTCCCAACCTCGGCGGCAGTAGAACCATCGCGACCGGGCTGATTCAGTTTTTGCAACCGGCGCTGTGCGAGGATTGCAGCACCCAAAGCGCCCACGAACTGAACAAGATTTTCAGGTGGAACGTTTACCTCCGCCTTCAGTTGTTCGCGAACAACGCGCGCCATAGCCTCGAAGCGGAGGATGCCGCCGATCAAGGTGAACTCGGGCTCCAGTTGAACGCGCTTCATCAGTTGCACGGAACGGTCCACCAGCGAAGCGATGGCGCCGTGCATAATGTCCGCAGGTGCGCTCCCAACCGACAATTGGTTGATCACTTCGGATTCCGCAAACACTGCGCAGACGCCGGAAATTGCCACCTGCCGCTTCGAAGTTGCCACCAGCGGACCAATCTCCATGGTCTGGTAGCCCATGTATCTCGCGGTCTTTTCCAAGAAAGCCCCAGTTCCGGCAGCGCACTTGTCATTGAGGCGGAAGGACTTGACCCGGGCCGACCCGTCAATGCGGGTGGCTTTCATGGTCTGGCCCCCAACGTCGAGAATAGTGCGCGTTCCAGGAAAGAAAAAGGCCGCGCCCCGAGCGCTGGCAGTGAGGTCGGTCACTTGGGTATCGCTAAACGAAACCATGTGGCGCCCGAATCCCGTAGCCACGACGTAGGAAATCTCGGATCTCACGAGTCCCACGTTTTTCAAGGCCCTTTGATAAACTTCGCCGGCCACTTCGGCGAGTTTAAATCCCGTATTGTTCAAGGCGTGCCCGAGAATCACGCCGTTCTCATTCAGGATTAGCGCTTTGGCATAAGTGGAACCAACGTCGATCCCGGCAGTACAAATCATGACGGCCTCCCTGCGGTGGGCGCCCGCCCGACCAGAACATGATCCAGTGCGAACAAGGCAGCGCCCAGAGCACCCATGAAGTGGGAATCCTCGCTGACGTTCAGCTTGGCATTAAGACCCTTCTGGAGCGCCTCGATCATTCCAATATTGCGCGCCACTCCGCCCGTAAAGGTGATTTGCTCCTCGACTCCCACCCGCCGAAGCAGCCCGATAGAACGCGCTGCAATCGATTGGTGAACACCTTGCAAGATGTCCTCGATCTTTTTTCCTTTGCCCAGCCAGGAAAGCACTTCGGACTCGGCGAACACGGTGCAGGTGGTACTGATGTGCACGGGTCTTTCGGCGCGCAAGGCCGTCGGACCCAATTGATCCAAAGGAATGTCCAGAGCGCTGGAAGCCGCGCCCAGAAATCGTCCCGTACCTGCCGCGCATTTGTCGTTCATGCAAAAATCTACAATTTCGCCTGTGGGGCGTACGCGGATCGCTTTGGTATCCTGACCGCCCATGTCGAGCACCGTGCGAGTGCCGGAAAACATGTGCACCGCACCACGGCCGTGGCAGCTGATCTCGGTCACCTGGGTCTTCCCAAACGTCACGCGGTATCGACCGTATCCAGTACCGACCACATACTCGACCTCTTCCTCTCGCACGTTCGCGCTCTTGAGGGCTTCCGCGAAAGCTTGCTCGGCAGCGACGATTACGTTTGCTCCCGTATCCATCAGCTCTCGTCCGACGATGTGTTTCGCTTCATCGATCACCACGGCTTTTGTTTGCGTGGACCCGACGTCTACTCCGGCTGCGTATGCCATTTTGCGATTCCTCTCGGTCTTGAACTTTTTCGCCTCAGCGCGTGGCAGCCTCTTGCTGCCGGCGGGAAGCCAAACCTTCAAAAAAAGCATCAGTGCGGTTCTTCATTTGTGCTTCGGAAACCACGCGGCGATCCATCATGTCGGATTCGATAAAAAGACTAGGAATGTCGCGAGCGGCCATCAGGGCGCGGCGGTTATCGGCCATTCCGGTTGAAGTGGTTCGGCAACTCTTGATGGGATGGTAGACCACGCCGTCGAGCTGGAAGGAATCAACCATTTCGATGATCGCTTTGTCTTGATAGAACATGCTATCCATGGCATCTCGCACACTGATGAGGATGCCTTCCGCAAGGCTTTCCATGGGATGGGCCAGATCGTACTCGAAGCCCAGGTTGGCGCCACCGGAGGCGAACCACAGGTAGGTGGAGTGGACGAAGGTTCCGCCCCACTCGGTGAATAGTTCATTGAACTTTCGAAAGATGGGATAACAAGGCACGCCGATGAACGTCAGACGGTATTTTTCTTCTGTGAGCGTGCCGATGCCGTGGGAAGCTTTGTAGGCCATCTCCTCGACAAGATTTGTGAAATAACGGCCTCCCTCCGGAGCGCCACGAAAGCCGTTGGTAACTCCCAGGTAGATGGTTCCATCGGTCAGTGCATTAAACAGGGATGGCCGAGTCTTGTTGAACTCCAAGACTTGTTTCCATCCGCGGGACATTTCATTGGCGTGCCCCATCACTTCGCGAAGCTGGTCGATATCAAATTTGACGCCGGTCACGCGCTCGCAGAGCGCGATCAGTTCCGTGATCTGGGCTTGCACATAACGGCGATCGTTTTCGAAGTCCGGATCTCCAGCCCAGGTCTGCGTTCCGGCCGCTCGGGTGCCGGGGATGTCAAGCGTGAAAACGGGGATGTTGTACATCCGTTCCCAAATTTCCGCCCACTTGATGTAGGTATTGCAGGCGTTGGTCAGCACGGCGATGGAGGGCTTGGGAATGCGCCCCATCGGGTGTTCACCGCCGCGCAGTTGTACGGCTACATCGGCTTTCACATAGCCACAGATATCCGGGGAATACCCGTAGTCTTCGGCCTGGTTCAGGTATTCATGCGCCACGCGACGTACCGCCATTTGGAGAGAATTGATTTCGGGGAAAACGACGGGAAGGTTGAAGGTGCGCAGGATTTCGCACATGCTGCCCATCACGAAAACGTAAGCGGCCTGACCGCCCTGTTCCGCGGTGTGGTTCAAATCTGAAAACCATTGGCGAAAAAGATCGGCTCCCTCGCGATTTCCCCTGCCAACGATTCCGTCTTGTCGTTCTGGATCGCTCATCGCTGAATCCTTTCTTAACTAAACAGAATGCTTTCCACGAATGTTTCGAGCTGAATTTCCATGTGCTCAAACGTCGTCATTTTTTCCTCGAATTCACTGATGAAATACGGGATGCCTTCCTTGTCCAAGGCATGCAGATAAGCCACTTGTTCTTCCAGGCCGGGTTCGCACATTTTCGCGGCGGTTAGAATCGCGGCATCCGCGCGCGCATTTCTGATGCGCTCCAGGAGCATCTTCTCCTTGGGCTTGCGGAGATCATGTTGGACTGGACTGTAGGAGCTTTTTTCCAGGTAGGCATCGGCTAGGTTGAGCAGCGGATCGCCGTCCAATGGCACGTCCTCCACGATCCACCGCAAGCCAATCAAAAGGTCATCGTCGACGACGTAACAAGAGCGCGCGATGGCGCGAATCAGATCCAGTGGCGGCTGCTCGCAGAATCCGCCTTCGAAGACCAGGCGAATTTTGTCCTGCTTCTTGTTGGGTCGCGCTGAGATGAGCGGCAGAACGGTTTCGAGAAGTTCGTTGTGTTCCTCACGCGGCATCAGCCCGCCGATGGCGACCAGGACGTAGGCTTCGTCCGCGGAAACCAGCCAGGGTGTCTCGCACTTGATGGCATACAATTCGCGAAGCAAAGCGCGGTTGCGGTTGTACACCTCCAGAGAACTGCGCAGATCCTCGTGCTTCACGGGCCGGCCCGCGATCGCTTCGACGCCGCGCTGCAACCGCGCATACTCGTTGCGCAGATAGGTAACCGCGCCGGAGGAATTTGCGTTCTGCGGAAGATAAAGAATCTGGCACGGATACGTAAAATTGCGGCCCCATACGGCTCCCAAGTTGCGCGCTGCGTCGCAGATGGGGTGCGTGACGAACATTTCGAGCTGGACTCTCTTGCTAAGCGCAAGTTCAAGAGATGTTTTCAAGATCGAACAAAGATAGGAACCGAAACGCGAATCGGCTTGCACGGCCTCGATTTGAGCTCCATGAACTTTGAACGGCAGGATTCCCGCAGCGTGGACGATCTCTTCCGGGAAATAGACTTGAAAATGTCCGATGACCTTGCCGCCTGATTCACGCCAGCGGCGCACCGTGGGAAACGTCATGTCTTCGAGCAATTCGCGGCATTCATACAGAACTTCATCTAGCGGCTTGCCGCGCCAGGCATCAAACGTGCGAACGTTCATGAGGGTGACCTTCCTCTTTCAACGCTGCCGTAATGAACTCTTGCTTCATACTGCGGCAGATTACGTGCCACCGAGACACTGTCCGCCATCCACGCGGAGAATCTGTCCAGTGATGTGAGCCGCACCGGGTCCGCATAGAAACAGAACCGACGCGGCGACATCTGCCGGTTCCAGAAAATCTCCCAAAAGGCTTTCTGCGAGTGCTGCGTCCTTCACAGGTTGCGGTACGAATTCGGTCAAGGGAGTGTGCACCCATCCCGGTTCAACTACGTTGACAAGAACTCCAAACCGGCCGACTTCCCTAGCGACACTCTTGGCTAAGCCGATCAGTCCTGCTTTGCTTGCGGAGTACGCCGAGGTGCCAAATTTTCCGCGGGAGCCGTTGATGGACCCGATCAGGACAATTCGGCCGCCGGTACCGTGGCGCAACAGCGGAATGGAATGGCGGACGAGGAGGAACGCTCCGCGAAGATTCACGGCTTGCACGGAATCCCAGTCTTCGGCGCTCATCTTCCAGATGACGGAGTCATGCGAAATCCCGGCCGCATGAACCACGAAGTCCAGCCTTCCTTCGGTTTTGTAAACAGATTGAACTGCGGCAGCAACGGAGATCTCTTCCCGGATATCGCACTTCACCCAAGCCCGTCTGTCCTCCGGGTCTGAAAGATCCAGAGAAACCGCGCGGGCGCCTGCCTGCTTAAACGCTTCGAGGATGGCGCGTCCAATTGCGCCCGAGCCGCCGCTCACGATGCCCACTTTCCCCGCCAGCTCTTTTGTTTCGTTTTTCATCCTCTGTTCTTTGCCTTTCCTTCTCATTGATATGCGACCGGTCAGGCGATCCCCAGATTACTTTGCGACTTTGTCGGGTTTCGCCACCCATGGCGCGATTTCCCGGACCAACGCTTCGCTCCACCGCGCGCCTTCGGCCAGCCGCTGGCGAAGCCGGATGAAATCCACTTCTCGTTGGTCTTTGGTGCCGTAATGAAAAGCGCGGAAGCCTGCGTTGGCTTCCGTCATCATGTTGAGCGAGAGCCACGCACGATTGCTTTCGCGATTCTTGTCCCAGTGCTGAAGCTTGTGCTTGCGCAGACTTTCAATCGTCTTGATGAGGCAATCGGGCATGGTGTAAAGCAATTTCGTGCAGATTTGATCGACGGCTTCGTCGAGCAGCAAGAGGTCGACTGTGTTTTTGGCCAGGAGAGATTTCCCCTCTTCGCGAGCCTGGCCTGTCTTCATATCGCCCAGTACCATTCGTCCGTATTCGTCCAAGACGCGGTCTGTCACTACCAAGGGATTCGCTACCCATTTGCCGCCGGCCTTCAATACGGGAACAATTTGCGTCAGTCCCCCTAGCCAAAAGAAGCGGTGTGCGCTCCAGGTCTCGCAGAGCGTTCCGCTATACATGGCGCGTTCGATGCCGATATAGCCGGGAAGAAAATCGGTGCTTCCGCCATCGGGAGCAGAACCGTGCTTCGGTCCAGCCTGGCTGAAGACGGCAAGATCGCTGGCGATCGAAAAATCGCAGGCCATTCCAAGTTCCTGGCCGCCGCCCACACGCATTCCGTTCACCCGGCAGATGACCGGCTTGTCGCATTGCAGAAGAGTGGTCACCATGTCGTTGAAGAGACGCATGTACTGACGGTACTCGGCAGGCGCTCCGGCGTAATATTCCGCATATTCCCGCGTGTTCCCGCCGGCGCAGAAGGAACGCGTCCCCGCCCCCGTCAAAACCACGGCAACCGCCGCGCGATCGTTGCTTGCTTCGCGCAGGGCTAGGATTATTTCCTTGGCCATGGAGGTCGTGTAACTATTGAGTTCGTTGGGATTGTTCAGGGTGATCCAAACGTTGTGCAGGCCTGCGACGGATTTGCTGGAACGGTCGCGTATCGGCTTCTTTTCGACAAGGACTTCTCGTGGAGAGTTGCCTTCGACAAGATTATGATTCTTCACTTCCGCGCCTCCGTTTAATGCTTCGTCACCCAGTGATTCGGCCGCAGAATCACTCGCCGCCGCAGCGCATGCCTGGCAAGTGCCTCGAGAATGGCGGGGGCTTCTTCCAAGGCATGCAGTTCAATAAACGGAGCAAGTGCAACTTTGCCTTCGAGCACCAGTTGCAGCGCCGCGGGATATTGGTTTGGCGGGCAACCCCAGTTGCCGCGTGCGGTGGCGTCAAAAGCCATCAGGTTCGACAAGCGCAATTCAATGGATTTGGGTGTGAACCCGACCACTGCCAAGTGGGCGCCGTAATCTAGCAAACCGAAAGCTGTTGTCTGGCCGGCGGGTGTTCCGCTCATTTCGAATATTTTTAGACCGATACCTTTGCGACCCGATCCCTTGCTAAAGGCGCGAACGGCGGCCCTCAAGCCCTTCAGATCGGTGGAACTGGCATCAAGAACCAGTCCCGCACCGTGTTGTGAAGCCAACTCGAGTCTTTCCCGGTCGACGTCAATGGCAACTACGGCTGCACCCAAGGCAGCGGCGATCTGTACGCCGAATCCTCCGACACCACCAGCGCCAACGATGACCGCCACATCCTCCTGTCCAAGTCCAGATCTTCGGATCGCTTCGTAGGGAGTGGTCACCGCATCTGCGATGACGGACAACATTTCGAGAGTGAGGCCGGCCGGAAGGTTTTCAGGAACAGCACATAAGCCGCGAGCTGGAACAAGCACATGACTTGCGAAACCACCGTCGCCGTCGTTGCCAGGCATGAATTGCTGGCGACAGATGGTTCCTCGACCAGCTCGGCAGGCCGGACATGACTCGCACGGAATCACGGCGGGAACTATCACGGAACGCCCCAGCCAACTGCTGGCTCCTTCGCCCGCTGCCACAACCCTCCCAGAGATTTCGTGCCCCAAGATGAGCGGAAGCGGATGGCGAGTAGGCACACCGTCAAACGCAAACCCGATATCGGTATGACAGACACCGCATCCTGCAACCTGGACAACAACTTCGTCAGGACTAGGATCAAGAACAGTGATTTCGCAAGGCTGCACCGGACTGTTGGGAGCATTCAGCCGGAATCCATACGCTCCCCGAACGCTGCTCATTAGGCACCTTTCCCAATTCCTGAGGCAATTCTCGCTATGGCGGAAGAAGGAGCGTAGGGCCGAATTTCACCGGAACCAGTAACGGCCGTCACAGGGCTGTGTGATTCGCTCACATTGTGGCCCGTTTTCACTGCTAGCTGCTTTTTCTGGAAGATGTTTCGGGGGACGCTCGAATTGAACAAGCATTCAGGAGTCATACATCGTGACTCCAGTATCTAAATTACCTGCACTGGAAACAAGATAATCTAGAAACAGGGCGTTTGAACAACTGTTCAAATTATCACAGAGGTTGGCATAAACGTCAAGCAGATATTTTTTGATTCTCAGCGGGCGGCTACCAATCGATTTTACTCTTCTTGCTTAAGGAATCATCAAGTCGCCATCCAAGGCGTTTTAACCCCAGCTAGATGGTTTCGCCCGCCGATGTGATGGTGTTCTGCGTTTCCCGTGCTGCTACAAATAGCGCGGCTTCGACTCTTGGATCTTGCTCGGAACCTCATGAAGTGCCCCCCCCAAACGGAAAAATAGCGAGAATCAAAATCCAATTGTCCTGCTCGTTTTAGTTAGATAAGTAACTTCGGGTCAGTGATCAGGACATTTCCGCCAACTGTCAGACCTCGGAATGCGCTTAGTTTCTTCTCAGCACCATCTTCCCCAGCGCGGAATTTCCTAATTGCAATCTTGTAGCGTGCGAGTAGGGACGCCCGTCGTTTCTTGAAGGGTAGCCGGTTCAGCTCACCAGACAGCTAAGTCGGAAAGGCTAAAGTGTAAACAATATTTCAAGTTGACAACATGCCGGGAGCAAGCGGCGTGATCATGTTCGTCGCGCCCGGGCTTTCCTGGGGGATGATGAGCTGGCTCTACGGCTCATTCCAACTCGCCTGCACGACAGATAGGCCAGGGAGGCAAGAACAACAACCCCGAGGGCCAGGCCTGCCAATTCAAAGTTCTTACTAAATGGAGTATTCATAGCCTAGGATTCAACGATAAACAAGGGTTGTGCGCCAGTGCGTGCTCGGGCAGGTGAAAAGGGCTGAGTTGAATGAGGGAATGACCTACGCGAGCGGTGAGGATGTATACTTTTCCCCGCTCTGTAAGCTACCCCCGTCGTTTCTGTGCTCGTTCAGAATGATTGGTGACACTCGGTAGAGTGTCAGGATGAGCCAAATCAGATGGGATGAGCTTTGAGCCGCACGGCGCGAACACGACTCCAGTGGATGCTCTTTTATCTCTTCAAGGGACGCAACGCCGCACGCACCTGCCGACATTTTGGCATCAGCCGCCAGACCTTTTATCGCTGGCTGCGCCGCTTTGACCGTCACGATCTGCGAACTTTGGAAGGGCGCTCGCATCGACCGCGCAATATACGTCAGCCCACCTGGACGGCGGCCTTGGCTGAGCAAAGTGTCACTAATCTACTGGACGAGTACAGTTTCTTGACCATGTGCGCAGCGGTCGAATACACTAATGAATTCGCACCAGGCCACCAGACAGCCTAATGCGTTGCTCCACCATCGCGGGTGATATTGATCGCCTGCAGATTGCGTATCCAGAAGGGGGATTGATTTGCCAAAGCGCACATTTCAACCGCGCCGCCGCCGCCGCGCTAAAACTCACGGCTTCCGCGTTCGCATGAAAACAAAGGGGGGCCGCAAGGTTCTTGCTGCGCGCCGCAAAAAAGGCCGCCATCGCCTTACCCCCGAATAGAACGGAACTCCCGTGGCACCAGATGAATCCGCAGCCACTGAGAATAGTTTTCCGCGAGAAGCGCGGCTTGTTCGCCGGGGAGAGTTTGACGCCGTTTACCGCGCCGGAAAAAGGCGTTCGAGTACGCACTTTGTTTCTTTTTTTCGTGCCAATCAGTTGCCCCACTGCCGCTTCGGCTTCAGCATCAAGAAAGCCCTCGGCGGCGCGGTTGTGCGAAATCGGATCCGGCGGCGCTTGCGGGAAATTGTCCGTTGCCACCGGCTGGAGATACCCGCAGGATGGGACATAGTCATTCACCCGAAGAGTTCGGTGGCGAAAGCGCTGTTCCCTGCGCTGACCGCGGATCTGGTGCGCCTGCTGAAGAGCATGTAACGCAGCCCCCAAACGCTGGGGTTCGAATGGCCCTCTTGGTTCTGCGCTTTTACAAGGCCTATCTGTCGCTTCTATTTGCCGGCAGTTGCCGCTTTGAGCCTACCTGTTCCGGCTACGCCTACGAAGCCGTTGAGCGATTCGGCGTTCTCCGCGGTTCGTGGCTGGGACTCAAACGCTTGCTTCGGTGCCATCCGCTTTCGCGAAAATTTGGATTTGATCCGGTTCCGGAGAAATGGAAAGAAATGCCGTCGCAATCAACCGTATCCTCTGCGCTCCGCTCTGAGGTCCAATCGTGAACCTGCCGGGACAGAAGGACAAATTTAGCCCTGAACTCCGCATCCTTGCGGCTTCTTTGCTCTCTATGGGAGTTATCTTGCTCTGGGCGAAATATTTTGGCCCGAAGCCTCAGCTTCAACCTCCACAAACGAATCGTCCGACACAAACCGCCCCAGCAATTCCCGGACCGGCTCAATCAAGTTCGGGCGGGTTACCTCAGGCTTTCTCTCAATCGACAACTCCCGCGACTGTCTCCACCGCCGCCCTCCTCACGATTCCTCCGAGAAGTGATTCGCAAGAACGCTCGATGGTCATTGAAAACAGCCTCTACCGCGCGGAAATTTCAAATCGCGGCGCCGTGGTAAAGAGCTGGCAGCTCAAGCAGTACAAGGACGATAACAAGCCACAGCGCGTCCTGGACGTCGTCCATCCAGACGCCTCTAAAGAGACCGGCAGCTGGCCCTTTGCCCTGATCCTCGATGACGAGCAACTCCAGAACTCGGTCAACTCCGGTCTCTACCTGGTCTCAAGTTCTTCGAATTCACTCCAAGCTCCTGCCGATGTGGAATTCAGTTGGAGCGACGGCCATCTGGAAGTCACCAAGCACTTCCGCTTTGATCACAGCTACGTGGTCCGCGTGGAAACTTCGGTCAACTTCAACGGCAAACCGATTACTGCTGGACTGGCCTGGCTCGGCGGCTTTGGAGACCTGACCGTCAGCAATCCTGCTCCAATCGAAACGGTCAGCACGTATTACAGTGAAGGCGGTAAGCTCACCAGCTTTCTACACAAGAAAATCGAAGGGATCGACAAGTGGGGCCCTGGCGTCTGGCAGGGCGGCAAAGATTTTGTGGGCATCGAGGACCGCTACTTTACTGCCGCCTTTCTGCCCCCCGGCGGCGCGGCTCCCGGAACGTTGCAGACCCGCTACTGGAATGCTTGGCATACCACGCAAGTCAATGGGCAGGACACACCTGAGCCTGTGCCGCAAGTTGCTGCCGGGTCAAATACACATCCGCTTGCCCTTCGGGTGTACGTGGGACCGAAGGATTATGACGACCTGAAGAAAATGAACCCGCCTCTCCACGGCCTGGTCGATTTTGGCTGGTTGGAGTTTATCTCTGATCCGCTTTTTCACGGACTGAAGTGGCTCCACACTTATGTTCCAAACTGGGGATGGGCCATCGTTGTTCTGACGCTGGTCATTAACACTTTGCTTTTCCCGCTTCGGATTTCCAGTTACAAGACGACACTAAAAATGCAGCGCGTAGCGCCGGAAATCAAGGCCATCCAGGAGAAGTACAAGAAGTACTCCATGCGCGATCCGCGCAAAGCGGAAATGAATAAGGAAGTAATGGCCATTTACAGCCGAGAGGGCATCAACCCCGTCGGCGGCTGCTTCCAGATGTTTCTGCAGATGCCCGTCTGGATCGGCCTCAACCGCGCGCTCAGCTATGCCATAGAGATGCGCCACGCCCACTGGCTCTGGATCACAGATCTTGCCGCAAAAGACGGCACCTACATCTTGCCCGTTCTGATGGGCGCCTCGATGTACCTGGTTTCCAAAATGACCCCGATGACTGCTACAGATCCGCAGCAGCAGGCGATGATGAAAATAATGCCATTAACGATGGCGGGGATGTTCATGATTATGCCCATTTCCAGCGGCTTGGCAGTGTATATTCTGACCAGCAGTGTGGTAGGCATAGGTCAGCAGTGGTATCTGAACAAGACTCATCCAGTGCCGGCGCCCGCGAAGTCTGGTCGCGCGAAGAAGTCTTAGCACTTTCTGGCGACAAGGAGCCGCTGAGTTTTATCCCTTTCCTAACTATGGCCCAGGAACTCATGCGCGACGGAAAATTTGACCGGCAGGCTGCCGCCGAGGCCTTGCGCCAATTTCTTGAAAACGTCGTTCGCGCTTCGCGGTTTGATCTGAAGGTAACGGTCAAGGCTGTCGCAATTGGCGAAGCGGGTTCTGAAGGCTCAACCGAGGTCCTTGCCGACCTCGACGGACCGGACAAGGAACTCTTGCTCGAGCGCAGCGCTGAACTCCTGAAAGCCATCGAGCATCTTGCCTTCAAAGCCCTTCGTCTCGAACCCGCTTTTCACGAGAAGATTCACATCGATTCGGGCGGCTACCGCGCGCTACGCTTTGAAGAGCTGAAAATGACGGCTCGCGTCGCTGCCGAACGGGTGCAAACCTCGAAACAGCCGTTTCGCTTGAATCCCATGTCTTCCCGTGAACGACGCATCGTGCATCTCGCCGTCAAGGATATGACTGGAGTGCGCACCGAAAGCGTTGGCGTTGGTGAGGAGCGCCAGGTCGTCATTCACCCCGTAGATCCGGCTCCCTCGCGATAGAAATCTCAATCTTTTTCCGGTGAACAAGTTCGGCGAGCCTTGTCAGCGAGTGGCCCAGCCCTTGGCAATCACATTCCCGTCCGCACCAAATCGTACGCGGTAGGTGAATGAAGGTGGCCGTCCCGGTCGCTGACGCGGAAACCGCACGTCGGAGATCTCGACGACAGCTTCGCCGCCATCAGGATGAAATTGAATAAGTGGAAACCTCGCGAACAAGAAAACTTTTTGCACTTCGGGTAGCTGCCGGGCCGCATCGATGTAATGGTTCGGGGGAGAATCAGGGAAGTACCGGTGCTCGAGCCAGAGCAACTCTTCGCCAGTCGGCGGCTTCTGGGTCAAGTCCATCCTCAGCTCGTATACGCCACGCTCTGTTCGAACCAGGCCATCCCATCGCCAAAGCGAAGGAGGAAGTGGCAAAGCACCGATCGATTGCACATGCAATTGATCGAGTTGCGCGAACTTCTGAATTCGAGCTAGCGCAATCTGATGCGCGCAGACCGTTAGCCCTATATAAAGGAGGGCCCCGGCAAGGCCAGCTCTGTTCCAGCTGTCATGCTGGATCTTCAGTCCCCAACCACGCAGCGCCGGCAAGAGAAAAATTCCTGCGAAGAGGACTGTCGCGCTCAGCACGACTGCATCAGAAATCGGCGCACCGACAATTGAACCAATTCGCGCAATCAGAAACGGCGCCGGCAGAAAGATGATCCACATCGCCAGCGCCCGGCGTTTCATCTTTTCTGGCTGCGAATAGACCCAGGCTAGCAGTTGCGGCACCAGTAAAATGGCCGTTACTGTAAAATCCACGATGAAAACAAGATCCCACGCCGGCCTGGACCATTCAAAAGGAGACCAGATCATCGTTCCGAACGTAGTAACCAGGTCCAGCAGAATGTGGCTCAGAATTCCCGCAGCGTAGAGGAAAGCCAGCGCCGCGAAAGACGGCGCTGGCCATTTTCTTGATTTCGCGAATGCATGCGTCAACAGTGCCAGCGCTATGGCCCACATCGGGAGGAGCAGAAGTGAGTGCGTGATGCTCCGGTGCCAGGTAATCATCAGCAGCTCGTTGCTGGAGAAAATGTCACGAATCACATCTGAATCCGGAAAGATCGCGCCGACCATCAGCGACCATGTGATGATTCGCCTCCGATTCATGGGCTGAGAAGCGAACAGGTCCTCACCGCGGAAAACTGCTTTGCCAATCAGGGCCCCTGCAATGCCGTGTGTAATGGTGTCCATTTTGGAAGTTTATGAAAAAAGCTCAAAAACGCGCAGCCTATTCAACAAAAATGAGTGGAGATTCCTTCGAAGCGACTCGACCGATGTTTCGGATGATGACACTATGCTGGCCCAACGTTGATTTAGCGGCGTCAACAAATTCCGGGGAGATTGCCACCAGCAATCCGCCCGACGTCTGCGGATCGAACAGCAGGTCGCGATACTCTTGGGGAATACTTGGTGCAAACTCAACGCAATCTCCAACAAATTCACGGTTATTCTTTAATCCACCCGGAATAAATCCTCCACGGACAGCTTCCAAGGCACCGGGCAGATAAGAGATTGCTGAATGGTCGATGGTCAATGATACCGCTGGAATGTCTTGTCGCTGACTTCCGACCGCCATCTCCCGCGCATGGCCCAGCAAGCCGAAGCCCGTGATATCGGTGACGGCGTGAATAGGACCTGCTTGCTCTGCCTTCTCTTGAATCTCCTGCAAGGCTTCGCTGGCTGCGCGATTTAGTTGCGTCATGGATGCGCTGGACGCTTTGAGATCGCCTTCGCCCAAACGGTTGTTCTTCAGTGCGGTGGAGAGCACGCCAGTTCCGATCGATTTAGTCAGCAGCAGCACATCCCCTGCGCGCGCGCCAACATTTCTCCAGACTCGCTTCGGATGAATCATCCCTGTCACCGCATAACCAAACTGAATGTCCTCGTTCCGAATCGAATGGCCGCCAATTACACTGCATTTCGCTTCCGCCATTTTCGACAAGCCGCCGCGAACAATTTGCCGAAGAATTTCTGGATCACCTTTGTCGGGAAATCCTACCAGCGATAGCGCGGAGATAGGTTTTCCACCCATGGCGTATACATCGCTGAGTGAATTTGCAGCAGCAATCTGTCCAAAGGTGTACGGGTCGTCCACGATCGGGGTGAAAAAATCGACCGTCTGGACCAGCGCCATTTCAGGCCCGAGCAGATACACCCCTGCGTCGTCGTTGGTATCAAAACCAACCAGCACATTGGGATCGTCAGGCCGCGGTAAGCCGCGCAAAATGGAATCCAGCAACCCTGGACTCAGCTTTGCCGCTCAACCAGCTGCCTTGACCATTGCCGTGAGTTTCACGGAATTGGCCAAGCCACACCTCCCTGTAAAACGCTTCGATTATAGCGATGTGCGCGAAATCCTGCTCGCCGGGCCCAACCGGTCGGTCAACTTGCGCGCGGTCTATCTTTCTCTGTCTCGAGCTGATTCTGCCGTGTCGAGGTCGCGTTCGGATCAAGAAGTTGCTGGCCATGCCTCGGTGGGCCGGGCTGATCGGCTCACCCTCTATTTGTCTACCATCGGATTTCAGTCGGCCCCAGCCGCGATCCACAATCGAATTGCTTCCTTACGCCATGCTTGCAATCACGGCTGGGCTCTGCGAGGAATTCCTTTACCGCGGATTTGCTAGGGTGGCTCTCACTCATCTGGGATTGCAACTTTGGCCTGTGGTGATACTATCTTCCATTCCATTCGGCCTCACACATTCTTATCAGGGGCCGGATGGAATGATCTCCACTTTACTTGCTGGGCTGCTTTTTGGCTCGAGTAGGGTCACTTCCGAAAGCCTTGTTCCGGCTGTGTTTTGGCATTGTTCGGTGGACCTAATCGCGGGAATTGCAGGACCTGGTTATTTGGTCCGCGCAAATTCTCCCGCGGAAGACGTCTCGAACGCAAAAGTAGAACCCGAGTATTTATAGTTACTACTATGGTAACACAAATCCCAGCTCCTCCATCATCCGAGGCCATCTATCGTGCAGCGAAGGAATTTAATCTTTCTTTCGATGGCGAGCAAGTGCTTAAGATTCAACAGTATATAGGGATTCTGTTGCAGTGGAATGAGAAATTTAATCTCACCGCGATCCGCGATCCGCTAGAGATACTATATCGGCACTTCTGCGAGTCCATGTTCGCAGCCACAAAATTCTCATTGGGGCAGGGTCGGCTGGCCGACGTTGGCTCCGGAGCAGGGTTCCCTGGTATTCCCCTTAAGATCTTGTGCCCCGGAATTCAGCTGTTTCTGATCGAGTCTAACTTGAAGAAAGCCACATTTATCGCCGAAGTCATTCGGGAACTTGGACTTGCGGATACTCAAGTATTGGTCCGCCGGTACGAAGAACTGGGGGAGGAGCTCGCGCCGTTGGACTTTGTGTGTTCGAAAGCGCTGGGCGAGTTCACCCCGCTACTTAAATGGGCGAGCTCAGCGCATTTGGCAGCGGCGAACGTCTTGCTCTGGATCGGGGGACGTGATTTGGAGGGAATTCAAAAGCTATCTGGATGGAGCTGGCAGGAACCGATCTCCATTCCCCACTCGTTGCGCAGGATGAT
>Ga0075017_100000202_pt1 | contig 29217 bp, 24 predicted proteins | sample AleBraG_ABR_2012_FD_71475 | JGI IMG/M metagenome (GOLD analysis project Ga0075017, IMG submission 71475) | Freshwater sediment microbial communities in response to fracking from Pennsylvania, USA - Alex Branch Run_MetaG_ABR_2012 | ecosystem: Environmental > Aquatic > Freshwater > Creek >... | reverse complement strand
GTCCCAATAGTCCTGCGGCGTAACATAGGGATCATGCGGATGGGTCATCGAGACCACCATGCAGAAGGGACGGGGGTCCCTGCTGCGGGCGACGTCAAATAGCTTCTGACGCGCGGCAAATACGACCTCATCATCAAAGTCGATCTGATTGGTGCGGGTGCAGGGACCGGCGTTGGTTACCGAGTCCATGGTGTGATACCAGGCCGGCCGATTCTCGGAGCGAGTCCAATCCGGCGTCCAGCCAAAGTCAGCTGGATAAATGTCCGTGGTGAGCCGCTCCTCGAAGCCGTGGAGCTGATCAGGTCCGCAGAAGTGCATCTTTCCACTCAGCACGGTCTGGTAGCCCGCGTGGCGCAGGTAATGGGCGAAGGTGGGCACCTCGGAGGAGAACTCGGCGGCATTGTCGTAGGCACCGATTTTCGACGGCAGCTGTCCGGCAAGGAAGGAATAGCGGGAGGGCGCACACAGCGGGCTGTTGCAGTAGAAGGATTCGAACACCACGCCCGCGCCGGCCAGCGCATCCAGATGCGGAGTCTTCGCTACGCCATTGCCATAGGCGGGCAGCGCGCCCGCGGTCAATTGGTCGGCCATCAAAATCAAGAAATTCGGCTGTTCGCTCATATTAAGTGCCCTGGGGCTTTTGGATTTGCTGGGGCCGGCAACCGCGGCGATTCACACAACTTGTGAATTTGACACAAATCGCTGGGGTATGCTCGCCGCGTATTCACTCAAGGGGGAGTTGACATGCAAGTCACGTCTCTGAGATCGGCTCTGGCGGCTTGTGCCGCCGCCGTTTTGGTGGCCTGCGCGGACGGGCGTACTCTGGCCAAGACCGGCGTCCTGTCGGTACCCGCCGGCGCCACGCAAGTTGTCGAAGCGATTACTACGCTGTCGCAATTGAATGTCGGGCCCGGGGCCAGCCTGGTGGCGCCCGAGGGATCAAGCCTGACTTTGACGGTCAACGGGGTCAGTAGCCCGATCACGCCCGGCAGTTTCCATGGCACGGTAGTGCTGACACCAACGCAGGACGTGGTCGAGAGATTCGCCGACATGGGCGTGGATGAGTCCTACCGCTACCGCTCGGCGCTGTTCGTGGACAACGGCGCGCGCGTGCCGGCCAAATCAGTGGCCGCTGCCGTCGTGGGCGGGGTGGTCACCGACCGTGCCGCCAGCGATGTGGCGATCACTTCGCGCGAGGACAAATTCAACGGCATCTTTGTGACGGGTGATTCCACGTACACCATCACCAATGCGAAGATCAATTTAAGCGGTAATGGCGGTAATGATTTCATGGGTTTTGGCGCCGCCATCAAGACGGGCGGCAAGTCACGCGTCACCATCGATAGGGCTTCGATTGTTACCAGCGGCGTAGTCAGAACCGCCATATTCGTCGGTGGCGACAGCGACGTAACGGTCAACGATTCCAATATCGAAGTGCACAACGGCATTCTGCCGGCCGACTATCAAGGCGGCCCCATCACCGGGCGCGGCGGAGTCATGATGGAGCCGCCGTGGGTGCTGGGCATTATCGGCAACGTGCGTGCCACCAACGTCGTCTCCAACGGCACCGTGCATTACAACAACAGTCATATCAAGGCGCAGGGTTGGGGAGCCTTGTCGACCGATGCCACGCACGATGTCAAACTCTTTGCCACTCACAGCGTCATCGAGACGGTCGAGAGCGGGTACGGCGCGTACGCGGATGGTACCTCGCTCGACACTTTCAGCGATTGCACTTTCAATGTTGCGGACTATGGGCTGATCATGACCGGTGGGTCCGGCGTCTTTACGGACGGATCCGTGGTGAATTCCCGGCGTTTCGGCGTGATGATGCACAGCGGCGGGGCGGGCACCTTGAGCATCGACAAAGGCAGCGTGTTCAACACCAAGGAAGCCGTGATTCAGGTCAAGAGCAGCTTCCCGCACATCTCCGTCAACAACGCAAAACTCAACTCCGCCAACGGGCTTATCATTGAAGCCATCGTGAACGACGATCCGCACGCCGGCGCAGGTCCCGGTGGACCGGGCGGCCCTGGTGGGTCGGGCGGCCCTGGTGGGCCGGGCGGCCCTGGTGCGGCCGGCGCGGCGTCGAGCGGCCCGCTATCGATCAGCGCATCCTTCAGTAACGTGGAACTCAACGGCGATATTCTCAACGCCATGTCCACGCTTGCGGGCATGAAAATCAGCCTCGACAGCGGGAGTATCACCGGCGCGATATCCACCTCCACGGCTGTACCCGCCGAGGGGAAACCAACGGCCAGGACGTTCGGCTTGATCGGCAAGATGACTCATACGCTGAGTCCGACGGCCGCGGCGCAGGGAATGGAGCTGGTGTTGGGCAGCCACGCTGCATGGGTGGTCAGCAGAACTTCGTATCTGACGGGTCTGACCATCGCACCGGATGCCCGCGTCAGTGCCCCGATTGGACGGAAAGTGGCACTGACCGTAGACGGTAAGCCTGTGCCGCTGCAGGCCGGGAAATACGCGGGTGCGCTGGTGCTGGTGGTCAGTGCAGGTTGAAGAGAATGGTTGGAGGCTGAATCATCCGGCGATTCAGGCCAATGGCAGGTGATGGGGTTTGACCAACATCTGCCAGTCCTGATGTTCCTCCATTATGAGTGCGATAGCCGAGCGTATCGCAGCCTTGAGCGCGATATCGATCGGCGTGCTCGCCTCGCCCAGGGCGGCGCAAATGCGGGCGACCGCACTTTGCAGTTGCACCACCAGCCGCTCGGAAGTGGCGGCCAGGCGGTAAGCTTCGGATTGCGCGAGCGCGCCGTGCAGCGAGGCGCCGAGCGCCGGGAAAAAAGTGGTGATCAAAGAGAGCCACAACGAGTGCACGGCCAGGTGCAGCAGGGCACCCAGCGCGGTGAGGCCAAACAGCCAGGTGTTGATACGATGCACGCGGTGCAGCAGCGCATGCTGCCGTGTGGCGATGGCGTGATGGTAGTGCTGTTGCTGTTCGAGAATATCAATGGCCCACTGTGCATAGCTCGACACGAAGCCGGGATCCTGCCATACCGTGGCCAACTGCTCGCAGGCCAGCGGTTGGCAGCGTGCGCACAAGCGGGTCACTTCGTCAGTCTCTTGCAGGTGCTGGCCTGATTTAAAGACGCGTATATACCAGTTGGGTACGGCTGCGGAGGCCGATTCTGACTGGGGCGCGGCAAAGTCGAGGAGCGGCGCCAACATGGGTAAATACCAGGTCAATTCGGCGGTGGTTCGGGCGCGCAACCACTGTCCCTGCCAGTCGCGTCGGTGACCGCGCCAGTAAATTCCGATCACTGTGCTGATCAGTAAAACTTCGCCGATGGCCCAAAGTCCCGCGTAAGGGTGCAGCAGATGGCGTGGACTGTCCCAGCCCAACGCCAGCGGCATCACCGCGCACAGTACGGCCAGCGCACTCAGCAGATAGATGGCCCAGAATCCACTACGGTACCGATTCCCAAAGTGCAGAGCCCGTTCATCGAAGCGCTGATGTTCACCGGCCACCGCCTCAACCAGAGGGAGAAGGGCAGCGGGGGGCTGCGAAGTGGGGGCCCGCACCCTCGGGTCCAGATGCGCGCCGATCAGGAGCAGACGCTGAATTCCCTGGTGTAAGGCCATGGGCGGGTCAGGCCGTGATTTCGTAGGTGCCGGAAAAAATGTCAGGCGACACGATGCCGAGACTCCCATCGCCATAGTCCACCAGCCAATCGCCGGGTTGGCCATGCAGACGGGACTCCCCGTCGGCCAGCAGCACTTCGAAGGCGGCGTGCATGGGCAGCGCCATGATGGAGTAGCGTCGACTCATATAGCGGCCAGGCTGTCCTGCGGGCAACGGCGGCACAGGTCGATATTTTTCCGCAAAGCGGGACTGTGACACCCGCCATTGCTCGCCGCCGGTGCCAGTGACAATCGCATCTCCCGGCTTAGCCAGCACCAGTCCCTCCCGGGTCTGCACAGCGCAGGCGCTAGCCGCAAACCGCACCTGCACCTCTCGCTCGAGCTTGCGCGCAGTGACGCGGTGTGGATCTAAGCTGATCGACCCCAGAAACCCAGGCTGGCCGCTGGACCGGAACAGCGTCGTCCCCGCCGGGTCGGCATCGCCTGACGTAGTCACGGAGTTGTCTTCATGCGGCGAATCCCGCCTGCGCCGAACGCCTGGGGTTGCGCCAAACCCGCCCCCACGAATCCCGCGCGAGCCCCCATGTTTCCTGCATGGGAGTGAGTCTGCCAGCCCCCGACGCGCGAGTCGAATTGTCAGGCCACGGTAGCGTCCGTCAAGGGTGCGGTTCGCTCCCTGGCTTGGGATCGGCCAGCGGGAAACTCTGGGCGCCCTCGGCCGCCGGCGCCGGCGCACCGCTCGCGGGCGGGCTGCCATTGACGGGAGCCGCCGGAGTGACCACCGCCGGCCATGCCGGCGACGAGTCCTTGGTGGCGCCGGGCGTCAGGTTTGCGACAATGGCGGCGATGAAGCGTCGCGCCGCCTCGGAATTCGCCGTGACCGAGCCGCCCATGATCTGCTCGCTGGTCACATCCTTACCGTAAAAATTACGATTGGCCTTCGCATCGAAGGCGAGCACCGTGCCATCGAGGGCGACGCCCGCGAACAGGCCGCGCGCTCGTGAATAGGAGTAGATCTCGGCCTCCACGCCAGCCGCCGCTTCGCCGGTGCGGCCGAGCGGCCCGGCGGCCACCGAGGCGCTGGCGCCCAGGGTGAATTGTCCGCGGGCGAAATTTTCCAGGCTCCGGCGTGTGGCAAACACCAACACAATATCGGCCGCCTGGGCGCCAATCTGCCAGCCGAAGCTCCCACCTGTGAGCGAGATGAACACCGGGTCGCTGAACCGGCCGTTGGCGTCGCGCGAGGTGAGTACCCCGTTCCCGTGCCGGCCGCCGAATACAAAGGCGCCCTTGATGACATTCGGTATCACGGCGATGCCGTAAGCGCGGTCAAACAGCCAGGAGGGTACATTCTGGTCGGGTGCGGCCCGCAATTCGTCCAGCACCTGGGTGGCTGTGGTGAGCCGGGCCTGTTCACGAGTTTGAGCCTGTGCGATGCCGTACGGGAGTAGCGCCAAAAGCGTCGCGAGCAGCAGCGGGCGAACCCGCACCGAATGAGTCATGATTGATCCCCTGATTGAATTGCAGGTCTGCAGGCCTGCGATGATCCGTCAGAACCAGACAGAAATAAAGAACTGTAGGACGTTGGCGCTCAGTACGTACAGCGGCTCGGTGCCGGGGGTCACGCCCACGTCGGTCAAATCCCGATAGTCACGGTAGTGAATGCTCAAGTGGTCGAAACGACCGTTCAGCGATCCCTTTTGAATCCAGGAAAAGCGCGCAGGATGGAACTCCCACGAGATCCCAACGCCCGGTGACGTGCTCTTGAAAGCCGCCAGTTCCCGGTCGCGCGCCAGAAAGTTCTGGGCACTGGCATAGGGAAACAGGTCGCTGTAAAAATTGGCTTGGTTTTGGCGGTAGAAGCGCACATGACCGTCTATGGTGAGACTGGCGAACAGCGGCTGGGTGTAGCCGACGTTGACGGTACTCGCCCGGATGCCCCACGTGTCGCTATAGAATCGATAACCGCCATCCACAGCGCCCCGTCCGGGCAAGTGGAACTTCAGTTGTCCGGAAGCCGCGTTGCCGGTTCGGGTGTGTGGATACTGCTCGGGTTGGGTGGAATATCCGCGTGCGGCAGTCGGATCCACGTAGCGCACTAGGCGGTAGGGATTGTTCAGGTAACCTTCGCTTTCCGTGGTCTCGAAATTCAGGCCTAACAGGAGGTTGCGCGTCAGCACCTGGGATACACCCAGCTGCCAGTTGCGGCGGTCCGCATCCTTCGAGAATTCCGGTGCCCCGCGCTCGCCCACTTTGTCCCAGCCGCGGGTGAAGCCGAATGACACCGTGGTCAGGTCGCCGAACATGCTCTCGCTCACCGAGCCGAAGGCGGTCTTCGATTTGAAATCCGGCTCGTTACTGTCGATGAAACCGAGGCTATAGGTGGTCTTGTCTGCCAACAAATTGCCGCTCACAGAGCGTTGAGTGCGCTTCTCCTGGTAGCGACTCGCACCGCTGACAGCGTTGACCGAAGCGCCGGCGATGGTATCGACATGGCCGACAATGTTGTCAGTGTAATAATTTCCGGCCACCGAGACGTGATCGCCGAACTTCACTGTCGCCAGCGTGGACCATCCCTCGACACTGATGCCGCCGCCGTTATAGCCATGCCACAGCACATCAGCGCGGTCGTCGGGCAGCACATCGGCACGGGCAACACCCAGCAACGCGCCGACGGCGGCGCTCAGGTTGGCGAGCTTGCGGGGCTGATCACTCACAGATCAATTGCAGCCGCAGCCGCCGCCGACGGCCCCGGTAGCGCCGCGTGAGCCTTCGCGCGATTCGTAGACATGATCGATGTAGGTGCTCGACACCGGGTCGCGGTTGAAGGACATCACCGCTTCGGCCAGGTGTTCGCGCTCATAGGGCTTCACCCAGGGTTCGAGCGGGCTGCAGGCCGATAAGGCCATCGAAGTGGCCGCGCCAATCAGCAGCACCGACGCGGAGCGCAACAACTCAGGGACTCTCATGTTCATTCCCGGATTAGCGTCCGGATCTGATCCAGGTACTCGTTCTCGGCCCCAGGCTGGTAGCCGCGGTGAATGTAGCGCACGTTCCCCTTACGATCGAGGATTACAGTATTGGGCATCCCCTCGACCTGGTAAAGCTTACTGACCCGACTGTCGGTGTCGAAGAGTATCGGAAAGGAGACAGGTGTAGCCTTGAGCCAGTTGACCGCGGCGGCAGAATCGGGTTCGACGTTCACACCCACCAAGGTGACCCCCTTGGTTCGATACTGCTTGTTGAGCTGTTCGAGTATGGGCATCTCCTTGCGACACGGTCCGCACCAGCTGGCCCAGAAATTGACCAGCACGACCTGGCCCTTCAAGTCAGTGAGACTCACGCTCTTGCCGGCGCTTGAATTGAGGGCAAAGGTGGGTGCGGGCGCGCCGGCGCGCAGGGTGTCGGCAGAGCCCAGGGCGAGCCCGGCAGCGGCACTGAGCGCCAGCAGACCGAGGAGTGAGAGTTTGCGATGCATTGCCGTACTCCGTGTCAGAAGAACACGGTCGCGCCAAGATTTGCCGTCAGATTGTTCTTCAGGCGGCTCACACCCAGCAGATCGGATTTGAACACCAGATCCTGCGCTTCGATGTGAATCGCCAGCCAATCGGTGGGCAACACCTGGAAGCCGGCGCCAAAATTGACGGTGAAATTCTGGTTACCCGCAAACTTGACGCTGCCGAGGCCGCCCAGCAAATACAATCCGCTGGTCATGGTGAGATTGCGACCGAGAAACACCTCACCAGGCAGGAAGTTGTAGCCTAGTGAGAGATTGTAGAACGTGAACTGCCTCTCAGCGTTGGTCAGAAGCTGGACGTTGCCGCCTAGCGTTTCGAAGCTGGTCTTGCCGCCCTGGGCACGCCCGACATCGGCCTGCAGGAAGAAGTCCTCGGTGACGTGATACGCAAAGCGCGCGCCCTTGACCGGCACAGAGGTGAAGTCCTCGATGGAGATTTCGCCGTAATAGCCGCCGATCTCCACGTTCTGGCTCTTGATCTTCGGCACTTTGATCTTGCGGCGCTGTACTTCCGGCTCGATCACCGTGGGCGGCACGGCGGCGGCCTCCGCGCTGCTGGCAGCCGCAGCGTCCGCAGTGCCAGAGCCGTTGGCGTCGCCGGCCGCAGGCGCAGCATGCTTATGGCGGTGAAACGGCCACGGCAGGCTCGCGCAGCCGCTGGTCAGCGTCACGACCAACGTTAATAGAAGAACGCGAATCCGAGTTTCCATTCCTGTTTCACCTCGTTACTGTCGCTCTTGGTGAATACCGTGTGATGACGGTACTCAGCGCGCAGGAAGAATCGCCGCGTCAGGTAATAGCGCGCGCCGATGCCTCCGTAGCCGGTCTGAAAGGTCTGATTGACGGGCAGCACCAAAGTGCCCTTGGGCGTCGTGTGCTCAACCCCCGTCCCCAAGGTCACAAACGGCGAGAAGCGCCGTTGCGGCAGGAATACGTGATTGAGCCCTAAATCGGCCACAAAGCCGTTCGACAGGTTCCCCAGAAATTGTTCCGCATGCAGCTCCACCTTGAGCGTATCGGTAAGGGAGCGTGCCAGGAAGCCGCCGACGGCGCTGGCGCCGGCATAACTGCCGGTCAGTACACCGCCTTCCCAGCGGTGCGAGCGAAACCCCTCCAGATCGCCGCGCTCGAAGATGAACGGGGATCCGTCCGCCAGCGTGGCGCTCTGCAGGTCACGCTCCGAGGCCCAACCCTCGATGCCCCGCTCAGTGCGCACCTTGAACCATTCGGTGCGCCGGAACAGCACATCCACAGAATCGCCGCGCGCAACCACCTGTGTCACCGGGAAGCCGCGCCCGGCGCCGGTGTGCAGTTCCAGGTAGGGTTCCGTGACAAACAGCTGCAGCAGCTCGCGCTGTGCAGCGTGGCAGTACAGCGGCAGTACGATCAGGCATAGCGCCGCCAGGCGCAGCCACTCAGTTGGCGAGCGGCGCGGTAAACGGGTTGTTGTAATACTGGGCTCCAATATCCACCCATTCTGACAGCAGTCGCAGTTCGGCGGGAGTCATGAATCCTTTGTGATTAATGGTGCCCACCGAGGCGCCAGAGAGTACCGCAAAGAAGGAGGACGTGGCTGCTGATCCTGGCGACAGGGAGGCCGGTACGTTCGCCAGGGGGGTGGCCGCGCAGGTGGTTGGGTCCACCGTGGTGCTGGTACTGGTGTGCGCGGTGACGAGCTGGACATAGGAATTCAATTGTGTGGCCGCGACCGGCGACGGGTCATTCAAATCGAGTCCGCCGGCGGGGCCCACCGGCACCTGGCGCGTGGTGCCGTTCAAAGTGCAGGCGACTGAGTTGGTCGATGTGTGGCAGGTGGTGCACATGTTGGTGCGGGTGACACCCCACAGGGGCTGAATATGCGCGGGTGCGGCGGACGGGGCCGTGGCGCCGCTCACGGCATAGTCGATCATGATGCGACAGGCGCCCGACCAGCTGTTGGTGCAGCTCACGGAGGTGGGGATGGGCGTGGTCAGGCCCGGGGAGTACTTCAAGGAGATGGGCGTATCGCCGGCGGCACCGCTCCCCGCATACAGCACGTCCACCGTGGGATTCGCGGCATTGCAGGGCGTGACCGAGCAGTTGGTGCTGGTGCCATAGAGGATCTGGGCCGCCGTATTGCCGCTGGCATCCCCTGGATTGGCAGATGCAAACAAATTGGCGCGACCGTGCGAGGTGGTGCTGGTCGGCGTGGTGGCATTGTGACAGCCATTGCAGGTGAGCACCTCGCCCGGGCGCAGCTGCAGCCAGGCGCGATGCTGCGGGAAACTGGGAATTCGCTGTGCATTGGCATCGAGCACTGAAATCTGGAAAGCGACGTTCGCCGGTACTTCCACCCGTACCGAGCCGTCGGCCTCGATGGGGACGTAGCCCAAGATCTCGCGCATGTAGCCCACGGAATTATTCAGGGCGACGGCCTTGTCGAAATTCGGGAAGCCATCTTTCAGATTCTTGTCGCCGATGGATACGGCCTTCTCGATACGCAGGAAGCGGGCCGGACGAGCATTCGCGTTGGTACTGGCCATGGTCGATATGAAACTGGCGGCGCTGCTCATGCCGGTGCCCGGCCACTGGGCATCGCCCCAATCGTAGACGCTGCGGATGTCGATGATTCCCACCTGATCGGCCGCCAAAGTGCTGGCCGTGCTGATGGGTGCGATGGCCAATGGGGCGGCGCGCGCCTGGAGGGCCACGACGTCGGTGAGCATGATGCCCTCGGTAGGCGCCACCACCGGTTGCAGTGTATTGGCGGCGGGATCAAACAGCCACGCACTATAGAGGGGAGGCGCCAATTGCGGGGTGGTCACGGCGAGATTGGCGCTGGTACACGGCACGATGGTGCCGGTGGTGTCCAGCAGCCGGCACTGCGTCCAGCTGACCAGCACGCGACCCGTGTTGTCCCAGAGCGGGAATGCGGAGTTGAAGCGACCCCCTGGCGAGGGACCCGGCACGGTGCGCACATCATTAGAGGTGGCGGCCGCCATGGCGGGGCAGGGCCCGCTCCCGCCGGTGGGTGCGCTCAAGGTGTGCTGCGTGCATTCCACCGAATTCACGACATCCAGTATCACCAGATTGCCGCCAAAGTCCCCGCCCGGGTCGGCCGGCCGGATCAACGCCAGCACATGCCCATCCTGCATCTGCCGCGTCTTGACGTACTGCACGGTGGTCGGGGCGCCCGTGGCATCCACACTCCCTACCTGGTGACTGTGGGCGCCGTAGAGCAGCTCGAGGTCCGTGCCGTCGGGGTTCATCGTATAAAGGTGCATCTGGCCGGTACCGCCCGGTGGATTGTCCCAACGGCTGAACAGGATGCGCCCACCCGCCATGACCGTGGGGTCAATGTCGTGGCTCTGATTGTAGGACAGCTGCTCGAAAGCGCTCGGCCCGGTCAGTGTCGGGTCCAGTACGTTGAGCGTGAAGGCCGACTCCTTGCCGCCGCCGTTGTCCGGTTCGGTCTGCGCTTCGAAACCGGGTTTGGCCTCATTCTGCAGCAGCACCTGCTTGGAGTAGCGCTGGCGGGTGGAGGCGATGACCAGTTTACCGTTCGGATGGGTGGAGTCAGGCGGCAGGTAATGGGGCGAGATGTCCTGGCCTTCCGCGGCCGTGACATCGTCGGTCATGGTGTGCAGGTTATCGGCGGCGATGTCGTATTCCCAGATCCGCCAGGTTGGCGGCGCAAAGTCCTTCATTTTGGGATCGAGCGGGCCGCGCATGGCGAAGACCAGAAATTTGCCATCGGCGGAGACGTCCAGGTCTTTGATGTCGTAAAAATTGGTGCCGGTGACGCGCGTGGTAATATTGGTTTCCACACCGCTGGGCGTGGCCGTGGTGCGCATATAGACGTCGGCCTTGCTCCAGAATGTGCGCCGCAGGCGCAAGTCATCCAGATTGCGCAGTGCCGCGAGCGCGATCGGGTCGGTGGGCAGTACGCGCTTGATGTAGGCGATGCCAAAGTCCGTGGTCGCACCCTGCGAGGATTGGCCTTTACCAATATCCAGGCTGCCCCGACTGCTGCATGCCGCCAGCAGCGTTCCCAGCAGCAGCCTTCCAAATAGACGCAATTCACGCTTCATGCCCACATGCTCCCGCGGAGCGCACGGGGCCCGCGTTTTTGCCAACTCGATCACGTTCGTACGCCGCTCACTTGAGGTTCCGTAGCTCCAGCCCGCTCGTCTCAAGTATGCACGCGCACCGGCCAGCAGAGGTAAACGCTTGCGAGCGTCGGCGCTGTGACCGGCCTCGCAGATCAAGGTACGAAGCATAGCGGTTAGACAGTAGCGAGCGCGATGTCGGTATCTGGCGACGTGTGAGTGTTGAGACACGTCGTAGCCCTGAGCGGCATGCGTATATTCACCCTCGAAGTGCAGCGGGCAGTGCACGTGGGAGCGACAGATGAAACAGGTCAGCGGTAGACAGCAGCAGCAGGCACGGCAGGTCGCGACGGTCGCGGTCGCAGTGCTGATGGTCATACAAGGTTGCAACCCAGCCTTTGCGACCTCGCTCGAGCAGGCGCGCCGTCTGCACGACCGGCTGGCGGGTGTGCCGCCCAGCGAAACCGCGTTGCTGCAAATGAAGGCCGATATCGATGCCGGCAATACCCAGGCCGCGGCCTATGTGGCCATGTCCAATCCGAACTTCTACGACGTGACACTCAAGAATTTCGCCGCGCCCTGGACCAATCGCGACCACAGCGTGTTCGTGCCGCTCAACGATTACACGGCCACGGTCATCGGCATGGTGCGCGACGATGTGGATTTCAGTACGGTGTTGTCGGCCGACCTGCTGTACGTGGCCAACACCCCGGGCGTGCCGGCCTACTCACCGGCCAACAACAACCACTACCAATACCTTGACGACAACAACGTCGAACTGATGGCGGCCCTGCAGCCGGCGGCGCAGTCGACCTTGCTGGGTATCCCGTCGTCGGCTACTGCGGGGGTCATGACCTCACGCGCCTCGGCGGCGGCGTTCTTCATCAATGGCACCAACCGGGCCATGTTCCGCTTCACGCTGATCAATCACCTGTGCCGCGACATGGAGCAGGTGCAGGATACCTCGCTGCCGCCGGATCGGATCCGCCAGGACGTGAGCCGCTCGCCCGGTGGCGACAGCCGCGTGTTCCTCAACAGCTGCATCAGCTGCCACGCGGGCATGGATCCGATGGCGCAGGCCTTTGCGTTCTACAACTTCGATACCACCGCCACGCAGCTGATGTACACGGCGGGCACGGTGCAGCCCAAGTATTCGATCAACTCCGGTAACTTCAAGTCCGGCTATGTGACCCTGGACGATCACTGGGACAATCGCTGGCGCCAGGGAGCCAACCAGGTCATGGCTTTCGACAGCACGTTGAGCGGGAGCGGCACCGGCGCCAAGAGTCTGGGGCAGGAGCTGGCACGGAGCGACGCGTTTGCTCAGTGCCAGGTCGAGAAGGTATTCAAAACGGTTTGCTTTCGCACTCCGGGCAACGCCGCGGATCGCCAGGCCGTGAGCACGATCAAAGGCACCTTTAAATCCACCGGCTACAAGATGAAGCAAGTCTTCGCCGATGCCGCCGTCTACTGCATGGGCAGCTAGGGAGAGCACCGTGAACAAGATTTCTCGTCTGCCCAATATTCTCGTCGCGGGGCTCGGCCTGCTCCTAGGTGTGGGCTTAAGCGCCTGCTCTGGCGGTGCGGCCACCACGGCCACCACCAATGCGGCGGTGGGCGTGACCGCCAACAGCTACGCGGGTCCGGCGCCGGGGAGTGCCGACGTACAGGCCTTCAAGGTGAACCTGTGGCAAAACATCAACGGCACGAACCGTTGCGGCAACTGCCACAAGGTGGGCGGCCAGTCGCCCATGTTCGCGCGCGCCGACGATGTCAACCAGGCGTACACCGCGGCCCTGACCGTGGTGAATCTGGCGCAGCCCGACCAGTCACGGATGGTGATCAAAGTCGGCGGCGGCCACAACTGCTGGCTGAGCAGCCCGCAGGCCTGCGCGGACATTCTCACCACCTGGATCAAGAATTGGGCCGGTGGGGCCGCCAGCGGCGGTACCCAGGTGGTGCTGCAAGCCCCCGTCGACAAGTCGGTGGGCAGCGCCAAAACCTTCCCGGTGCACGCCACCGACAATGGCAGCGCGTCTTTTGCGCAGACCGTCTATCCGCTGTTGAGTCAGTTCTGTTCGCGCTGTCACAGCGACAGCGCGGCAACACCGCAGACCCCGTATTTCGCCAGCAGCGATGTCAATGAGGCGTATGCGGCGGCGCAGGCCAAGATCAATCTGGATACACCGACACTCTCGCGCTTCTACGTGCGGTTGAACTCGGAGAGTCATAACTGCTGGGTGCCGCCTGGCACCACGACGGTCAGCTGCCCGCAGAGCGCAGCGACCATGCTCTCGGCCATCCAGGCGTTCGTGGACGGCATCACGCCCACGCAAGTGGATCCGGCCCTGGTGATCTCGCGGGCACTGGGGCTGTACGACGGCACCATTGCCTCGGGCAATAATCGCTATGAGACGGGCTTGATTGCCAAGTACGAGTTCAAGGAAGGCACCGGTTCGGTTGCTGACGACACCAGTGGTGTGGATCCGGCCATGAACCTAACCCTGGCGGGCGATACCAGCTGGGTGGGCGGTTGGGGCGTCGCCTTCGGGCCCAACGGAGGCGAAGCACGCGGCGGCGCGGCCAGCAACAAGCTCTACAATCTGATCAAGAACACCGGCGAGTATTCGGTCGAGCTGTGGGTGGCGCCGGCGAATGTCACGCAGATGGATGCTTACATGGCGACCTACTCGGGCGGCACCACGGCGCGCAACTTCACCGTCGGCCAGCATCTGTACGATTACGAGTCGCTCACCCGCTCGAGCGCCACCGACGCCAACGGTTCACCCTCACTTCAAACCGCCGATGCCAGCAAACTGGCGCAGGCTTCACTCGAACACGTGGTCGTGACGTACGATCCGGTCAACGGTCGACGGGTGTACGTGAACGGCAACTACAGCGGCGATGTCGATCCGCAGAAGGGCGGAACCCTGGGCAACTGGGACGACACCTTTGTGTTCATGCTGGGTAACGAGACTTCGGACAACCGCAAGTGGCAGGGCACCATGCGCTTCGCCGCGGTCTACGATAAAGCGCTGACGCAGGATCAGATCCAGCAGAATTTCGCGGCCGGCGTGGGCCAAAGCTACTTCCTGCTGTTCAACGTCAGTGCCCTGACCGGCATGAATCAGTCCTTTGTCATGTTCCAGGTCAGCCAGTACGACAGCTACAGCTATCTGTTCGACAAGCCGACGTTCATCAGCCTGGACCCAAGCGCGCAGCCGGGCAGCATTCCCATCCAGGGGATGCGCATTGGCGTCAACGGCGCGGAGGCCGGCATCGGTCAGGCGTACGCGACGCTCAATACGGCGGTGACCAACGCCAACTACTCGGCTGCGATCGGGCAGCGCCTATCCACCGTGGGCACGGTCATTGCTCTGGAGAAGGGACCGACAGCAGACCTGTTCTTCCTGAGTTTCGATCGGATCGGCAGTCAGACCCACGTTCGCACGGCAGCCGCGGCGCCTACGCCCGCTATCCCGGCTGATCAGCCCGAGGCGCCACTGGTGGGTGTGCGCAACTTCGCTGAACTGAACGCGTCGATGGCCACGATCACGGGTGTGCCGGTGACCGATCCGAAGGTGCTGGCCACCTATACGCTGGTGGAGCAACAGCTGCCGGCGGTGCCGGGTATCGAGTCCTTCCTGGCTTCCAACCAGGTGGGCGTCGCGCAATTGGCCATCCAATACTGCGACTCGCTGGTGGAATCGAATCAAGCTGGCACGTTCTTCCCTGGTTTGAACCTGACGCAAAGTCCCGCCGCAGCTTTTGCCGACACCAGCGTGCTGATCAATCCGCTGCTCAGCAACGGTCTGGGGGTCAATCTGTTGACTCAGCCCACCACCGCAGGCGTGAGCGGTGAGCTCAATTCATTGGTAACCGATCTGATCAACTCCTGCGCCACCGACCCTACTTGTACCGCCAACGCTGCGCGCACCAAGACCATCACCAAGGCGGCCTGCGCCGCTGTCATCGGCAGCGCCGCCGTACTGATCAAGTAAGCGGCACCACCCGGAAACGAGGCAGACTTATGAAGATCCGACCCAAACGAGCCCTGGCGCCGCACGAGCCGCTGCTGCACCCCGATCATCCGCGACCGGTGACGCGCCGGCAGTTCCTGTCGCAGGGATTTATCGGCGGCGGTGTGGCCGTGGCGGGCGTGTCGGCCTTCAGCCTGTTTGCCGATCCGCGTGCGGCCTACGCGGCCCTGGCGCCGGATATCGCAGCGCTCAAGGCCAATCCGTGCGCCATCGTGCCCGGCGCCGGCATGATTCCCTTCATCGCCTTCGATCTGGCCGGCGGCGGCAACATCGCCGGGTCCAACGTGTTGGTGGGCCAGCAGGGCGGGCAGCTGGATTTCCTGTCCACCGCGGGCTACAACAAACTGGGCTTGCCCGGCAACATGATTCCGAACTCATCGGTGGGCGCCGGCAGCTTCATCGACAAGCAGCTCGGTCTGGCCTTTCACACCGACAGCGCCTATTTGCGCGGCATCCTGCAGCGCACCGCCGTAACCACGCGCGCCAACGTCAACGGTACGGTCATTCCGGCACTGAGTCAGAACGACACGGCCAACAACCCTCACAACCCCATGTATGGGATTTACTCGGCCGGAGCACTGGGAGACTTGCTGGCATTGATTGGCTCGGAGAATACGGATTCGGGCGGCAACTCCATGGCCCCTTCATACATGATGAATCCGACGGCGCGGCCGACCAAAGTCGATCAGGCCTCGGATGTCACCGGGCTGGTGAACACGGGCAAGCTGGTAGGTTTGCTCAGTCAGGGCGATGCCACGTTGGTGATGGAGTCCATCGAGCGCATCAGCAAGCAAAAGCTCGACAGCATCAAGGTGCAGACCGATCTGTCGGCTGACGCGGTGGTCAAAGACCTGGTGCAATGCGGTTACGTCAAGGCCGCTGACCTGGCGGATCGCTATGGCAATGCACTGCAGGCGCTGGATCCGGGGCTGGATGCCAACATCGTGGGCGCCTCGGGCATATTTACTCAGGCTGAGTACGATGGCAGCTCGGACATTCGCAAGACCGCGGCCATCATGAAAATGGTGGTCAACGGCTACGCCGGGGCCGGTACCATCGAGCTGGGAGGTTTCGACTATCACACGGGTGATCGCGCCACGGGTGAGGCACGCGATATGCTGGCCGGCCAATACATGGGGGCGTGCCTGGAGTACGCCGCCCGGCGGCATATGCCGCTGATGATCTACGTCTTCAGCGACGGCTCGCTGTCCTCGAACGGCATGATCGACAACTCGGCCGGCGGCCGCGGCAAGGGCGTGTGGACCGGCGACAATTCGTCGACGGCCGCGGCGTTCTTCCTGGTCTACAATCCGGCCGGCCCCATTACTGCGATTGCCAATCAGATCGGTTACTACACTGCCGACGGTTCGGTGGTCAGTACTTCGAGTCCTGCGGCCAATGCGGTGAACCTGCTGGCCGAAACCGTGGTGCTCAACTACCTCGCGCTCCATGGCAAGGCCGGGAACTTCGCGACCATGCAGTGGGCCAGCGGCGTGAGTACCGGGCTGGGCGCTGCCAGCAGCTATGACAGTTTAATCGGTCTGCCGCAGATCCTCACGGGCAAGGCCGGGCCGCCGAGCTGACCGGCCCGCTCCAGCGCGCATAGATAAATGGGCTGCTGTCGCGCATAACAGACGCCCGCGGTGGTTCCACACCCCGTCTTCTTGCCTCATCCTTGGCAAACCTTGCCACCCCGCGCGCCGCTCAATGTGACGAGCGTCATGCGCGCAGCACGTGGCTATCGCTTCCGGAGTCCAGATGATGTCAAATGGCGCACAGCGGCCGGCACGTAGGTCATCGTTGCTATTGCAAATTAAGGAGTTGCTGGTGAAGCGCTGGTCGGGACTGATCGTCGCAATGAGTGTGTGCGTGCTGGGGCTCCAGGCGGCTGATGCCGCGGCGGTGGCGGATGCCGCGGCCGTGGGCGGCAATGCCCCTGAGTTTGCGCTGCCGGCAGTGGCCGGCGGGAACGTCCGCTTGTCCGAATATCGCGGGGATGTGGTGCTGCTGACCTTCTGGAGCAGTCGTTGTGCGTTGTGTCTGTCACAGCTCACGGCGCTGGATGACTTGCAGACCACCTACCGCTCGGCTGGACTGGTGACCCTGGCTATCAGTGTCGATGACGATCCGATCAGGGCCGCGCAATTTGCGCGGGCCCACCAGGCGCATTTTCCACTGCTGTTGGATCGGAAGAAGGGCGTGAGCCGCGCCTATGGGATCGAACGCTTGCCCACCATGGTGTTGATCGATCGGCGCGGACGGGTCAGCAACCTGCAAGCGGATTTTCGCGGTATTGACGACTTGTACATCGCGCGGCTTCGCGCCTTGCTCGATGATCCGCTGTGATTTTCTGGTGACATCAGGCCGAGTCAATGGACCCAAGTTAATGGACTGCCCTTATGAGAATAGTTAGACCTGTCCTTCAGTGCGGCGCCGGGCTGGTTCTGGCCCTGCTCCTGCTGGCCACGCGACCGGGCCTGGCCGCGGGCGCCGCTAACGGCACCGACGCAATGCCCGCGGTGGCGACTTCGCCCGCCGCCACCGTGACTACGACATCGCCGCCCACAGTGCCGGCGGCGGGTGTACCGGCGGCGAGTGTTCCGGCTACGGGTGGGTCGGCGGCGGCAACGCCGACTGCCGGTACGGCGGCCGCCGCCGCCGCCGTCAGTGCCGACGCTCCGGCTGCGCCCGGGGGGACGGGGGCCGCGGGAGCGACTGCCGAGATGGGGACGCGGGCGCTGGACGAGCAGATTCAGGACTTGAAGCAGCAGGTCGTCGATTTGAACAAGGACCTGTTCGTACTCGAGGAGGAGCTACTGTTTCCCGCCAACACCCAGGTGGCCGTGTTCGTGTCGATGGATGTAGGTGAGTTTTTTGGTTTGGATTCGGTCACTGTAAAAATCGACAACAAAGAAGTCAGCAACTACCTGTACACGCCGCGGGAAGTGGCGGCACTGGTCAAAGGCGGCGTACAGCGCCTGTATGTCGGTAACCTGCGGGCCGGCACCCACGAGCTGGTGGCGTTGTTTGGCGGCAAGGGTCCAAATGAGCGCGACTATCGGCGCGGGGCGTCGATCAAATTCGAAAAAGGCGTGGGCGCCAAGTACCTGGAGCTGAAGATTTCCGATCACGTGCGTCGTCACCAGCCTGAATTCGAGATCAGGGACTGGGAGTAAGGCGCTGATGCGGCCGATTCAGGCGCTCGTATGGATGGTGAGCAGCGCTCTGGCAGCGCTGTTCGCCCAGCTTAGCGAGGCGGCGCCAGCCCCTGGCGGCTCCGCGCGGGGCGGCCGGGTGGACGCATTGCCGGCGATTCGCGTCCAGGATTTGCACTACGGCGACGTGCTGTTTCAATTTTACAAGGGCGATGACTTCGAGGCGCTCACGCGCCTGGAAGCCTACGAGCATTGGAACCGCTTACCCAATCACCGCCACGATGCGGCGCTGCTGGCCGGGGGGCTGTACCTGTCGCTGGGTATGCACAATGAGGCGGGTAAGCGCTTCGAAACGCTGTTGACCGACGACGTACCCGTGGGGGTGCGTAATCGGGCGTGGTTTTACCTGGCTAAGGTCTGGTATACGCGCGCCTATTACGATCGGAGCGAACAGGCGCTGGGGCGCATCACGGGCGTGCTGCCGGCTGCGCTCGAAGCCGAACGCCAGCACTTGCTGGTCAATGTATTGATGCGGCAGAACCGCTTCGATGAAGCAGCGGCAAAGTTGGCCAGCTGGCAGGGCCCGCCGGATTGGATGGCCTATGCGCGCTTCAATTTGGGCGTGGCCCTGGCGCGCCAGAATCGCATGAGCGATGCCGACCCGGTCTTGACCAGTGTCGGCACGCTCAACGTGGCTGGCGCGGAGCTGCAAGCGCTGCGCGACAAGGCCAACCTGGCACTGGGCTATGCCTGGTTGCAGGCCGGCAATCCCACGGCCGCACGCACCGCCCTGGAGCGCGTGCGGCTCACCGGACCTTATGCCACCCGCGCATTGCTGGGTGCCGGCTGGGCCAGCGCGGCGCTGGGCCAGTACCAGGAGGCGCTGACGCCGTGGCTGGCATTGCGTGACAGAAACCTGCTGGACGCGGCGGTGCAGGAGTCCTATCTCGCCGTGCCCTTTGCATTTGCCAAGCTCAATGCCAACGCGCAGGCCGCCGAATACTACGAGTCGGCCATCAAGTCGTTCAATGCCGAGGGCGAACGCATCGATGCGGCGGTGGAGCGCATCGGCGGCGGCCATTTGATGGACGACATGTTGGGCGAGGATAAGCAGGCGCAGCAGCTGGGTTGGTTCTGGCAGCTGCAGTCACTTCCCGATGCGCCGCAGTCGCGTTACCTGTACGGCCTGCTGGCGGACAACGATTTTCAGGAAGGCCTGAAGAACTACCGCGATCTGGGGTACCTCGGCGGGTCGCTGACGCGCTGGCAGCAAAGCATGGATGCCTTCGGCGCCATGATCGACACGCGTGAACAGGCTTACGGGCAGCGCCTGCCGCGCGCCGATGGCATGTTGGCCGCCAACCTGCCGGCAAAATTTCTGGCGGCGCGGGCGGCCATCGACTCGCGCCTTACGGCCATAGAGACTGGGGACGATGTCGCGGCGCTGGGCACTGCGGACGAGCAGTCGCAATGGGCGAAGCTGCGGTCGCTCGAGACGGCGGTCGCGACCACCAGCGGTGGGGACGCCGACCAACTGCAGATCGAGCGCGAGAAGATAAAATTGATGAAAGGGGTGTTGTACTGGCGGCTGGACGCGCAGTTCAAGCAGCGCAGTTACGCCGAGCGACGTGCGCTGCGTGCGCTGGATGCCGCGCTGAACGAAGCGCAGAATCGTTGGGCGCGGGTGCAGCGCGCGCGCGGCAGCGTGCCCACCAATACCGGCGAGTTCGCGGCGCGAATTGCGGCGTTGGCGGCCCGGATCGCGGCCCTCCAAGCCGGCATGCAGGACGCCTCGCAGCGCCAGAGTTTGTATCTGCAGCAGCTCGCTCAGGACGAATTGCTGGCGCAGAAGGACCGCCTGGCGGCCTACCAGGTCCAGGCGCGCTTCTCACTGGCCGACATTTATGATCGCGCCAACAACGCGGACGAGTCCGCCAAGCCGGCGAATCCGATTGGTGCGGCCACACCCGACGCGACGGTCGCGCCCGACGCTACGCTCACGCCCGACGCCGCACCGACGCCCGCGCCTGCATCAGGGGACGGTACGCCATGACGGCCTGGCGTACCAAGTTGATCCTGCCCATATGGCTCGCGGTACTGGGCGCCTGCAGCGCCGCTACGTTGCCAGGCATAGCAATGGGGGCGGGCACTGACGCACCCGCCACGTCCGGGGCCACGGTGGGTGATCTGCTCAAACACAAGGTTGAGGTGCGAGCTGACGCAAAGGTTGTGGGCGGCACATCCAAGGCCATGGAGAGCTACAAACAGTTTCTGGAGTTGCAGAACACCGACGCGAAGCTCCGCGCCCAGGCGCTGCGGCGGCTGGGTGTTCTGCATCTGGAGTCCGGCGATCTTGGACAAATGGCCAATGAAGTGGGCCGGGTCGAAGATCTCCACGTCGCCGAGGCGATCAAACTGTTCACAACCTTGTTGAAAGCCTACCCGGACTATGCACACAACGACGAGGTGCTCATTCAATTGGCGCGCGCTTACGAGACCGCGGCGCAAAATGACAGTGCACTGGCTACGCTCGATCAGGTTGTACAGCGCTATCCGCAAACGCCCGAGATTGCCGAAGTACAGTTTCGGCGCGGGGAGATGCTGTTCTCCGCCAAGCGGTATGCGGACGCACAGGCCGCCTACCAGGAGGTCATCAAGCGTGGTCCGAGCGGTTCGAGTTTCTTCGATCAGAGCCTGTACAAGCACGGTTGGGCACTGTTCAAGCAATCGCAGAACGAAGAGAGCCTCAACTCGTTCGTAAAGCTGCTGGATCGCACCCTGCTGGATCGGCAACACCCGGGTGTGGCGCACAAGTGGGAGTCACTGTCGCGTGCCGATCGCGAACTGGTCGAGGACACATTGCGCGTGATGAGCATCGCCTGCTCGTACCTGGATGGCGCCAAGACCATCGATCAACTGCTGGCCACGCGTGGCGCCACGCCCTACGCGTGGCTGCTGTATGCGCGGCTCGGGGACCTGTATACGCGGCAAAAGCGCTACCAGGACGCGGCCAATGCCTACCGGGCATTCGTCGCGCGTGACCCGGTGGACGAACATGCGCCCATCCTGAGCAATCAGGCCATCGATGCCTACGCCAAGGGCGGTTTCGCCGATCTCGTGGTCGACGGGAAAGCGGAGTTCGCGCGGACCTATGGCTTTCAAGCGGCCTTCTGGAAGGGGCGGGAGCACGCGGCATACCCGGTAGTGGTCACGGAGCTCAAGGCCAATCTCAAGGATCTGGCGCAGTTCTATCACGCAACGGCTCAAAAGAGTAAGAAGCCCGAGGACTACAGCACTGCGGCGCGCTGGTATCGGGACTACCTGGCCTCCTTTCCGGACGACGCTGATTCGGCCGATACCAATTACCTGCTGGCTGACGCGCTGTTCGAAAGCCACCAGTACGGCGACGCGGCCACTGAGTACGAGCACACGGCCTATGCCTATCCGGCGGGCGCGCGCTCAGCGGCGGCCGGGTACGCGGCGCTGTCGGCGTATCAAAAGCAGGAGGAATTGCTCGCGCCCGCGGCCCGCGCGGCCTGGCATGAGCGCGCGACGGCCTCAGGTATACACTTTGCCGAAACCTTTCCGCAGCATACGGAGAGCGCGGGGGTGCTGACGCGCGCCGCGCAGGATGTATTTGCGGCCCACGATCTGCCCAGGGCCATCGCCCTGTCGACGACGCTGCTGGCGCGCTCACCGCCGGTGGATGCCGCCAAGCAGCGTATTGGCTGGACCATCATTGGGCAGGCTCAATTCGAACAGGCTGACTTCGCACAATCCGAGGCGGGCTTCGTACACGCCCTGGCCGTCACGCCGGCGACCGCCCCTGAGCACGCCGACATCACCGAACGACTGGCCGCAGCGGTATATAAGCAGGGCGATGCCAAGCGCAAGAGCGGTGATGATGCCGGCGCGGCGGGCGATTTCCTGCGCGTGGCGAGCGTGGCGCCGGGATCCAAGGTGGTGGCTACCGCGCAGTATGATGCGGCGGCGGCTTTGATCAACGCGAAGCAATGGACCCAGGCCATCAGCGTACTGGAAGCGTACCGGCGGGATTACCCGAAGAGCGAGTATGGGGCGGAGATTACCAACAAACTGGCCGTGGCCTACGTGGAGGCCGGACAAGGCGCCCAGGCGGCCGGTGAGTTTGAACGCATTGCGAGCACGCCGGGTGAGGATGCGGCGGTGGCTCGCGAGGCCACCCTGCGCGCGGCGGACTTGTACGACAAGGCCGGCAACACCCCGCGCGCCGGCGCCATGCTGGAGCAGTATGTGCAACGCTTTCCGACGCCACTTCAGGACGCCGAGGAAGCGCGTCTGCGCCTCAGCGATATGGCGGCACACGCCAATAACGCCGAGCGGCTGCGCTATTGGCAGAACGAGATCGTCAAGAGCGATGCTGGCGGCGGCGCGGGCCGTACCGATCGCACTCGCTTCCTGGCGGCTAACGCGCGGTTGGCCTTGGCGACGCCTGAACGCGATGCGTTTCGGGCGGTGCGCCTGACATTGCCGTTGAAGAAATCCCTGGCCGCCAAGAAGCAGGCCATGGAAACCTCTCTGGCCGCCTATAAGGCCGTAGTGGCTTACGATGTGGCGGCGACCACTACGGCGGCGACCTTCGAAATGGCGGAGTTGTACCGCACGCTGGCCAAGGACTTGCTGGCATCGGAGCGGCCTAAGAAGCTCAGCGCCGATGAGCGCGAGCAATTCGATTCGTTGCTGGAGGAGCAGGCTTTCCCGTTCGAGGAGCAGGCCATCACGCTGCATGAGCTCAATGTGCGTCGCGCGCAGCAGGGTGTCTACGATACTTCGGTTCGCGCCAGCTACCAGGCTCTGGCCGAGCTCAGCCCAGCGCGCTACGCCAAGAGCGAGGCACCGAGCGAGTTGCTGCGATCGCTCGCCACCCCGGCGGGCGGCCAACTGGCGCCGGCCGCGGTGGCGGATTTCACCCGTGGCGTGGCCGACGCGCTGGCAGGTAAAAGCACAGAGGCGGAACTCGATTTCAAACAGATGGAACTTCAATACCCGCAGTATTCGGAAGCGGCGATCAATTTGGGGTGGGTGGCGCGCGGGGCCGGCCAGCTGGATGATGCCGTGGCGGCACTGCAGCGCGCCACCGGACACGCGCCGGACAATGCGCGGGCGTGGAACGAGCTGGGACTGACGCTGCGGGCGCAGGGCAAGTTCGCCGAGGCCAGAGAGGCCTATCAGCGCGCCGTTGCGGCCGACCCGAGCTTTGCGCCGGTACATCGGAATCTGGGCGTGCTGCTGGATCTGTACCTGGCCGATCCGGGCGCGGCGCTCCCGGAGTTCGAGCAGTATCAGCAGTTAAGTGGCGAGGAGAAGCCCGCGGCAGGTTGGATCGCGGAACTGCGTCACCGCGCGGGGCCAAAGACACCGGCGCCCTCGCCAGTGCCCTCGCCAGTGCCCGCGGCAGCGAAGAGCGGAGGTGTAACATGAAGCGTGCAGCTATGGTTTTTATTACGCTGATGGCCGGCTCGGCCGTGGCTCAGGACCTGGAGCCTGCGGTGCGCACCTCGAGCGCTGCGGCACCGGGCGAGGCGGCGACGAAGCCCCCGGCGCCCACTGTGCCACCGGCGGCCGCTACCGCATCAGGGCCGGCTACCTCGCCTGCAAGCCCCGCGACGCCGACAGGTCGCGCTGCGGCGCGCAGCGCGAAGCCCACCGCCCGTCGTGGCGCCGGCGGGCCGCCGGCGCTGGATAAAGTCGAGCTGGATACGATGGAGGTCCGGGGCAATCGCGAGCTGCCCAATGTGATGTTCATCGTACCGTGGAAAAAGCCAAACCTCGGGGATTTTGCCGGCCGGCCGCCCAAAAGCCTCCTGGATGAGCTGCTGGCGCCAGTCGATCGCGAGGTATTTCAGCGCCAGAACCGTTATTTTGCCGCCCTGCAGCCGGATGCGGCGGCCAAGGCGCCGGGCGCGGCTCCTGCGCCGAGCCCGGCTACGCAGTCGGGCACGGGAACTGGCCCGGCGGCGGGGCCAGCAAGCGGGGATGAGAAGTAGGTCTCGGCAAGGAGACCCCAAGGGTATTTACAAGGGTGTTTGGTTTTTTGGCTGGATTCGGGTACGGGAGTTTTAAGCGATGCAATTCCTTAGCATGATAGTCAGGTTTTTCCAGGGCGGCGGCGCGATGATGTACCCCATAGCGGTGGTACTGGTCATCGGCGCGGCCATCGCCATCGAGCGTTACATTGTTCTGACCCACACGGCGCTGCGCAATCGCGGCCTGTGGAACGAGATCTCGCCGCTCCTGGCGCAGGGCAATTTCACCGGCGCGGTAAAGCTGACCGGCAGTTCCAATGCCGCCATCGGTCAGATTTTGAGCTACGGGCTGGCACGCATCTCCTCGGCGCGCCGTCGCGATGACATCGAAAAGGCGATGGAAGAGAGCCTGATGGATATCGTGCCGCGGCTCGAGAAGCGCACCCACTATCTGGCCACCTTTGCCAACCTGGCCACCTTGCTGGGCTTGCTCGGAACTGTGATCGGTCTGATCAACGCCTTCGCCGCGGTGGCCACGGTCAATCCGTCGGAGAAAGCCAATCTGCTCTCGGCCAGCATTTCGGTGGCCATGAACTGTACGGCGTTTGGATTGATGACCGCGGTACCGCTCCTGGTCATTCACGCGGTGCTGCAGACCAAGACCACGGAGCTGATCGACAGCCTGGAAATGGCATCGGTGAAATTCCTCAACGCCGTGACGGAACGCAGTCCGGCGCTGGCCTCCTAAGTCCACGAGTAGCGTATGCGTCGCTCCGCCGCCGTACGAAAGTTGATGCGCCGCCAGCGCAAGCCCTCCGAGCTGCAGCTGGTGTCGATGATCGATATCTTCACGGTGCTCGTGACCTTCCTGTTGATGACGGCGATCTTTTCGCGCACGGTGGTGCTGGACTTGAAACTGCCGTCCAACAATCCAAGCTTTCCGGAGCTACCCAAGGGCTTGAATCTGGAAGTGATCGTTCGCTCCAATCTGCTGCAAGTGGCGGACCGCGGTACCGGACCGCTCCGTACTCTCCCCAATACCGACAAGGGGTACGATCTCGACGGCCTGACGCAATACCTGCAGTTCGTGAAGTCGCGCTATCCGGATAAGACTGAGGCGAGCGTATTGCTCGAGCCCGATACACCCTACAACACGCTGGTGCAGGTCATGGATCGCACGCGCGTGGTGGAGGTCAATGCGGGCATGACCAGCGTACAGGCAGAGTTATTCCCTGACGTGTCCATCGGTGATGCGCCCATACCGGTGGGGGACAAGCCATGAGTATGTCCAATCGTGCCCGGCGCATGCTGCAGCACCAGCTGCGAAATCGCGCCGACGCGGATCTGAACTTGATTCCGATGATCGACATCCTGAGCGTCATGGTGTCATTCCTGCTGGTGTATTCGACCGAAGTCGAGGTGGTGCAGAACACCAAGGGTATCGACATACCGCAGTCCATATCCGAGCAGCGTCCGCGTGAGACCGTGGTGGTGATGCTCACCAAGGACGAACTGTTCGTGCAGGGCGAGCGCATCGCGGCCATCAGCGAGATTCGCGCCAATACCAACGGCATCATCGCGCCGCTCAGCCAGGCGCTGAAGCGACCCACCTTGGTGGGTCAGGCGATGACCGACAAGGATATCGCGGCGCGGGAAATCACTGTCATGGCCGACAAGGGCATGCCCTATGAAGTGCTCAAGAAGGTGATGACCACTTGTACGGACGCCGATTACGGGCGGATCTCCTTCGCCCTGTTGCAGAAGGATCGGCCGGTCGACATGGCAAAACTGCGGCGTAGTCTGTAGTCGCAGCGCGGAGTATTAAACGGTGCAGCTCACGCAGTATTACCGCAGTTTTGAACTCCCCTGGGAAGTTGACCCGGAAGAGCAGAATCGATTTCGGCGCTTCCTGCTGGTAGGCCTGACCGGCGTACTGCTGTTTGGTCTGGTGCTGCCGTTCATCAATTTGCCCAAGGTGGCCGTCACGGCCGAGGAGGCGGTGCCGCAGCGCCTGGCACGCCTGATGGCACAGGAGCGCGCCAAGCCGCCGCCGCCCAAGCCGGTGGAGACACCCAAGCCGGAGGCGAAACCGGTGCCGAAGCCGGTGGAGGCTCCGAAGCCGGTGGATGTGCGCAAGAAGGTGGAAAACTCCGCGGCCATGCGCGCCATCAAGGACGAGCTGGCGGATCTGCGCGATCAGGTGGACACCAGCACCATGCAGAATCGCACCCTCACCGCGGCGGTGGGCCAGGATGCGCGCTCGGATCGATCGTTGATCGCCTCCAAAGTGGGCACCGGATCGGCGGGCAACGTCACCGCCAACGCCAGTCGCGGCTTTGGCTCAGGGGCCGGCGCGCTGAGCGATCACAACACTCAAGCGGTGAGTTCGCGCATCGCAGCGGAGGCGGCGCAAAATCGTGTCTCCCGGAATGGCAGCAGCGGCAAGGCGGCGCGCAGCCAGGAAGAGATCGATCTGGTGTTCGATCGCAATAAGGGCGCAATCTTTGCGTTGCATAGCCGAGCGCTGCGTGAGCGCCCGGACCTGCAGGGCAAACTGGTATTGCAGCTGACCATCTCGCCGGGCGGCGAAGTGACCGATTGCAAGGTGATCAGCAGCGAGCTGAATGATCCGGAGCTGGAGAGCAAGATCGTGGCGCGGGTGCGCCTGTTTCGGTTTGAAGCCCGTGACGTGGAGACGATCGTGGCGCACAAGACCATCGAGTTCTTCCCCACCTGACGGTGAGGCCGAGCTAAGTGGAGTGCGGCGGGGCGGGCAGTACCGCGGGCACGTACACGTTGCCGTCGGCCAGCCGCACCGGTACCTTGATGAGATGCGCGCCCAGGCACACGCCCGCGTGACACTGGCCGTTGGCCACATCGAAGTGTGCGCCGTGGGCGAAGCAGACGATATCACCGAAGGGTGCGGCCTGAAATTGATCCTGCGCCCAATCCAGTGGTCGCCAGTTATGCGGGCAGGTATTCAGGTACACATACACCAGCGCGCCTCGCCGCACGGCAAACAGCGTGTCTTCACGGTGAGCTCCAGGTTGAAACCCACGGGCCAGGCCGTCGGGAATGGCCTCCAGGGCGCACAGCAGTTGTTCGTCGAGGCGCTGCATAGACACTCAAGGATAACGTGCCGTCGCAAAGCAAGGTATATTCACGCATCAGTTTCGGGTGATGCCTATGAACCTGCAATCGGAAATTGAGTACTTCACCGAGCTGGCGCCGGTTGATCAGGCTCGGCTCCTGGCGATGCTGTTGCACGAGCTGTGCAACGAGGCGCGAGCCACTTATGGCGCGCTGCCCGAGCAGGTGCAGGACGGGGCGCGCTTGCGCTTCGTCAACGAGATGACGGCGCGCTTATCCCGTTACATCGAGCAGGTGCTGGTGGACGAGCGCACCAGGCCGGGCGAGGACGTGCTGCTGCGCATGCTCCTGGCGCCGCGCGCGGATAAGGCGGCGGAGCGGATGGTGTACAGCGCCTACCGGCGGGCCATCCAGGGCTTCGATCGGAACGACACCACCGTGACCATGTTGCCGCGTTGAGGCCGTGCACGCGCGGCCATTCACCCAGGTTCTGATTCTCCTGCTGGCCTCCGTGGTGGTGGTCGCAGTGGCGCGCCGCCGCGGTCTGCCGCCGATGTTGGGCTACACCGTGGTGGGCATGGTGCTGGGACCGCTGGCACTGGGCGTACTGCCCCACAGCGTGGCCACCCAGACCCTGGCGGAGATCGGCGTGGTGTTTCTGCTGTTCACGTTGGGCCTGGATTTTTCCTGGCCGCGCATGGTTGCCATGCGCCGCGAAGTGTTTGGGCTGGGGCTGGCGCAGGTGCTGGCGGTGGGGTTGCTGACCGCGCTGCTGCTGCACGCGCTGCAGGTGAGCTGGGCCAGCGGCATTGTGGTGGGCGGAGCCGTGGCCATGAGTTCCACGGCCATAGTCCTGCAGCAACTCACCGATCAGGCAGAACTCAATCGTACCCATGGGCGCCTGGCCTTTGCGGTACTGCTGTTTCAAGACCTGGCCTTCGCGCCGCTCCTGGCTCTGACCACGGCCCTGGGTGGGGAGAGCGGCGCCTTTACGGGCCTGGCGCTGGCGCGCTTAGGTGTCGAGGGGCTGCTGGCGGTGGCTTTGGTGCTGGCCATCGGCCGTTGGCTGCTGCGGCCGCTGTTTTTTGAAATTGCGCACAGCCGTTTGCGTGAGCTGTTCACGCTGACCGTGCTGCTGGTGGTGCTCTCGTGCGCGTGGATCACGCAGTTGGTGGGGCTGTCGATGGCGCTGGGGGCGTTTCTGGCCGGCATGATGCTGGCCGAGAGCGAGTACCGCCACCAGGTGGAAACTGCAGTGCGGCCGTTTCGCGAGTTGCTGTTGGGATTGTTCTTCATCTCCGTGGGTATGGTGCTCGACCTGCGGATGCTGTGGGCCCATTTTCTGGAGGTGACGGCGCTGCTGGCACTGCTCCTGGTGGGCAAAGGCCTGGTGGTCACCCTGGTCATGCGGGCCTTCGGGAGCCCGATGTTCAAGGCGGCGCGCGCCAGTGTGGTGCTGGCGGGCGGCGGGGAATTCGGTGTGGCGCTGCTCACGCTCCTGGCGCAGAGCGCGAAACTGGTGCCGGTGTGGGTGACCCAGCCTCTGCTGGCAGCCATGGTCTTGAGCATGGTGCTCAGCCCGCTGGTGATCCGCTATAACCGACGCATCGTGCGGTGGTGTCTGGGCGAGCGCGGGCCGCCGAGCGGGCCGCTGGAGCCTGATGAGGCGCTCTCCGGGGCGCCGACGCGGCGCGAGCACGTGGTGTTGTGCGGGTT
>Ga0075017_100000200_pt1 | contig 29223 bp, 29 predicted proteins | sample AleBraG_ABR_2012_FD_71475 | JGI IMG/M metagenome (GOLD analysis project Ga0075017, IMG submission 71475) | Freshwater sediment microbial communities in response to fracking from Pennsylvania, USA - Alex Branch Run_MetaG_ABR_2012 | ecosystem: Environmental > Aquatic > Freshwater > Creek >... | reverse complement strand
CTTTGAATGAGTACGTAGAACACCGGGACCACAAAGATGCCGATCAATGTGGCGGCCGTCATCCCGAATACCACCGTGGTACCCAGCACCTGGCGCGATGTGGCGCCGGCTCCGCCGGCCAGCGCAAGGGGCAGGGCGCCAAAAATAAAGGCGAACGAGGTCATCAGGATGGGCCGGAGCCGGAGCCGCGCGCCGGCGATGGCGGCGTCGATCACGGGACTGCCCCGCTCGCGCGACAGCTTGGCAAACTCGACCATCAGGATGGCATTCTTGGCCGCCAAGCCAATCAACATGACCAGCCCCACCTGCGCGTAGATGTCATTGGACATGCTGCGCGAGGCAAGACCGACGAAGGCCCCGAATACAGCAAAGGGGATGCACAGGATGACCGCAAAGGGCACGCCCCAGCTCTCGTACTGCGCGGCCAGCACCAGGAACACGAACACCATGGCCATGGCAAAAATGTACGGCGCCTGTCCGCCGGAGCGCTTTTGCTGCAAAACCGAACCGGTCCAGAAGTGAGTCAAATTATCCGGCAGTGCCTGCGCGACCTCCTCCATGGCCTGCAGCGCATCGCCCTGGCTGTAACCGGGTGCCGGCGAGCCGTTCACAGTTGCGGCACGCAGCACATTGTAACGTTCGATATAGGGCGATCCGTGCGTGGTCACAATGCTCACCAGCGACGAGAGGGGCACCACGTCGCCGGCGGCAGTGCGCACGTAAAGGGTATTCACGGCCTCGGGTACGCTGCGGGCGCTCCCCTCGGCCTCGGCCGTCACCCGGTAGGTGCGGCCGAATAGATTGAAGTCGTTGATGTAGGAGCCGCCCAGGAACATCTGCAGCGTGCCGAAAATGTCCGCGATGGGGACGCCCAGCGATTTGGCCCGATCGCGATCAATGACATATTCAATCTCGGGCAGGCGATTGCTGAACTGCGTCGCGACGCGCGCCAATTCGGGTCGCTTGGCGGCGGCGGCAATGAACTCCTGTATCGAGGCGCTGAAGCGCTCGAGACTTCCCCCTGTTGTATCGGCCACCATGAACTCGAACCCACCCGCTTGGCCGATGCCAGGAATGGTGGGCGGCGCCACCAGTATGACATTGGCCTCCTTGATGCTCGCCAGCTGCTTGGTCAGACGCTCGATCATGCCCTGCACGGAACTGCCGCGGCCGTGTCGCTGCGACCAGGGTTTGAGCGGTATGAACCCGGAGCCGACGTACGGCACGTTCACGCCGGCCAGCAGGTTCAAGCCCGTGATCGCGATCATTGCCTTTACTTCGGGTTGAGTGTTTACAATGGCGCGAATCTTTTCCATCGCCGCCTCGGTGCGTTGAAACGACGCTCCCGGCGGCAGTTGGGCAACCATCAAGATGTAGCCCTGGTCGTCTTCGGGCAGAAATCCGGACGGGCGCTGCATCACCAGAAACACGACCGCAATCAGAATCGCCCCGAACACCAGCATCGCCACCAGCGAGCGGCGGATGGCGCGTCGCACGGTGCTGGTGTAGCGAACGGTGGCCGCCGCGAAGGTGCGATTGAACCAGGCGAAAAAGCGACCCAGCGCTGTGTTGGGCGCGTCCTGCGAGCGCGGCTTGAGCAGCAGCGTGCACAGCGCGGGCGTGAAGGTCAGGGCCACCAAGGCCGAGATGAGCACCGAGGCTGACAGCGTCAGGGCAAATTGGCGGTAGAACTGGCCGGTGAGCCCACCCAGAAACGCCACCGGCACGAACACGGCCGTGAGCACCAAGGCAATGGCGATTACCGGACTGGCCACATCGGCCATCGCCGCCCGGGTCGCATCGCGCGGGTTCAAGCCATGCGCCTCCATTTTCTCGGTCACGGCTTCCACCACGACAATGGCATCATCGACCACCAGCCCAATGGCCAGCACCAGTGCAAACAAGGTCAGCGTGTTGATGGAGAATCCCAGCGCCACGAATACGGTAAAAGCGCCGATGAGCGACACCGGCACTGCGAGCATCGGGATCAGCGTGGCTCGCCAGCTCTCCAGGAACAGGAATACCACCATCAGCACCAGGGCGGCCGCAATGAACAGGGTGACTTCGACTTCGTGAATGGACTCGCTGACAAATTCCGTGGTATCCAGGGGCACGCTGTAGGTGATGCCGCGCGGGAATCGCGTCGACAGCTCCTGCATGGTTGCGCGCACTTTCCGGGCTACCTCGATGGCATTGGCGTCGGGCAGCTGATAGACGCCCAGCAGCGCAATGGGTACGCCCTGCAAGCGGCTGGAGCGCGAGTAATCGGTGGCCGCAAGTTGAATTCGCGCCACATCCTTGAGACGGACGATGGCGCGGTTGGTGCCGGTGCGCAGCACGATGTTTTCATATTCCTGGGTGGACCCCAGCCGTCCACGTACCTTGACGGTGTAGGTCTCCTGCTGGCCGGCCGGCGAGGGCTCTGCGCCGATGATGCCGGCGGGTGCCACCACATTCTGTTCGTTGAGCGCGTTGCCGATGTCCTGGGTGGTAACGCCCAGTCGCGACATCTTGCCTGGGTCCAGCCAGATGCGCATGCCGTAGTCGCGCGCCCCGAACTGCGACACCTGCCCGACGCCGGGTATTCGCGCCAGTGCATCCACCACCTGGAGCGAAGTGAAATTGCTCAAAAACAGATAATCGTAGCGCGGCTCATTGGCCGCCAAGGCGAGGTAGATCAGGGCTTGGGGCTGGCGCTTGGTGATGGTCACGCCCTGGCGCAGCACGTCAGCTGGGAGTTGTCGCTGGGCAATGGCCACTTGGTTCTGAACGTCCACCGCCGCGATGTCCTGCGCGGTGCCGACCTCAAAGGTTACTGTGAGCGAGTAGGTACCGTCATTGGCGCTTTTCGAATCCATGTACAACATGTTCGGAACGCCATTAACCTGCGTTTCAATGGGCGCGGCTACGGATTGTTCGATGGTCTGCGCGTCGGCGCCCGGGAACAGGGCTGAGACCACGATGCTGGGAGGAGCGATCTGCGGGAAACGGGCCACGGGCAGCTGCAGGAACGCCACGACGCCCATGAGTGTTATGAGTATCGCGAGTACCGTGGCGAAGATCGGCCGATCAATGAAGAAATTGCTCACCGTGAGCTTACCAAGGTTCCAACCTTGAGCTTCTGCACGCCATCGACCACCACGGTATCGCCGCTTGCCAGGCCCTTGTCGACCAGCCAGTCGGCGCCGACGCGCGCACCCATGGTGACATCGCGCGTCTGTGCCTTGCTCTCGGCATCGACCACCCACACGAAATTCTTATCCTGCAGCTCCTGCACCGCGCGTTGCGGGACGCTCAAGGATTGCGGCGGCGCGAGCGTTTCGACGGAAACCTTCACGTATTGTCCGGAACGCAGCATTTGCCGGGGATTGGGCAGTGCGAGACGGATGGGCAGCGTATCGGTGCGCTGATCCACCGCCGCGTCGATGAAGTTCAGCTGCGCCGGCAACCCGTATTCGCTTCCGTCGGCCAGTAGAATGCGAAACTGCCGCTCGCTCCGATTGGCCTGGTCGGGTGCCCGGCCCAGTTCGCGCTGCAACTGCAGCAGGCGCTGCTCGCCAATACTGAAATTGATGTACATGGGATCGGTCTGATAAACGGTGGTCAGCAGTGTGCTGTAGGCGGTCACCAGGCCACCGAGTCGGATCTGTGCCCGACTCACCGTGCCATCGATGGGGGAGCGCACCGTGGTGTAACCCAAATTCAGCTGCGCGGTCTGGACGGAGGCTGCGGCTGCCTGCACCTGCGCGACGGTGGCAGCGCCGGCGGCTTCGGCGGCGTCCAGTTCGCGCTGGCTCAGTGCGTCCAGTTGCGACAGGGGGCGCGCGCGCGCCAGGTCACGCTCCGCCTGTGCTTTGGCGGCTTGCGCCTGTGCCAAAGCCGCCTGCGCCTGAGCGAGGGCCGCGCGATAGGGTTGCGGGTCGATTTCAAAGAGAATCTGTCCGGCTTTGACCGGCTGACCCTCTACCGCCGCCTGCCGATCCAGCACGCCACCCACTCGCGGTCGGATTTCCACCGTGTTCGAGGCCTCGACCTGGGCAGGGTACTGCTCGGCAATCGTGATCGGATGCGGTTCCATCCGCAGTGTGGTAACCGCGATCGCATGAGAGGGAGGCGGCGGGCCCTTACCGCAACCCACCGACAGGGCGCTGGCCGTCAGGGCGAGGGTGAGAGTGATGGCCGGAACGAGCCGTACCGGCCGGTGGTTTGACATCCGGCCAAATGGTTGATCATGCATACTGTGCATTCTACGCTCGCCAAACTGACGTGGGAGGGCCCGCCATCGCGGACCCGGCCGTACCGATTATTTCGACCGTAACAATTGCACTATGATATCGATTGTTCCTCCGCCTTCCGCGAAGACTCCCAGGGGGCAGCAGCGTTCGCGCCGCATTCAGATCGGCGACCGCGAGGTGCTCACCCACGGCCTGCAACGCAGGGTTTGGCAGGATCTGTACCACTATTTCATGACGGTGAGCTGGCCGCATCTGTTCGCCACTTTTGCGGCCGCGTTCTTTGGGTTCAACCTGCTGTTTGCCGGGCTCTACTATCTCAAACCCGGCTGCATCGCCCACCTCGATCCCAAGGGCTTCCTGGGGGCGTTCTTCTTCAGTGTGGAGACCCTGGCAACGGTGGGCTACGGGGACATGCACCCGCAGGCGCTGTACGGACACGTGGTGGCCGCCGCCGAGCTGTTCGCGGGCATGATGAGTGTGGCCTTGGTGACCGGCGTGATGTTCGCGCGCTTCTCCCGGCCCACCGCGCGGTTCTTGTTCGCGGATGTAGCCGTGGTCAGACCCATGGACGGCCGGCGGGTACTCATGTTTCGGGCCGCCAATGCCCGCCAGAACATCATCATGGAGGCGGCCGCGCGCCTGCGCCTCATTCGCGACAGTGTCACCGCGGAGGGCTATGCGCTGCGCCGCGTCGAGGACCTGTTGTTGGTCAGAAGCGAACATCCGTTGTTTGTACTGGGCTGGAATCTAATGCACGTGATCGACGCCACCAGCCCCCTGGCCCATGAAACGGCGGAGTCTTTGTCCAAGTCCAATGCGATATTCAATTTGACCTTGAGCGGCACGGATGAAACCACGGGTCAGGTGTTGATGGCGCGGCGCGGTTACCTGGCCAGCGCGATTCGCTGGGATCACACCTTTCGCGACATCATTTATGCGGGCGCTGACGGCGTCGATCATTTTGACTATGGGAAGTTTCACGACGCCGAGCCCCTGGGGCCCGCACCAGTTACAGTGGTCGAGCCGGTCACAGAGGTCAAGCTTGGCCAGTAAGGACCCGGACGTGAGCGCAGGTCCAGGTCCGGTTCCCGGTCCGCGCGGCCCCGGCTTTGGCGAATTTGTGGTGCTGGCCGCAGCCCTGATGTCTACTCAGGCCCTGGCGGTGGACGCCATGCTGCCCGCGCTGCCCACCATTCTCGCGGCGCTGCGCGTCGGCATCGCCAATCACGGTCAATGGATCATCACGGCCTATGTCGCGGGGCTGGGCGTGGGACAGCTCCTGTGGGGATTGATATCGGATCGCTACGGTCGTCGCCCGGTGCTGTTGACGGGTTTGTCTCTATACGTGCTGGCGGCAGTGTTGTGCGGACTCACCGACAGTTTCATCGCGCTGCTGGCCTGGCGCTTCACGCATGGACTGGCGGCGGCCAGCGTCGTGGTGACGCGCTCGGTGATCCGGGATCTGTACTCCGGTCGCCACATGGCCCGCGTCATGTCGCTCACGTACATCGTATTCCTGATGGTGCCGCTTGCCGCGCCCAGCCTGGGGCAGCTGGTGTTGATGGTGGCGCCGTGGCGCTTCATTTTCATGGTCTTCGCAGGCTTTGGGGCGAGTGTCTGGCTGTGGGCGCTGCTGCGATTGCCTGAGACTCTGCACCCGGAATATCGATTGACGCTAACGCGCGCACACATAGTCGGAGCGGTGCGCTTGGTGCTCACGGACCGTACCTCGCTGTGTTACACGCTGGCCGTGTCGGTGATGTTCGGCGCGCTGCTCGCCTATGTGGGCATGATGCCGCAGATCTTCAGCGTCGTGTTTCGCAGGCCCGCACTGATGCCGGCCATGTTTGCCCTGTGCGCGCTGGGAATGGGGTTTGCGTCGTTCTTGAACTCCAGGATCGTTGAGCGGATCGGCATGCGCATCATCTCTCACACAGCCCTGCTGGCCTATATAGGCGTGTCCATGCTGCACATGGCCGTGGCGGCTCTGGGTCTCGAGCGGATGTGGACTTTCGTGCTGCTGCAATCCCTGACCATGGCGTGCTTCAGCCTGGCCGCTTCGAATTTTGGCGCCATGGCCATGGAGCCGGTGGGCAAGGTGGCGGGCATCGGCGCCGCCTTGCAGGGGTGCGTGTCGATGGTGGGCGGAGCGCTGGTCGGGGCGTTCATCGGCCGTCAGTTCACTGGCTCAACGCTGCCGTTGGCCGCCGGAGCGTGGGGCTGTGGGCTGATCAGCCTGGTTTTTGTATTGCTCGCCGAGCAGGGAAGACTATTCAGGCCGCACCACCCGGGCGTTGGCGTGAGCGCTGCCGCCACCGTCGCGCACTGACGCGCACTGACGCCAATCTGCGCTGGCGCGGATCTACAGCGTGCCTGTCAACGCAAACGGTCGGGCGCCCTGGGCGTCGGGGGGGCCGAGCATTTCCAGCGATTTGGCCAGGTCGGTTGTGGCGGACGGGCGCGCAGCGGCGGTGCCGCTGAGGTCATAGTCGCCCGTACTCTGCAGTTTCAAGGTACCGGAAACGGCCAAGGGCCCGCTGGTGTCGCGCAGCAAGCCGATGTGCATGCCGTCGGAGTTTGAGGCATCCTGAAACTTGAGTTGAAAGCTGCCAAAGGGCATGGCAGTACTACGCTGGGTCAGGGCACGCGCGTCAATCGCGCCGTGCAAGGCGATGATGCGCCCATTCGCGATCTCCACCGTATCCAGATCCACACTTAACGTGCCGCTCCAGCCGTCAGGAAACAGCGGCAGCAACCCCGACTCCAGGGGCAGGTCCGCTGTCAAGTTCCGAACCCAGATGTGTTGACTGCCGCGCAGTGCGACACGGCCGTGGCCAGTGGCGCGCGAGTCGGTGCTGATCACATCCACATCCAGGCGCGCCAGCAACAACGACCACGGATGGAGCGACCAGCTGATCGGACCCACCGCGGCGACAGGTGTTTGGATGGACACGCAGCTGCCGTTCCAAAGCGAGCCGCTGGGGCTTTCACAACTGACTGCTTTGGGCAGCACTGCCAGCGCCCAGCGAGCCGGAAAGCGCACCAGTACGGTCAGCAGAAACACCAACGCCGCTCCAGCGAAGAACTTGCGGCCCATGGTCAGAGCGCGCGCAGGACAACTGTCGCACTGACCATTCCGGCCGCCGCCGTGGACTCAATATTCGCGGACATTACCTTCACGCCGTGCTGCTCGGTGAGGGCACCGATCCAGGCGGCCAGCGCGTCGAAGGACACTTGTTCCAGACGCACGCTTAAAGCCCCGTCGCCCGCCGGCTGACTGACCAGTGAGCGGCCCAGGCCCGTCTCGCGCGCCACGCGATCGGTCAACGACACCAGTGACTCACCGTTCCGCACCGGAGCGGCGCTGCGCAGCGCGGCCAGTTGCGGTGCCACGGACTGCATCCACGCCAGATCGGCCTGCTTGGTGGCTACACGCTGTCCGGTGCTGGCGACCCGTCGCTCAAGGGGCAGCAGGGCGCCCAACAGCAGGATGAGCAGGGCGAGCACCGCTCCGGTCAGGACCAGCCCCTGCTCGCGCTTCGAAAGCCCTTTGAACCATGCCTGCAGGGTTGGCATCAGGAATTCCCACCATGCAATTGAATATTCCCTTCGTAGGCATCACCCGCCGGTGCACCCGAAACCACCTCGGCCTGCCACCCGGAAGAGCGCAGCGCTTGATTGACCCGTTCCAGGCTCTGGGAATCCCGGGCTCGGACTTTCAGTTGCACCGCGCCGTCGCGAAAACTCAAGGCCTCGACGCGTGCACCCGGCGCTGCGCCCAGGGCCTGCGCCAGCACCTGCAGGGCGGGCATCAGGCCGGCGCGATCGGCCGAACTCTGTGCACCCAACAAGGCTCGCTCCAAGCGCGAGCGGAGCGAGCCCCCGCCGGCGGCCGCGTTCAATGCGGGACCGGCCAACTCCACCGTGGCCGCATCCAGATCCTTTTCGTTGTGTTGCAGGCTCCACAGCCGGTAGGTCTGATTGCCGACGTGAGCCAGCAACAAGGCACCGGCCAATGCGGCGGCCAGGCGCCAACGCCGCCATTGGGCGCCCGGAGCGCCGCGTTGCGCGTAAGCGCCCTGCAACAGGTTGATCGGCGCCGCACTGTGCAGTTGTGCGGCCAGCCAAGGCAATACCCCTGAACTTAGCAGTTGTACCTTCAGGCTCGCCACCTGCGGCCGCACCGCTTCGACTTCCGCGGACCGGCGCTGCCAATCCATCGGCGTGCAATGAAACAGCAGGGTCACGCCCGCAGCGTGCCCCCCCAACGCCACCTCCAGGGCCGAGGCAAATCCACCGGACGGCGCGCTCACCGATATGGCAGAACCCGTTTCACTCTGCACGGTCAGCAAGTCGCCTTCCAACAGCGCGACGCTGTAGCCGGTCAAGCGCGGCAGGAGCGCGGCGTCGACGCACAGCAGATCCGGCCGCATTCCGGCGGCGTGCAATTGTTCCAGCCAATGTTCCATGTGGGCGCGCGCCACCACCGCCACTGCCGTGCGCGCGCCGGAGCGCGACGGTTCCACCGCGAAGTGCTGGGAATCGACTTCGGCCACGAGTTGCTCTTCCAGTGCATAGGGCACAAGCTGCGCGGCGCGGCCGCCGCTGTTGTGCGGCAGGTCCACATCCGCGAGCAACGCTTCAGTGGTGGGCACCAGCACAGCGATGCGACGGTTCCCGGTGGCTGCCGCTGCGGCCGCAGCGGTCAGCGTGCCGCTCTGCGCTGTGGACTGCGCGCGTCCGTCGCCGTCGGCCAGCAGCCAACTCACCGGCTCTTCCGCAGCGCGCGCCAGGCGCAGTACAAGCCAGTCAGCCATTCTTATTCCGTGCCAAAGGTTCTAAAAATTGGGCGGATCTGTCCGCCACTTGGGGATACTTCCATCAGACTGTACAAGGTGAAGCGCGTAGTGCCAATAGTGATCCAGGTGCGCAAGCGGAAATAGTTGGAGGTGGTGGCCAAGAGGCCTTGCATGACGGACTTTTGGTCCGCGGGGAGGGTGTTGGCAAATGCGTTCGGATCCGGAAAGCACGTATTCTGCGCACGCTGCGCCGCCAGCTGCTGCGCAGTGAGCGACGAGAAGCTGACCGAACCGGCCAGCGCATCGAGCACCAGACCCGGGGCCGTGCACACATTCAGTTTCGTTCCCGACGGAAGCGCCGTGATCAGCCCCTTGAGCTTGTCGTAACTGGCCCTGTCCATGCCCATGGCCAGCAACTCCGATACGTTGGTGATCAGCATGTTGGGCGGCCGATAGGGCGGATCGAGCGCCATGTAAAACGCGTCCTCCGCGCCCCCTGGAAACACGGGCTGATTGTCGGTATCCAGCCAATCCACCAACAACGCCGCGTACTTGGGGTCGATATTCAGAGTCTGCAGCAAGAACTCGAACTCCTTTCTGCCATTTTTGTCCTCGACCAAAGGACCGTTCGCGACCGCCCGTGTCACCACATTGTTGAGATTGAACTTGCCCGCTTGGTCGTCCATCACGGCCTCGAGCACCGCACCGGGGGCAATTTCCAAAGGACCTCTGGGCAGGGCCCACTGCTGTGACGGAGACACCACGGTCGGATTCTGCGCGCGGCTTTGATTGAGCAGGTATCCGGCCATGGCTTCTGCGCCCTCGGCCAACGCCAGGCTTTGCGCCACCGTGAATACCGCGATGCCGCGGCGCGCGCTGAGCTGGCTTTGCCAGGCAATGGCCGTGGCGACGACGGTGGCGATGGCCACCAGTATGATGGCCGTAAGCAGGGCGATGCCGCGCTGCCGGCGCGCGAGTGGCGTATGCAAGGCCCTCATCCGGCCACCTCAACCACCCGCACCAGCGTGCCCCAGTCCTTGAGCTTGAGGATGATCTTCACAGCGATCGGGTGCATACGCAGCTGCATCGCCAGTGGCGCGGGGCTGTTAATGGGCGTCGGCCAGTTGCGGTACCAGACCGAGCTGCCGCTCGCATCCATGTATTCAAAGCAAACCGTGTCCACTTTATCGAGCAGCTCGCGTTCCTGGACGTTAACGGCGCCGGTGGTGTCCAGTTCGAGCAAGTGCTGGCGCACCAATTTATCGGCCCGCTGCACGTAACTGACCCGTTGCAATTCCGTGCGGGGCAAGCCGGCCGGATTGGCCCAGCCGCCGCGCGTGAAAGTGAGTATGGCCAGACCTTGGGCCGTAAGGGCATTCAGAACGGTGGCGCTGTTACTGCTGCTGGTACTAACATTATCAGTGCCAATGCCAATGCCACTGCCGGGGCAGGTGTCCGCACTTGCGTTGCTGCTCGTAGTGGCGCCTGTTCCTGCGGAGGTTCCCGAAGTGGGGCTGGCGCCGCTCGATCCTGCACCGGTTGCCGGGTTGTTTTGATTGACCACCAACGGGTTCAGATATTGGCTGCCTAAGAGGTCCCGCACCGGGCGCGGCTGCATGAGCTCAAAGTCCTGCTCCATGATGCGCAGCGCCTGCTGCACGTTGTTCAGCCGGGTTTGTTGCTCGTCCACTTCCTTCCGGCTGGTAAGGGCCTGCGACAACGAGCCGTAACCCATCGCGAAGAGGATGGCCGTGATGAACAGCGCCACCAATAACTCGACCAGCGTGAAGCCACGCGATCCGGTTGCCGGCCGATTCATGGCAGCGGCCGCGAGGGTGGCGGCGGCGCGCCGCCAGGTGCTGGCGTGACGCCCGGCGCGCCCGATGCGCCCGGCTGGCCCGGTGTAGGCGTTGGGTTAGGATTTGGATTCGGCGGCGGCGTGGCCACCGAATCCCAATTGGCCAGCGTGTCCTGCGGATAGGCGATGGCGCTGCCGCGAAATCCAAATACGGTGGCCACCCAGTCTTCGTTGGCTTTCGACTTGCTCGAGCTGTTCGGCGCGTCCGCGTGGCGCACCTGAATGGTCAACTGCAGCACGGTCGGAACGACAAAGTTTTCAACGGTTTGCTGCCAGTGCCAGCGGCTGCCCCCAAAATCGACCTCGTTGCTGGTGGTGCCCACGGCGGGCAGAGCGGTGGTAAGTCGCGCCAATGCCAGTTGATTCAGCCCCACCCACTCGGCAAAGGATTTTTCCCGCAGTCGCTCCGTATTGCTTGCGGCCGAAGTCAGGCTGGTCATGACCGCGCCCATACCGAAGGCCACGATCATCAGGGCGACCAGGACCTCTATCAGGGTAAAGCCATCCATCGAAGGGAATGCGCGTGGCAAAGGGAACGCGCGCGATGGCAGCGCTCTCACGGCACCGGCTCCACGATGGCGTTGACTTCGATTTTGTTGGCTGGCGTACTGCTGATCAGGGCGCTGCGACCACTGGCTGCGCGCTCCAGCGTCAATTTGAATGAGGTGACGTCGCCATTGGAAAACAGCATGACCTGGGGGGTCAGATCAATAGCGGTGCGCGCCGTGGCATCTATGGTGGGTACGTTCATGCTCGAGCCGGCGGTACTGGCGGCACTGGCAGCGCTGGCGATCGCAGCATTCAATGTGGTGGCCGGCGTGGCGCTGGCCGCCTTCAGTGCCGCGGTCGCCGCGTCCGCCGCCTTGGCCGCCGCGCTGCCCGGAGCCGGTCGCTGGGGGAGCACGATGGCCTTGTCCTCCACCTTGAGCTGAAAATCCAGACCGGCCGGCAGCGCGCGCGCGCGCAGCGTGTCATCGAGCGGATCCAGCGTCCATTGATCCTGCCGGCTGTCGTACATGACGAATTGGTAGCCGTCCTGCTGAAAGCGAAGACCGTATTCGACCGTCTGCAACGCAGCACGTTCCCGTACGTAGTCAATCAACCCCGACAGTCGGTCCCGCTCCTGTTCAAGCTGGCTGTCGCGCCCGTTGCCCCCCAGGGACAAAAACGCACCGGTCGCGACCAGTCCGATGATGAAGATCACCACCAGCAGCTCAATCAGCGTAAAGCCCGCGGCGCGAGCGCGGCGCACGGTGGGGTGCTCCTATTGACTCTGCGAGGTTTGGTCGAGATTCCAATTGCCCACGTCAGCGTTGTCGCCTTCGCCGCCCACCTGACCATCGGCGCCCATGGAGTACAGATCGTAGTCCGTACCGTGAGTACCGGGATTCACATACTGGTACTCATTGCCCCAGGGATCCTTGACGAGGCGCTCCAGATACCCACCCTTGCGCCAGTTCTTGATCAATTCAGAGTCGGGTTTCTGGACCAACGCCTTCAGGCCCATGTCGGTGGTGGGATAGACGAAGTTGTCGAGCTTGAACATGACCAGTGCGGTCTGAATGGACTGAATGTCCTGTTTGGCCTTGGCCACCCGCGCTTCACCCACTTTGCCCAAAAACTGTGGGGCGACCACCGCCGCCAGCAGCCCAATGATGATGACCACCACCATGATCTCGATGAGCGTAAAGCCCGCCGCGCGGCGCGGCGAGCGTCGAGGCCCGTGTAAGCAGATGTGCGGGCCATTACACTGGTACATCATTGGATTCCTCTGCCTTCGGGCGCTGGGACTGACTGTGGATCATAACAAATGCGCTCTGTCACCATCGTGATGCCACTGCCGTGACACCGGCGCACTCCTGGCTTCGGTCGCTGAACTGCGACGGACGCTTCGGTGGGTGCCTGCTGGGGCTCCTGGCGGTGCTCGGATGCCTGGCTTTGGGCGGTGAGCCCACGCTGCTGGCGCTGCGCTACGAGCGAACGGCGCTGGCCCATGGCGAATGGTGGCGGCTGCTCAGCGCCCATTTCGTGCACTTGGGCGTTCGCCACTTGCTGCTCGATTCGGCGGCCGTTGTGCTGTTGTGGGTGTTGTACGCGCGCGAGCTGTCCGCCTCGCTGTGGATATTCGTATTGCTGGGCACGATCGGGACCATCGATGCCGGATTGTGGTGGGCGAATCCGCAGGTGCTGTGGTACGTGGGCGTGTCAGGCGTGCTGCACGGCGTCTGGGCTGCCGGCGCTGCCCACAGCGTATGGCGGGACGCGAGGCGTGAGCTCACGGGCTGGTTGCTGCTGGCCGCTCTCGGGGGCAAGTTGCTCTACGAGTACCGCGCGGGTGAGAGCCTGCTGGTGGCATCCTTTCCCGTCGTCACTGCCGCGCATCGCTACGGCGCCCTCGGCGGCCTGCTGGCACTGGCGCTGTGCAGCGCTCTGGGCGCCGGGGCGCGAGCCGCTATAATCAAGCGCACTGCATCCGAGTAACCCTTAAGGCTGTGCATGTCACTGGCGTTGGTATTTCCCGGTCAAGGTTCCCAGTCGATCGGCATGCTGGGCGAATTGAGTCAGGCGCACCCACAAGTGGCGCGCACCTTTGCGGAGGCCTCCGAGGCATTGGGCTACGACCTGTGGGAAGTAGTCAGTGCCGGGCCGCCTGAAAAACTTAACAGCACCGAGTGCACTCAACCCGCGATGCTCACCGCCGGCGTGGCCACCTGGCGGGTGTGGCGGGAATTGGCAGGCCCGGTTCCGGCCCTGGTGGCCGGCCACAGTTTGGGTGAATTCACGGCGCTGGTGTGTGCCGGTGCGCTGGAATTTGCCCCGACGGTCGCCCTGGTGCGCGATCGCGGGCAGTACATGCAGAGGGCGGTGCCGCCTGGCGGCGGGGCCATGGCCGCGATATTGGGTCTCGATGATGCGGCCGCCGAGCAGGCCTGTCTCGAAGCCGCGCAAGGGGAGGTGGTCGAGGCGGTCAATTACAACGCTCCGGGCCAGTTGGTCATCGCTGGCACGGCCGCCGCCGTGGCACGGGCCATTGCCTTGGCCAAGGCGCGTGGCGCCAAGCGTGCCATTGCTTTGCCGGTCAGTGTCCCGGCTCATTCGTCGTTGATGAACGCCGCCGCCGTTGAGCTGCGCGAGAGACTCCGTACATTGGCGGTGTCCGCGCCGCGCTGCCGATATGTCAGCGCGGTGGACGCGGCCGAACACAGTGATCCGGAAGAGATCCGCGCGCTGCTCGGGGGCCAGCTGAGCCGGCCCGTGCGCTGGACCCGCACCGTCCAGGCCTTGACTGCGCTGGGCGCGACACTGTTGGTGGAATGCGGGCCGGGTAAAGTCTTGAGCGCTTTGAATCGGCGCATTGAACGGCTTCCAGAGGTGAATTGCCTCGCGTTGGAGGATGAGGCCACGCTGCGCGCTGCGCTGGCCGCAGCGGGCGGTGCCTCGACTTCCGGGAGTGGATTGTGAGTGAAAATCAAGATGTCGCCCTGGTCACAGGGGCCTCGCGCGGTATCGGTCAGGCCATTGCCGCCGCATTGGCCCGGAGCGGTGTCACGGTGGTGGGCACCGCCACTTCGAGCGCAGGCGCGGCCGCCATCAGCACGTGGCTGGCGGAGCAGGGCTGGCGCGGGCGCGGATTGGTGTACGACGCCGCGGCCGCCGGCAGCGCGGAAGCGCTGGTGGCCGCCCTCGATGGGCACGAAGGGTTGCCAACGATACTGGTGAATAACGCCGGCATTTCGCGCGATGGCCTGGTGCTGCGGATGAAACCGGAGGACTGGGATCAGACCATCAATATCAACCTCTCATCGGTGTTCCGGCTGACGAAGCTGTCCCTCAAGCGCATGTTGAAGGAACGACGCGGACGGATCATCAACATCAGCTCGGTCATTGGTTCCATTGGCAACGCGGGCCAGACCCCCTATTCAGCCGCCAAGGCCGGCCTGGACGGTTTCACACGGGCCCTGGCGCGCGAGCTGGCGGGGCGAAATATCACCGTCAATGCGGTGGCCCCTGGATTCATCGAGACCGATATGACCCGCGCGCTCCCCGACGTGCAGCGCAGCACCTACCAGGCCCAGATCCCGCTGGCTCGGTTTGGGAGTTGCGAAGACGTCGCTAACATGGTGAATTTTCTGGCCGGGGATGGGGCCGCCTACGTCACGGGGCAGACCCTGCATGTCAACGGCGGCATGTACATGGGTTGATCCATGTGGCGCACGGGATAGTGACTTCCGGCATCGTCAACAACAAATCACCAGAAAAATCAAGTACTCGCGAAAAAGCTGGGTGGCGGTGGTCAAAGTGTTCCCCTACAATACGCCGCCCGCGCTGCAGGGTGGCCAGATGGCCGGACAGATGTTTATCTGAACAGAGGGCGAGAACAAGATGAGCAACGTTGAACAACAAGTTAAGGCAATTGTGGCCGAGCAGCTGGGCGTCAAGGCCGAGCAGGTCACCAACGCCGCGTCGTTCGTCGACGATCTGGGGGCCGATTCGCTCGACACTGTCGAACTCGTCATGGCACTCGAAGAAGAGTTTGAGATCGAAATTCCGGACGAGGATGCGGAAAAGATCACCACGGTTCAGCAGGCGATCGATTACATCAACGAGCGCCGCGCCAAGCCTTAAGTCTGGGACTTTGAGCCCATAGTACGCCACGGTGTCCTTCACTTGAGCAAGCGTCGCGTAGTGGTTACCGGGTTGGGCGTCGTCTGTCCGCTGGGCAGCACGGTGCCCGACGCCTGGGCGGCCGCGCTGCGCGGTGAGAGCGGCATCGGGCCGATCACGCGATTCGACGCCGCAGCATTTCCGGTGCGTTTTGCCGGCGCAGTGCGCGGCTTCGATATCAATGCCTACATTCCTCCGAAAGAAGCCCGGCGCATGGATCCGTTCATGCACTACGGTATTGCCGCGGGCGTGCAGGCCGTGAGCGATGCGGGCGCTGACTTCGAACGCCTGGATCGCGATCGCTGCGGTGTAGTCATGGGTGCGGGCATTGGCGGACTGGGCACCATCGAGTCCGAACATGACGCGTACCTGGCCGGGGGCGTCAGGCGAATCTCGCCGTTCTACATTCCCGGCTCCATCATCAATATGCTCGCCGGCCACCTGTCCATCCGCTTCGGGTTGCGGGGTCCAAATCTGGGCGTGGTGACGGCTTGCACGACTTCCACCCACGCCGTAGGTCTGGCGGCCCGTTGTATCCAATATGGTGATGCGGACCTGATTCTCGCGGGCGGCGCGGAGATGGCCACCACGCCCACGGCGGTGGGGGGCTTTGCCCAGGCCAAGGCGCTCTCCACGCGTAATGATTCACCCGCCACGGCCAGCCGTCCCTGGGACAAAGATCGCGATGGTTTTGTCATCGGCGATGGCGGTGGCGCCATGGTGCTGGAGGAATACGAACATGCCAAGCGGCGCGGCGCGCGGATTTACGCCGAACTGGCCGGATTTGGCATGAGTGGGGATGCCTATCACATCACAGCGCCCCCGGAAGATGGAGGCGGCGCCTGCCTGTCCATGCTCAATGCACTGCGGGATGCCAGTCTCAATCCGACCGAGGTGCAATATCTCAATGCGCACGCGACATCAACGCCCCTGGGCGATAAGGCGGAGACCGCGGCGATGAAGCAGGCCTTCGGCGCCCATGCCTATAAGCTGGCGGTCAGTTCCACCAAGTCCATGACTGGCCATTTGCTGGGCGCCGCCGGGGTGCTGGAAGCGCTGTTCTGTGTACTGGCGCTCCGTGACCAGGTGGCGCCGCCAACCATCAATTACCAGACGCCCGACCCCGACTGCGATCTGGATTTTGTGCCCAACACCGCGCGCCCGATGCGCATTGATGTGGCCATGTCCAACTCCTTCGGTTTTGGCGGGACCAATGGCACGCTCATTTTGCGGCGCCTGGCCGGTTGACCGCAAACAATCCGGCTGATTATCCGCTGCGGCCAATGCCCACGTTGGCGAGCGCCCCTGCGGTGCGCGAAGTGGTGGCCACGCCTGCACAGCTCTGCTGGCTCGCGGCCCATCGCCCCCGGGATTTCCCTGTCTTCTTCGATAGCGCGGCCACCGGCGCCTTGGGGCGCTACTCGCTGCTATGCGCCTTCCCAGACGCCTCGCTCCTGCTGCGCGGCGACGGACGATTAGAGGCGCAGGGCATGCGCGCCCAGACCAAAGATTTCCTGACGGCGCTGGATGAGTGGTGGCGCACGCTAGCGGCCCCGGCATCACCGGTGCCGGATGGGTTGCCGTTCCGCGGCGGCTGGGTGGTATACCTGGGGTACGATCTGGTTGGGTTGTTGGAGCGTGGATTGCGCTTGCCCCGTTTGCCCGACAATGCGCTGTGTGCGGTGGCGCTGCGGATTCGAGCGGCGTTGATTTATGACCACGCGCGCTCGCGCTGCGTGGCCATAGCCGAGCCGGAGGCCCAGGATCAGTTGCCGCGCCTGGAGGCGGCTCTGGCGGCCGCGTGCCTGGCTGAGAGCACGAGAGACATGCCGGAGCCGGGACGTGCCGTCGAGGAGCAGGATCCAAGCGCGTTTCGCGATGCGGTAGTGCGTGCGCAAGCCTACATCGGCGCTGGCGACATCTATCAAGCCAATCTGTCGCGCGGTTGGCGCGTGCCCGGAGTGAGCCCTGGTGCGGTGGGCGCATGGTATGGGCGTCTGCGCCAGGTCAATCCCGCACCGTTCGGAGCGCTGGCGAACCTGCCCGGATTGACACTGCTCAGCTCATCGCCCGAGCGCCTGGTACAGGTTCGCGACGGGCGCGTTGAAACCCGGCCCATTGCGGGCACTCGCGCGCGCAGCTGGGCGGGCAGCGGCGCTGTGGACAGCAGCGCTGTGGACAGCGACCAATCCGAGCGGGCCGAATTATTGGCCAATTTCAAGGAGCGCGCCGAGCATGTCATGCTCATCGACCTGGAACGAAATGACCTGGGGCGCATCTGCCGAACGGGCAGCGTCGAAGTCAATGAGTTCATGGTGACGGAAAGTTATCCGCACGTGCATCACATTGTCTCCAATGTGCGCGGCGTGCTGCGGCCCGAGGTCACGCCGGGCGAGGTGCTGCGCGCAGTGTTTCCGGGCGGCACCATCACGGGATGCCCGAAATACCGCTGCATGCAGATTATCGGCGAACTGGAAGGTGAGGCCCGTGGCGCCTACACCGGATCGCTGGGGTACCTCAATCTGGACGGTTCGATGGACTTCAATATCCTGATTCGCACCGCCACGCTCTGCGGCGAGGAGCTGCGTTTCCGGGCGGGCGCGGGCATTGTGGCCGACTCGGATTGGCAGCGCGAGCTGGCCGAGACGCGGGCCAAGGCGCGGGGATTGGTGCGTGCCTTTGGCGCAGCGGCGTGAACGCGCTGGTCAATGGAGTCGCCGTCGGGGCGGGTGCGGCGGCCGTTTCGATTGATGACCGTGGCTTGCAGTACGGGGACGGCGTGTTCGAGACCATGGTGTGCCGGCACGGTCGCGTAAGATGGTTTGAGCGCCATATGGAGCGCCTGGTTCGCGGCTGCGAGCGGCTCGGATTGAGCATGCCGGATCGAGCCCTGCTCCATGCGGAGGCGCACGCCTTGGCGCGCAGCGGGGATGCGACCAGGGCCATCCTCAAACTGGTGCTTACCCGTGGCGTGAGTGAGGTGCGCGGGTATCGCCCCACTGGTATGGAGCAGCCCACGCGGATATTCGTGCGCTACCCCTGGCCAACGCCAACGCCAGCGCCAGCGCCAGCGCCAGCGCCAGCACCAGCACTAGCGCCCGCGCCAGCGGCCGGACCGGTGGCCGGCGAATTTCGCGTGCACCTCTCCCCCGTGCCCTTGGGCGCGAACCCGCTATTGGCAGGCATCAAACACTTGAATCGGCTGGAGCAGGTGTTGGGGCAGCGCGCCGCAGGGCAAGCCGGCGTGCACGAGGGGTTGCAGCGTTTGCAAGGAGGCCCAGTGGTGTGCGGCACCATGTCCAACCTGTTCGTGGCGCTGGATGGCCTGTGGTTGACACCGCCCATTGAGGACTGCGGCGTCTTGGGCGTGATGCGATCGCTGATCATCGAGTGCGCACCGACCGTTGGGCTGCGGGTACAGGAAAAGCGCCTGACGGCCGAGTACCTGGCCACGGCACCGGCCATGGTATTGAGCAATGTGCGTTTGGGATTGCAACCCGTACACTGTTACGAGGGTCGCAAGCTGAGTGTGAGTGCGCCCATGACGGCGCTGTTGAATCGACTGCGGGAGGTCATTGATGCTGCGGACGGGTAGGGCGGGCCATTCCATCGCGATGCGGCTGGCGGTGCTGGCCCTGGTGATTGCAGGCGCGGGCGCGGCAGGCTGGGAGTGGTGCCGGACGCTGCTGGCGGCGCCCTCGCAGGCGACCGCGGGTACGCGCATCATCGTACATCCCAAATCCAGTCTGCGCACCGTGCTCACTCAGCTGGCAAGTGCGCACGCGCTGGCGCACCCGCGCGTGATTGAGCTTTACCTGCGGCTCAGCGGCCAGGGAGTGCGGGCCCAGGCCGGCACTTACGAGCTGGCGCCGGGTGCCTCGGCCGCGCAGATTCTGCAGCAGCTGCGCGATGGACAGGTACTGCTCGAACAGCTCACCGTGGTAGAAGGGTGGACCTTCGCTCAGATGCGTCAGGCCATGAATGCCAGCGGTGCGCTCAGCCACGAATGGCGCGGGCTCGATGATGCCGCGCTCATGCGGGCGTTGGGGGAGCCGGGAGTCAGCGCGGAAGGGCACTTCTACCCGGACTCGTATCGCTTCGCCGCTGGTACCAGCGACAAGCGCATTTATGAATTGGCGCTGCAGAGAATGAACGCGCAATTGGCGATGGAGTGGCAGACGCGAGACCCATCCGTACCCGTGGCCAACGCCGGCGAGGCGCTGATACTGGCTTCCATCATCGAGAAGGAAACCGGACGGGAGGACGAGCGCTCGCGTGTGGCCGCGGTGTTCGTCAACCGTCTGCGCCTGGGGATGCGCCTGCAGACCGATCCCACGATCATCTACGGCCTGGGGGATCGCTACGACGGGAATTTGCACCGGGTCGATCTGGAAACCGATGGCCCCTACAACAGCTACACGCGCGCCGGGCTTCCGCCCACCCCCATTGCGCTCCCCGGTGCGGCCTCGCTCCGTGCCGCGTTGCACCCAGCGGACGAGAAAATCCTGTACTTCGTTGCCACGGGATTGGGCGATGGGAGCCATCATTTTTCCAGCACCTATGCAGAGCACAATTTGGCGCTGCGCAGCTATTTGCATCGCATTGGCGCGAAGCCCGATGCAGCAGTGGGCGGTGGCAGCTGATGCACGCGACGCGATTCGTCACATTGGAAGGGGTCGAAGGGGCCGGCAAGAGTACCGTAGCGCACGTACTCCAAGGGGCGCTGGAGCGAGCGGGGGCACGTGTCCTGCTGACGCGCGAACCGGGGGGTACCCCCTTGGCAGAGGCGATGCGGACGCTGTTGCTGCGGCGGGATTCAGAGCAAATCAGTCCAGTGGCCGAGACCTTGATGATGTTTGCGGCGCGCTCCGTGCATCTAGACAACGCCGTGCGGCCGGCGCTGGCGGCGGGAAAATGGGTGTTGTGCGATCGCTTTACGGATGCCACCTTTGCGTACCAGGGTGCGGGACGAGGAGTCGAGGAGTCGTTGATTGCGAAGCTGGCGGGCGCGATTCATCCGGAACTGTGGCCGGCGCGCACTCTGCTGCTGGATTTGCCGGTGGCCGAGGGGCTGGAGCGCGCACGGAGACGCGGCGCGGGGGCGGATCGATTCGAGAGTGAACAGGTGGCGTTTTTCGAGCGCGTGCGCGCCGGCTACCTGGCGCGGGCAGCGGCGGAGCCGAGGCGAATTCGGGTCATCGATGCGCGCGCTGAAGCCCAGGTGGTGGGCGCAGCGGCGCTGGCCGCCATTGACGATTTGCTGGCTGAATGGCAGGTGGGGGGGGGCGGCCAGCGTGCTTGAGCCCGAACTATTCTGGTTGGCGCCGCAGCGCGAGATGCTGCGTCAGGCGCGCGCGCAGGATCGATTGCCTCATGGGCTGCTGATCCGCGACGCACCGGGTGGCGGTGGCTTGCAATTGGCACTGATGGCCGCGCAAACGGCGTTGTGTCGGGAGCCGAACGCTCCGTGCGGGCAATGCGTCATTTGCCGGCAGGTGGACGCGCAGCAGTACCCGGACCTGTGGATGATCGGCCTCGAGGAGGACGCCTCTCAGATCAAGGTCGATCAAATCCGCGTCCTCACCGAGGAGCTGACCTTGACCGGTTATGCCTCGCAGTCCACCGTGGCCATCATCCATCCTGCCGAGGCGCTCAATGCCTATGCCGCCAACGCGCTGCTCAAGTCCCTGGAGGAGCCCCGTGCCGGCGTGCTGATCGTGCTGGTGGCCGCCGCGAGTGCCCGTTTACCAGCAACCGTGGTCAGCCGCTGCCTGCAGCTGCGGGTAAGGCTGCCCGCCCGAGGGCCGTGCCTGGCGTGGCTGCGGGAGCACGGCGGAGCAGGGGACTGGGAGGCCGTCCTCGATGTCCTGGGTAACGCCCCGTTAACGGCGCTGAGTCTCAAACCCGGGGAGCTGCGGCGGCTGCGGGATGAGACACATCAGGCGCTGAACGAGGCCAGTGCGGGACGCCTGGACGTGACCCCCACGGCCGAGCGTTGGGCGCGCGACGCCCTCGAGCTGCGGTTGATCTGTGCTGAGAACTGGGTCACAGGGCACATTCTCGCGCGCATGCGCCGGCGGGACGCGTTGGCAGAACTGCACACTGGAGCGCACTTGCCAGGGCCGGATTACTCTATGAATATACGCAGCCTGTTCCGGACCGCGGATGCCTTGCGGGAGTTAGCCTATTTGGCCACCACTCCCATCAACAAGGCATTGGCGATCGAACAGGTACTTTGGCAATTGCCCAAGGCGATCTAAAGACTCCGATGGTAAAAGACAATCAAGCGCGACAAGGCGACACGGCAGGACGTCCCGACAGTACCGGACGGGTGGAGGTGCCGCGCGCTGAGGCCGGTCGGGTCGGGTCCGCCAAGCCGGGGCTGTTGACGCTGACCATCAAGGACAAGAGCGCGCTGTACCTGGCTTATATGCCGTTTGTGAACAACGGCGGATTATTCATCCCCACCAACAGCAACTATCGCATTGGCGATGAAGTGTTCATGTTGCTCAATCTCATGGGCGAGGATGAAAAGCTGCCGGTGGCCGGGCGCGTCATCTGGGTGACGCCCAAAGGGGCCCAGGGGAAGCGCACCGCTGGGATCGGGGTGCAATTCAGCGACCAGGATCGCGGGCAGACCCGGCATAAGATTGAAAATTACTTGGCCGGAGCCCTGTCGGGCGACAAGGCCACGCACACGATGTAGCAGCGCGGTTCCAGCGCCGCACGCGCTACCCTGCGCCGCCCTGCAGCGCTCTGCTCTGTTCTGCTCTGCTCTGCTCTGCAATGCGGCGCTCTATGCTCAGGCGGGTCGGCGCAATTCCGGTTCAGCGCTGGCCAGGCCGCCGCGCAGCACGTAGGCATCAAAGCCACGTTCCAGCAGAATAAACGCGCCCGCTGAGCTGCGCCGCCCGGTATCGCAGTACACGACATACGGGACATTGCGGTCCAGCGAGGCGAGCTTCAGGCGGATGAAATACAGCGGAATATTCAGCGCCTTCTCGACCGCCAGATTCTGGAACTCTGAGGGCAGGCGCACATCCAGCCAGCGCCCGCCGCGATCGATGATGGCGCGCGCCTCGGGGTAGGTGACCCATTGCTGGAGCGGTTCGTTCATCAGCTCGCGAAAGTCCTGCTTGCTGAGGCGCATCAGTACCCCATCGGTGAGCATGGTGATGGTGGCATTGCGCTTGGCCTCGGAGATCAGCGCCTCTTCGCCAAAAGTATCCCCCACGGTCAATTCCGCCAAGCGAATGCCCTCGCGGTTCAGCGGCGTCTCGCGCGTCACCACGCACTTGCCGCTGACCACGGCGTAGAAGTAATCGCCTTCGGTGCCCTGCTGAATGATCACCTCGCCGGTGCGGCAGGCAATGCGCTGCATGCGCATGAATATGGCCTGAATATTGGCGGGCGGAATGCGATGAAAGGCTTTGGTTTGCAGGAGCGTCGTCATCCAGTCATCGCCGCCGCCGCCGCCGAACTGCGCTTGCAGCTCGGAGACTTCATAGGTCCCGGTTTGATCCCAGGTGATCATCATGTCCAATAGGTCGGCGTCGACCACCAGGTATTCGACGGTGTCCACGGCGCGGGCGGTCTGCCGGCGCGGGAGCTTGGATGAGAGCGGACTGCGCGCCTCGGGCGAGCCGCCGCGGATCATGGCCACCGTGCGCTCGCCTTCGCGCAGTTCCACCATGCCGGAGAGCACCCAGAAGGTGCGCCGCTCAGTGTCGCCTTCCTTGAACAGATTGCGATTGGCGGCCAGTTCGCTGATGGCTACCTTGCGGGCCAGCGCCGCCAGGTTGTCATTCTTCATGCCATCGAGCGGCGAGAGCTTGCGCAGCAACGCCACATCAGCGGTTCGGCCTTCGCTCATTCCTGACCTCTAAATGCGCTTTAAGCGCCGGATGGTAGCACAGGGCTGTGCAGCTACTTTGTGGGCCAATGGGCACCCTGGTGCAGCAGGCTCAAACGTGCTCAAGGCGCGGGTGCGTTCGGCAGTGTTTCCCACCCTGCATCGGGCGTGAAGCGCGGACCGTGACGTGCGGCCAGTTCCGCCAAACGCGCGCGCACCTGGGCGAAGCCACGCTCCCTGGCATATTGGAGCGGGCCACCGCGAAAGGGCGCGAAGCCCGTGCCGAATACCACACCGGCGTCGAGCAAATCGGCATCGGCGACTACCTGCTCGCGCCAACAGGCGGCGCATTCGTTGACCAGGGCCAGCACCAAGCGATCGGTCAGGTCCTCCGGCACGCTGGCGGTAACCGGCGGGCGTACCGGCTTGCCTTCGATCCACGTATAGAAACCTTGGCCGCTTTTGCGCCCCAGCTGCCGCGCCGCTACCAGCTCGCGCAATCGCTTGGCGTAGGGCGGCAATTCTCGGCCGAGCTCCCGGGTGATGATGTCCCCGACATGCACCAATACGTCCAGACCCACCACGTCGGACAGTTCGATGGGGCCCATGGGCATACCGAACTCCACGGCCACCCGATCAATGAGTGCCAGCGGCACGCCTTCGCCAGCGGCATACAAGGCCTCGTGCAGGTAAGGAAACAGCACGCGATTGACCAGAAATCCAGGGCCGCTGCGGCAGGGGAGCGGCAGCTTGTCAATGCGCCGCGCGAAGGCCATGGCGGCGGCCAGTGGCGCGCTATCGGTGTTCGCCGCGTGGATCACCTCGACCAGCGGCATCTGCGGCACTGGATTGAAAAAATGCAGACCGACCAGCCGCGCGGGGTTGATGAGCTTCGCGGCCAGCTGTTCCAGCGTGATGCTCGAAGTGTTGCTGGCCAGCACGGCGGCGGGTTTCAGGCGCGGTTCGGCCTGCGCGTACAGGGCCTGCTTGGCGCCCAAGTCTTCGAAGATGGCCTCGATCAGCACATCAGCGTCCGCGACGCCGCTGCCGGCCACATCCCCCCGCAGGCGCGAACTGGCTTGCGCCCGCTCCTGGGGATCCCGCACGCGCTTCTCGAACAAAGCAGCGGCGCGCTTGAGCGCCGGTTCGAGGAACTTCTGCTCACGATCCTGCAGTGTCACCTCAAGCCCGCGCAGCGCACACCATGCCGCGATATCCCCGCCCATCACGCCAGCGCCGATCACATGCACGCGCTTGATGGGCACCAACGCCTTACCCCCCAAGCCCTTGAGCCGATCCTGCAGCAGGAACATGCGCACGAGATTCCGTGCGCTGGAGGTGCCAAACAAGGTGGCGATGGAAGCCGCCTCGGCATCGAAGGCCGCACGGCCGTGGGCGCCGTACCGTACCCACAGGTCAATGATGGCGTAGGGGGCCGGGTAGTGTTCACGCCGCGCTTGGCGCGCGACGCGTTGCTCCAGTGAGGAGCGCAGGAGCGGGCGCACCAATGGTAGATCGAGCAATCGATCGGCCCACGGCGCGCGCTTAGGGTGCGGCGACTGCTTCAGCAGGCGACGCGCGGACGTCTCGAGTTCGCCCACTGCCACCAGCCGGTCCACCAGACCGATACTCAGCGCCTTGTTGGCCCGCACCGAGCGACCAGTGAGCATCAGCTCCATGGCCTGGCGCACGCCCACCAGGCGAACGCTCCGCACCGTACCGCCAAAGCCGGGGTGGATGCCCAGTTGCACCTCCGGAAGCCCAAGCGACAAGCGGCCGTCGTCCGCTGCCACGCGGTAGGTGCAGGCCAACGCCAACTCCAGGCCCCCACCCAAGGCAAAGCCCTGCAGGCAGGCCACCGACGGGCAGGGCAATTGCGCCAGCTGATCGAAGACACGCTGGCCGAATTGAATGTGATCGCGCGCCTCAGCGGGGCTGCGCAGCGCCGTAAATTCGCGGATGTCGGCGCCGGCTATGAAGCCGCTGCACTTGCCCGAGCGCAGGATCAGGCCGAGCGGGGGCTGTGCGGCCAGCTCCTTCAAACGGTCCCCCAGCTCGGCCAACACCGCGTGGCTGAGCGTATTGGCGGAAGTGCCGGGGCGATCCAGAGTCAACGTGGCGATGCCGCCGGCATCGCGTGTCAGCTGCCAGGCGGGCGGCGCAGCCGCGCTCGTGCTGCCGGCCGAATCGTTTGTGGTGTTCATGTCCCCTCCTTAGGCCGGATCTCAAAATCACAAATCAATGGGCGATGATCCGAGAAATTGACCTCGGGTATGCGAAAGCCGGTGAGCTTGATACCGGCGCTGACGAGCACGAAGTCCAGCTCGACGCGCGGGCGGCGCGCGGGATAGGACGGTATTCCAAACTCGTTGGCGCTGCGCAGTCCCGAGGCGCGCATGAACAGGTATATCTCGTGGGTGCCCCAGAAGGTATTGAAGTCGCCGGCAACGATGACCGGCTTGGTGGCGCCCGCGATCAGATCGTGGAGCGTACGCAGCTGGTACTGCCGGTGGCGGTACTTGAGCGAGAGGTGAACCAGAAACACGCACACCTCGTCCAGTTCCAACTCGATGATCAGCCGCTTGATCCCCGTGTCGAAGTAGTGAAAGCGCTCGCCGGTCACCCGCGGCGCCGCCAGCAGCGCATTGGCCTGTTTGCGGACGATGGGCACCAGGTTGTTCAACGAGCGGAAGCCGTACTTGCACTCATAGGCGGTGTAGTGACCGAGTGACTCGGCCACATGGACGGCTTGATTGAGCATGCCGGTACGAATCGAGCCGGTGTCGACTTCGATCAGACCGACCAGGTCCGGATCCTCGCCATGAATGAACTGGGTGATCTGATCGAGCACCCGGCGGCTGCTACGCAGGTACCCCGCGCCTGGCAGGGGCAGGTGAAAGGCCGGGCCGGCGCCGGTGGCATAACGGATGTTGTAGAGCAGTAGGCGCAAGGATTTCCAACTCCCGGGGTCGCACAGTACACTGTGAGCATGTCACAGCGCGATCCCATCCGCGTGTTTGTCACCCATGTCTGGGAGACCAGCGACGATTACCTGCGGGTCTTCGAGTACCTGGAAAGCGCCCGCAATTTCTACTATCGCAATTGCAGCACCCCGGATAAGCCGCCCGTGGACAAGAGCGTGGAGGGGCGACGCGAGGAGCTGCGCCGGCAGATCAATGCGGCCGAGGTGGTGGTAGCCCTGGGGAGCCTGCATGGGCCGCAGCCGGAGCTGCTGGTGTTCCAGGTTAATTTTGCCAAGGCCAGCGATAAGCCGGTGGTGTTACTGGCAGGATTTGGGCGCGAGCTGGTGCTGCCAAAGTACATCACGGATCTTGCCGACGAGAGCGTAGGCTGGGATGAGCGGGCGTTGGTGGATGCCATCCGGCGCCAGGCGCGCCATGAAGAGACCACGCGCTGGGACACGATCGAGTTCAAGCTCGACTAACCAGCCATGCAGCCAGCGAGTTACGCGCGGTTGGCGACCTTGCTGTGAAGCACGCCGGGGAGCGCTGGGTTGTCCATGGCCAAAAATGCGGCCAGCGGCGTCGCGGCGCGCGGTGCACTACGGAGCGGAATTTTGAGCGCGGGGCTCATACTGGCGATGCGCAGCGCATAGGCACGCACCACCAGAGCGGCATAACGCCGGGCATCGTCGTTGGAGAACTTGCGGATCGAAGCACGCACGACAGTATCCCCGGGAAGCGCGCGCGCGCTGTGCATGGCTGCGGCCATGGCGGCGAATTCCGATTGCACCTCTTCGGGCAGATCCTGCTCATCCAGGCCTTCGAGACAATCGCAGTAGGCGTTGACCAGACGATCCTTCAGCGCTCCAGGTCCAGTCAGTTCGGTGACCGCGGCCTCGAGTTTGCGTGTCAGAGCGGAATTCATATCGAGATCCTCGAAAAGCGATCGGCGTCACCCTCACGGGAAGAATCACGTTGTGTCAAGAACTTCAGGTAGCGCCTTAATAGTTATTAAAATGGAAACGCTTTGATGTCAGTGCTCTAGCCGCAGGATATCGCGCAATGGCTGCAATGATCAATACAAGGTTCTGTCGAAGTACCGCAAACTGCAGCAGTTGCTTCGCGCCTTTGTCGAAGGGTACTAATGCGTTACAAAATAGGCGGTTGCGACATATGATTGACATTCGAGGTGACGTGGCGGTGGGCGTTAGTTGACGGCCAGAAGGTAATGTACTGGATGACGTTGTGACTTTAAGTAGCTTGAAAATAAAGTATATTTTGTAGTGACTTGGAGCAAGTTGTGGAAACCTGGCGCGGCATTTATCCCATAACGAGCTTTGTGCTCGACGCGCTCAAGACCAAGCGGGCGGCCGATCCGGCCTCGGCGCTGTCCGGCTCCGAGCGCGTGTTGTTGGAGTGTTCGGAATTCTGGGCCGCCGCCGCCCATGGGACTCTGGAGCAGTACCTGCAATCGGATCCGGGCGCACGACTCCGACAGGCGCAACAGGCCTTTACGACGTTGGGGGCCGTGCGGGTGGCCAGTCTCCTGCGGGTGGCGGCCGAGGCGCTGGAGAGGCACGGCCCGGCGGCAGGGGCCATCGGGGAAGTCATCAGCCAGCTGGATGAACGGCTGGCCCGCACCGATGACAATGTCGATGCGCTGATCGCACGATTTGCCAGCGGACTGGACGAATTTACGGTGAGCGCGGCCGCACAATGAAGGTGGCGATCTTCACCACCGGCGGCACCATCGATAAGGTTTACTTCGATGCCAAGGGAGGCTTCCAGGTGGGCGCACCCATGGTGCGCGAATTGCTTGAACACGCCCGCTTGGCCGTTTTCCCGCGCATCGAGGAATTATTGCGCAAGGACAGTCTGGAAATGACCGCCGGGGATCGCGAGGCGATTCGCGCCGCGGTGACAGGCAGTGACGAGGAGCGCATCATCGTCACGCATGGCACCGATACCATGGTCGAAACCGCCCGGGTTTTGCAGGGCATTGCCGGCAAAACCATAGTGCTGACCGGCGCCTTGCAGCCTGGTCGTTTCAGTGACAGTGACGCGGCATTCAACTTAGGATTGGCCTACGCCGCCGCCCAATTATGTTCAGCGGGCGTGTACGTGGTGGCTAACGGCACTGTGTTTCCAGGCGCCGAAGTGCGCAAGAACCTGGAATTAAACCGGTTTGAGCGCACCACAGGCTGACGATCTGTAGACCCATTCACAGACCGCGGCAGCTTCTTGCCGCTAGATTGCGGTCTTATGTCCTCCCCTCAAGCGCCGCTTCGAACACCTCGCCCGCCGATGTTGGCGGCCACGTGCGGCCAGCGCATCGTCGCGGCCTTGCCGCTCCTGTGGGCCAAATGGGTGTCGCTCCACGATGCCACGGGGCGCATTCATTGGAGCAGCGGCGAAGATCAGGGACTGGGCGAACACGAAGCCGTGCGCGCAGCGTTGGAGAATTTCGTCGGCAACGCCTCGCCGGCCCGGGTCAATCACCCGTTGCTGCGCGGCCGCACCGCCGTATTGCTGCGTGCCAGCGACGAGCTGGGGCAGTACCTTGGCTTCGTGATGGTTGTGGTGGAGGACCGCTGGCTGCGCAGCAAGGGTCCGGCCGCGCCGGATCTGCCCGTCCCGGTGGTGCGCGCGGTGCGTGAATGGGCCGCGACGCTGGCCAGTGCCACCAGCAACGGCAACTGCGACTTGAGTTCGACGCAGGTCAACGCTCTGCTCGAGCCGAACCAAAGTGCCAGCACTGCAGCGAGCGGCGCACTGCAGGAGCGCCTGCACGCTTTTGCGATGGAGTTGCACGCTCAGTATCTCACGCCCATCCAGCCCGGCTCGCGCATCA